>Ga0070728_10006514_pt1 | contig 11049 bp, 15 predicted proteins | sample tdDd471_FD_66723 | JGI IMG/M metagenome (GOLD analysis project Ga0070728, IMG submission 66723) | Marine sediment microbial communities from the Atlantic coast under amendment with organic carbon and nitrate - tdDd47.1 | ecosystem: Environmental > Aquatic > Marine > Coastal > Sediment | place...
CCGTGGTACGCTTAAACTGCTCGCCAGTGATTGAGGTGAAACTGACTAATTGAGCTTGCGCTTGAATAATGTCTTCATCACCGAACTTGGTCGCAGCTTGCAGTTCAGACGCGTATTTTGCTAGCTCTTTAGCAGAGAAACCTACAGCCTTATTTGTAGATTTAATCCCCTGCTCTAATTGACGATAAGCCTCTTCTTGTTTCGCGGTTGCTTCGAAAATCTTCTTAAATGCAATCGCACCACCTAGCGCCCCAAAGGCGACTTTAATATTTCCAATGCTTTTCTTGGTGTTCTTCTCGAAGCTTTTTAACTTTTTATTCGACTGCTCTAGCTCGCGCTGATACTTGGCAGTCTGAGCTTCAAGTTTTACAACCAATTTTGCTAAATCAGCCATTAGGTTTTCTCTTGTTTACTTGAGTTAGACAGTGCTCGCATTTGAGAAAGAAAGGCTCTTGTTTTCCGGTCTTTTTTGGTTTGAGCGTCTTCGTGCATAAAGTCTTGAATGGTGAATTTCTTACCCCGTGGGGCATGAATATTGGACAAAATCAAAGGGGTCAATGCGGCGTGGAAGTTATCCCGCTCGATGCCGCGCGGCTGCATTCTGTACTCCGCTTCCCAAATAAGGAACTCTCGACTACTCATTCGATTAGGAAGCTCAGACAGCGTGCAGCCAATCTCTCTACAGATTTGTAGAGCTAACTTTACTCGCGGGTCTTGGGCTTTTTTTCAGCGGATGTCCATGCCTCGTCAGTCGCACCAGAAATATCCATGACGCGACCAAATATTTTCGAGATAAGATTGCCGCCTTGAATTATTGCTAACTTATTCAATTCGCGATCCGTAAGATACGGCTCATAATCATTATTCAACACGGAGAGCTTGATCGCTTTCTTACACACTTCAATCATTTCTGACCGCTTAGCACTTCGCTTGGTCAACTCCTGAAGCTCAGCACTTATATCTAATCGTTGATAGATATTTAATGGAAACAACATTAATACTTTTCCATTAGGTAGAGTAAAGGCTTCCTCAGAAGCCTCTAGGCCATCAAACAAAGATTCACTCATGACAGTTCCCATTAATAGATAGTTATCTCTTCTTTAAGCATTTGACGTTACAGCTCGCCCAATACTTCCGCTGATTTTTCCACTGACTGACAAAATATGAGCATCTTCCTTATTAGGTGAAATACTCCAAGAAGTCATCGCTAATTGAAACGAGTAAGTTTCTGTTGACGTGCCATTATCTAAATCCAATTCAAAGTTACGATTCACCTTATTCTGGATGTCTTCGATTAAGCCCGATTGCTGAGTGTTCTCAAGCTCTCGATTTAACTCAATGGTCACTTCCTGACCGTCTGCTAATCCAGCGATGTACTCTTTAGCCGTCGAATCCCAATCGGTAACATCAATGGTTGGATTTGCTTCGCCTAGACCAGAGAGCGACTTTACGCCGCCTACTCTTGTGAATACTTCAGGATCAGCGCCATCGCCACGACGAAGTTCTAGACCATCTGTGAATGACATAATTTAGCCCTCTTTGTATGTGATAATAAAAACTAGATTGGTTTGATATTCTTTGTCATCAAAGTGGTAATTATCCAACTCACGACTAACAAAGACTGAATAAATCTTGGTCGTATCATGTAAGCCTTTTAACGCATACATAACCCTTTTAATTTCTTTAACGATAGACTCGGATTGAAGCAATGAATCAACCCATAAATTCAAGGTCACAGAAAGCTTTCTAAATCCGCTCTCTCCATTGAACACATAGTCCGTCTCAACACCTGTTCGACGAACAGTGATTGCTGGGTTCGCATCTCCGTCTTCTAACTTCATAGGTCGGACAATATTGACTAAACTACTCAATGTCAGATCACCGAGTAATGCTTGAATGATAATTTCCAGCATTATGAGTTCCGCCTTACTTTTTCAATTTTCTTTTTAAGTTGGTCAGAGAAGCGAGTTAGAATTGCATCCTTATCGGCTTCAAAAGTGTCAGTGAACACGGGATTAGCTGGAATGTATCGGGTACCCAATTCAAGAAAAGCTACCGCATAGAAAGCTTCAGGTTTAACTCCAATATAAACATATACCGTTTTTTTATCGGTGCTTAGTTTTGACTTTCTGGCAACATTGCGACTAGCAAAACCTGGTGCAACCAAGCGCCCTTTGTGAGTCTTATGCGGATGCTCACCTACGGGAAGAGATTGCTTTATCTTTTTGACCGTTGCCGTTGTCGCATTCATTGCGCTCTGGCGTAAAGTCTTACCACCTAAACCTTGACCTAATTCAGAGAGCTTTTTAGACAGCTCTTGAAATCCCTCTAAATCAGCCATTTTCTTTCACCATTATGACCAGCTCGCGATCCATCTCATCGACATTGATAGGAGGCGCAACAATTTCGAATATTCGAGTTCCCATGACAATGCGCATCTGATTAGTCACTCCTTCGATGTATCGAATAAATAGTTTATGAGTAATTGAAGACTTTTCCTTATCTTGAGCAAAGAACTCTTTACTGCCCAACGGCAATAGATTTGCTCTAATATCACGAGCGAATACCTGCCAATCAATTACCGTTTCATTGATTGCATTATTGGTTTTGATGGGTTCTTGGATCGTAACAACATGGCGTAGTTTTCCGGAGCGCATAACAAACCTACAAATGATACTTACGAAAAGATTGAACCAAGAATTCATAGCCTTGCGGCATTTCAACCACGTTAATACCTTGAGTTGTGCTTTCTCGATTTTCGTAGAAATGGCTGACTAATAACTTGATGGCTTGCTTTATAGCATGTGGTACCAATTCTCGTGTTGCATGACCAGCAGTCATAGAAATAGTGATTGCCTGTAAGCGACCGTCTTGAACTTGCGGCCATGAGCAATTCGGCGCGGGACAAAGAATAGGCTCTATTCCTATCCCTGAAAACTGGTACAAAGATGGATCAAGGGTTTGCTCTACTCCATCAACATCAAAATATTTGATCTCATCAATATTTATAATCGGGCGTAAGGGTATCTTAATAACGTCCTCAAACTTTTCTAAGTACCCTATGTATTGTTGCTGGGTCGTTATGTATCCAATATCACGCTCGACGTATTCCCTGACGGTAGAAGTTAATGCATCAATCAATTGATCGTCCATGTCGTGCGTGATATTGGAATTCTGTTTCGCCTGATGAACCGTTACCGGTTCATCATTTCGAATTGATGCGGGTATTAGCTTCATTGAAAGTTACCGTAGATTACTTATTTAACTTTGCGATTTTTTTATCAACTAACCATTCTGCATAGTCTTTTTCAAAACCTGCGACTTCGCCTTTATTGTATGGGGTGTGGTGTTTTAGAAAGGTTACAGAGATCAACTTTACATCACTTTTAACCGCACCATCACTTTTAACCGCTTCACCTGTTGTCTTTGTCATTATCATTTACCTTTTGTTAAAGATTAAGAAAACAAAAAAGGGCTGAATATACAGCCCTTTTAAAGAAGAAAATACAAATAGAAGGTATAGAAACTTTATTTACAAGCCCCAACGAACACCAGTAAGAACCGCCGCCGCACCTGCATGACGAAGACCAAAATCATGCTCTTCGATAACACGAATAATTGACTCATCACGACTAAATGCTGACACAAGACTTCCACCGTCCATATAAGAGCCATCGGTTGAAACATCTAACTTCAATGAAAGCGCATCACCAATAATAGCGTGATGAAAGTCAACAAGATAAACTTCAGACTCATCGGAACCCACACCTAAATTTTCAGGAATTTGCGTTGTCCATGCAACCGGAGTCTTACCGATCATTCCTGTCTCGCGAAGTTCTGGATAAATTAAATTGCCGTTCGCATCACGAAGAGTTTCAAGATAGGTATAAGAGCGCTGACTCATAATTAAACCGGGTCGTACCATACGGACATTATTCGCTCGTAATCGACCTACCAAACGCTGTAAATCACTTTCAATATTGGCAGCACTATTACCAGAAGAGGCAATGATATTTCCTGCAAGAGCGGCAGAGCGCAATCCAGTCACTAGATTAGCGGATCCATCATCACGAATAAATGCTAGATCTTCGCGTTCTGCTACAACATTCACTAAGTCATCTAAAACAAACTGGTTACCTTCGGACGTTCCGAACCGTAAAAGGTCATTCGAAACCGGCACTAAACCAGTTAGTTTTTTCTTTGATAGCTTAAACTCACCAACTGTTGGCTCAGACTTAGTAATATCATCCCCTTCAGCACCATAGCCAGCAGAAGCGCTGGATAACCCTTTGCCCATAGTTAAGCTACCTTCAGGCATAGGCACTACACGACACCCTCCATTTAAATTTCGCATCACAACATTGGGTCGTAAGATTTCGATAAACTCATTTCGAAAGCCCGGAGGAACAATAAAGCCTCCGGCAGCGCCACTTGAAGTATTCAATGCTGCCGCAATAGTTGGGTAACCTTCTTGCTCTGCAAAGTGCGCTGCTTCACGCGCCATGCCTTTATTGGCTAGCAAGGCACGAGTCATGATAGCAACCGCCTGACCTTTAACTAAAGGCTTTTCCGTAGCACCAATAACTTCAATAGTGTTTTCCTGCGTAGCTTCAACTGCTTCAAGCTTCTCAGCTTTTTCGGCTCGCTTAATCTTCGCATCGATTGATTCAAAATCAGCTTCGAGATCAACAAACTCTTGAATTTCTTCATCTGATAGTTCGTTTCCATCCGCTTCCTTTTGAGCAATCGCTTTAATGCGATCTTTGACCTTTGCTTTCTCTGCTTTCAATGAGTCGATATTACGTGTTGTCATGGTATTTTCCTCTAACTTAAAAATAAAAAAAGCGGCCAATAGGCCGCCTTAGATTCACCCTAAAAAAGGGAATTTATTTAGCGAATAGCAATTGATTTAGCTCGACGCTGCAAACTAGTTTTTGAGTTATTTGAATTTCTTGTTTCATCGATCACTGTCAAAAAAGCATCTCTAGAACTTTTTATCTCATGGACTAGCCCTTGGTTCATTGCTGCTTCACCTGTGAAATAATCAGCCTCCAAGCTAGCGAGTTTTGATTTGCTGATGCCCATATTTCTCTCAACAGTAGACAAAAACATTTCATTAAATGCATCTACTTCTGCTTGAACTTTTGCGCGAGCTTCATCAGAGATTGGCGTATCGGGATCAAGATCAGCCTTTCTAGCACCGGCTGTAATCGTCTCAATATCGACTTTCTTTTCTTCATTCATTCGACTAAAACTGTATAGTTTTGCAATGACACCGATAGAGCCAGCACCTCCACTTCTACTTAAGTATATTTTAGAAGCCGAACTTGCGATGGCGTATGCAGCAGAGTAAGCGCTATCATTGATAATGGCGGTTATCGGTTTAATACCACGAGCTTCATAGATTTGATCAACGAAATCAAATAGCCCGTTGACCATGCCACCACCTGAATCGATATCCAAAACAATATGCTTAACTAGTTCGTTATTAAGTAAAGCTTGAAACTCATTTGATAACTGCATATAGGACTTAAGGCCAGAATAGCTATCAAACCCGCTAGTTCGGTTGACTAAAGTACCAGTAACATTAAGGACACCTACACCACCTTGAATTTCATCATCCTGCCCAAGTCGTGCGCCAGTTACACCAGATTCTTGAACTTTCGATAGCTCCAATTCAACGCCGCCGTTATGAGTAATCTCAAGTAATGTATCGAGCTTTTGAGAAGCAATTGCCCACGGGGTATTAGTAAGTTTTGAAAACAAGGTTGGGTATTTCATTATTTGTCACCTTCATCTTTATCGCTCGTTTCGATAGCGTCTTGGTTAATCATGTTAAGTGGGGTGTGATAGCTGTTACCCTCTTCATCATCTCTTAGCGGTTCGTTCTCTTTCTTCCTTACATCATTTGCGGAATACACACCCCATTGACGCGCCTTAGAGTAAACTTCAAAGCGAGTCTTAATATCTGCTCTTTCAAGAGCAGACAGGCTATGTTCAAAGTAGTACTTCCCTCTTTCTTCAGGTCGAAGCAAGGAAAGGTTGTAGCGTTGCTCTTGCCGAATAAGCCAAGGCCGCAATGAAAACTTAATGAATGCCAAGCTCATGTGCTCAATGTTATTGAACGTAGAGCGATCCATTTCATGGAGTAAATGAACCGGAACATTAAAAATACGAGCAATCTCTGCAATTTGAAACTTTCTGGTTTCTAAAAACTGAGCATCGGCATTGCTGACGCTAATTTGCTGATACTTCAAACCAGAGTGCAATACTGCAATGCCGTGTTTGTTCTTTCCGGCGTTTTGCTCAATCCAAGATTTCTTCAAGTCTTTTATTTGGTCTTCTTGAGCTCTATCAGGAGTAACCAATAAACCGGCTGGCGTCGCTCCATTTTTAAATGTGGTTGCACCGTGTTTTTCAGCAGCAAGGGAAAGACCAAGCGCCTCACGAGCCATTTCAATTGGATTTAATCCATACAGACCGTTAGATGAAAGCCCCTTAAGATGCAATATTTGTCTAGCAGGTAAAGTGCTATTTAACTCATCGCACTCAAAATAGAGTCTGCGCTTACTGGTAAGCACCGGTCTAGTCTTATCAGGGTTTAGATAGATAAGCTGGCCTAGCTCTCCACGCTGACTTCGCTCAATAGATGAGTAAGCATTTCCTCGCAAACCAAGCGCTATCATATTGGCCTCTCGCCACTCATAAGAGGTCATCAACTCGTTTGGAGCTGCATATAAAACATTGTAAGCAGGATGGTCTTTTGCTTCATGTTTTGAGTCAGATCCGCGCTCATAGAGCTTCAGCGGTAGTGAAGCAACGCTCTCAGAAAGAATTCTTACGGCTTGCAAAACGGCAGTAATTCGCATGGCGCTATCAGCCGTAATCATCTCACCTGAATTGGTAGCTCCACCACCAATCAAACTCACTAGCCATTCTTTCGGCTTAGATACTCCTGATGATTTCCCAAAGATTCTAGATAATAGACTCATTATTAAACACCGTAGAAATTGATTTTCGAATCATCAACGATAACCGCTCTGCTCAATGCCATAATCGCAGCAACAGCACCATCAATCTTATTGTCACGACCTTCTTTAACCGGTCGCATTTTCTTACCATCGTCGATTTCTTTTGCCACAACATTGCCCATCATCCAATTGAGTGCCGGATTATTGTTGTGATGTATTCGACCTAGTTTGAGTAGACGCTCAAACTCTTTCATCGCATCGCTGATTGAATAGTTCTGAGGCACTTCAACAATTTCAATAGAAGGATTTTCTTTGTGAATGTTTTGAACAATTTGAGTTGCTCCCCAAGGATCGAAAGCAACTTCTTTAACTTGATACTCTTTACATTCAGCAACGGCCAGATCCTGAACTTGGTCGTAGTCAATAGTATCGCCATCACAAGTCAACAAATGTCCTTCGCGCACCCATTGTTCGTAATGTTTTCGTTCAGGATCCTTCATCAACTCTTCAGGTATGTAGAAGTTACCAAAGAAAAAGAAATGCTGTATTCCATCAATTTCCTTTTCAAACATAGTGACATCGGCGGTTATATCTAGCTTGCTGGACATATCCAAGCCTTTGATTGAATCGCAGCCCTTAAAATCCTCTATACAAAGATTTTCATCACCAGCCTTTTGCCAATCAACCATATTGAGCCATGCACTTTTTGCATAAACCCATTGATCAAGATGTTTAATCTTGAACGTATTTTGTTTCCTTGCATTTCTAGATGCTTCCAGTTGTTTAGTTCGCAACCATTCAGCACCAACTGAGATTCCTATATTTGGATTCGCTTTGACTAGCGACTCCTCAGACGTCCAATCATCTTTCTCATCAATAGAATAAATAATTCCAAAATACTGTTGATCGGCACTTTCGCTTTTGTAGTCTTGCAAGGTATTTTGAAGCTTTTTCTGATGTTGAAAGCATGGACCAGCAGGATTGGTACCAGCCGTTGTTATCATTAACAGCAATGGTTGTTCTCTCGCGCCCATACCCGTCGACATAGTGTCATATAAAACATCATCATCGTGTTCATGGACTTCATCAAGAATTGCGCATGACGGACTTGAACCATCACCAGGCTTACCAATCACCGGTTCAAATTTCGATTCGTCAGGAGAATGCTTAGATCCCTTTTTATCACAAATTAATTTTCTAGCGTGTGGGCTAACACCGTAACTCGCTTTTAAGTTCGGCGTTCTCTCAACCATCTTTTTTGCTGGAGAGAAAACTTCCCACGCTTGTTTCTCAGTGGTTGCTCCACAATAAACTTCCGCACCATACTCACCATCTTCAACGAGCATGTACAACCCAATTCCAGCCGCAATCACAGACTTGCCGTTCTTACGACAAACACAAATGTAAACTTCAAGAAATCGGCGTAAACCAGTTTGCTTATTAAGCCAACCAAAGATATTGGCAATTATAAACTTTTGCCATCCTTCCAACTTGATGCGCCTATCCTTACCTCGTCGCGCAGCCCATGCTCCTTTAACATGCGGTAAAAGCTCAATAAATCGAATAGGTTTAGTCGCTGCATCAGCGTTGAAATAATATTTACAACCGTCACTTTTTGAGTGCTCAAGATCAAAAAAGAAACGTTCTACCGCTAGCTTCTCCCATTTGCATGAAGGTCTCTTGCCCGAGATCACATCATCACAATATTCAAAAATATCATCAATGTGCTGGTCATTGTGCATCACTAAAGATCATCAAACTCGTTACCACCAAACAAATCACCTTGCTTCGAATTAAAGCGCAATTCAGTCGCAGGTGATAAACCTAAATGCGCAGTAAGCTGCATGAACTTTCGAAAGTCGTCATTAAGTTGAGCAACATCAGGCTTTGACTTCCACTGTTCACCGTGTCGGCCAGTGGTTACATAAAACCATTTAGACTCATCAAGTTTTGCTCGCAGTTCATCAAGCCGCGCTTTTACAACGCAATACTGTTGAATCGTATCTACGTACAAAGCTTTTAATCGATTGGCTTTTGACAGCTCCAGCGCTACACGATTCCATATCTTAGTTTCGTCTCGATTTAAACCGCGCGGCTTTAGTGTTCTAACTGCTCGCTTATGTTGACCTTCATTATCGGCTGCTGCTTTTTGTCCTTGATCATAATTCGGATGCTTTCTTACCGCTCCGTTTACGTCAGGTAGTCTACCTTTACTCATAGTGGTGAAACTCTTTTAAATTTATCGCGCATAAAAATGGAGTTAGGGCGGTGGTCAGCCGACTAATTCCCCTAGAGATTTTTACCCCCCTACCCTAGATCGTTTCGATTCTTCTAATGTCTTTTCTTTGTGACAGTTCTTGCAAATGCATTGCAAGTTGTTCTCTCGATCGGTACCACCTTCAGACTTAGGTATGATGTGGTCGACTGCAAAGAATGAAGTGACTCGATCATTTCTTAAGCATGGCTGACACAAACCATTGTCTCTCTCAATGATTCGCTTTCTTATCTTCTGCCAACTGTAACCATAACCACGCTGAGCGGATGTCTTGGTATGCACGTTTGACCATGAGCGCTTAAGGTGTTGATGCTCTTGACAGTATCCATGACGCTCGATTGTGAGTCCTTTGCATCCTCGGTACCGACAAGGCCGCTTTGCTCTTGAAGGCATCGCTAACGTATAGAGAGATTGAGTATCGGATTACGGTCAGTATGAGTGATCACCTGACCATTAGGATGCTGTGGATCAAAGGCTTTCAATGTAGCTTGTTTAAAGCCGGTTGACTGAATGACTGAGCCAATCTTAATGGTAACTTTGCCTTCACTATTCCAAGTAATGTAGTCACTGTTCATTAACGTATCGAACACTTCACCTTCAACATTCAACGTCATGCGAGTGACCGCAGAGAAATCTAAGGGCTGTTCATCTTGGTACACGATAAACTCAATCGCGTTATCAGCCCCCTTAAAAATAGTCTCTGTGATTTGCTGGTTCATAGCTTATACAGGTTGAACGAATTGAAACTCAAATGCAGGCGTGCTAACTGGATTGCCCGCAGTGATTGGTTGATCACTGGTCTCATCGGTAGCCGCTACCACTTTAGAATTGACGGTGTCGACCAATACAAAGTGTAAGTCCGGCGTACCAGAAGTACTTGCCGTTGCATTGTTACCCGATTTGGCCGCAATAGTAACCTTACGGCCTGTCGTGTTGTGAGCGGCTAAGACTTTGTCTCCACCGGCTAAGGCATAGTTAGCCACGCTATTACCAACAACCGTTGCGAAATTATCTCCCGCACTATAAGTCGAGACTACATGCAGAACATTCGCATTCGATACTATGTCATTTAGGCCGTTATCAAATACGTCCTGATGAAACCACTTTGCCATTTTAAATACCTCGCTAACTAACTTTCTTTAAGGAAAACTTCTTTGTCGCACTGACCAATAAGAGCCGATCAACTTCAACATCATCAAAGGTCACGTTATAAACCGCGCCAGAGGTTACATAACCAATCACTGTTGCATTAACTGGGAACAACGCATGAACTTGCGCTAGCGATGCAGTCGACGATTCAGAGCTTATCGAGCTGTTTAAGCCAGTCAACAGAAAGACTTGCGTGACAAATCCATCTGAGGCATTTGCCATCGAACTTGCATTGGTCGAAGTTAAGTTGTGAACATCACCACTCACTACCGCACCAACGGTTGCGTTAACGGTTGTCGTTGCGTTACTTGCAACCAGTATATGTGTCTGATTTACACCATCGTTTGTTGCATTGGTGTTTACGTTTGCGTTTGCACTCAAGAGCGTTTGCGTTTGCGTTAACGCTCCATCAGTACCACTGGAATTACATTGTGCATCGAGAGCACTTAAATTATGGGTGCTACCAGCTACCACCGCACCAACAGAGGCGGCGGCGGTAGAGGTAGCGTTGGCGCTCGCTAAGGAATGCGTCTGTTGAGTAGCTCCTGTTGTCGCTTCAGTGCTTGACTCTGCATTTGCAGATTCATGCGTATGGACTTGAGAAACATCTGCAAGTGTTGCTGCTGTTTGCGTTTCAGTGTTTGCAGCAACGAG
>Ga0070728_10006515_pt1 | contig 11045 bp, 7 predicted proteins | sample tdDd471_FD_66723 | JGI IMG/M metagenome (GOLD analysis project Ga0070728, IMG submission 66723) | Marine sediment microbial communities from the Atlantic coast under amendment with organic carbon and nitrate - tdDd47.1 | ecosystem: Environmental > Aquatic > Marine > Coastal > Sediment | place...
CCTTCTTTCAATGATGACTTGGGAGAGGACAACCATATAGATTTACCCCCTGCTAGCGAGTCACTTGTTCAACGGCAGACTATTCAGCGCGATTCCTTCGATGAGCCTATTTTTGAGGATGACTTGGGAGAGGACAACCATATAGATTTACCTCCTCCTAGCGAGTCACCTGTTCAACGGCAGGCTATTCAACGCGATTCCTTCGATGAACCTTCTTTCAATGATGACTTGGGAGAGGACAACCATATAGATTTACCTCCGGCTAGCGAATCACCTGTTCAACGGCAGACTATTCAGCGCGATTCCTTCGATGAACCTTCTTTCAATGATGACTTGGGAGAGGACAACCATATAGATTTACCTCCTCCTAGCGAGTCACCTGTTCAACGGCAGACTATTCAGCGCGATTCCTTCGATGAGCCTTCTTTCAATGATGACTTGGGGGATGAAAATTATGAATATCATGACAATAACTCTGGTGAATCACCTGTATTAGATACACCACCTGTCAATGAGTCACCTGTTCAACGGCAGACTATGCAGCGCGATTCCTTCGATGAGCCTATTTTTGAGGATAGCGATTATGGTAGTGATGAAAACTATAGCGAATTTGATCATATAAGCAATCAACCTTCATCAAATGATACGCCCAATCAACAACCTAAAATTCAACATACACAAAAAGAGAACACACCGATTCAACGCCAAAATATTGAACATCCAGATCTGGGGGATGGTGGCGAATACAGTGATTTGGGTAATGAGACGTGGGCTGAACAAAATAATTATACGCCCATAACCGACGCACTAACGAATGACTCACCTGTTCAGCGCGATATGGTTCAAGATGCGGATTTCGATAAACCTACTTTTGACCACGACAGTGATAATAAATTCAATAATCCCTCGACAAGCGAAAATCAACCCATCAGCAATTCTCCGATTCAACGCACAAGTTTTGATGAATCCGATTTTGACAATGATGACACCTTTGCTGGCGAACCTTATACTAAACCATCCGTCAATAGCGCACCTGTGCAGCGTGAGACGATTCAGCGCACAGACTTTGATGAACCAACTTTTGAAGATTATGAGTCCGATAGCGTTGATGATCCTTATCAATTAGATTCAACTTTCGATGGTGTAGATTCCATCAGTCAGCAGTCAGCAAATGATACGGCCACTGTTCAACGCCGACAATCTGAGTCGATCCGACCTTCGGAGATGGATGATCGTTCATTTGAAGATATCGGTAATTTAGAGTCAATTAATTTCCAACCACCTTCTGAGATAGACTCACCAAGCAATGCTCAACCAACGCAGAATACACCCATTCAACGCCAACCATCCGAGTCGATCCGACCTTCGGAGATGGATGATCGTTCATTTGAAGATATCGGCAATTTAGAATCGATAGATATCCAACCCTCATCCCAAGATACACCTGTCCAACGATGGAGTGATACACCATTAGAACGTGATGAATTCGATGACAGTGACAACGATTATAATGATTACGGCGATCAGACGTGGGCAGAAGTTAACAATTATTCACCAGCAACCGATGGCGATTCAACGCCTCAATCAGCGATTCAACGCGATATAGATAATACCGCATCGTCTCTGCCTAGTTTAGATGATAACTATGATCATCTTGAAGATACCGATGGCGTTACAGCGATGAATATTCTCGGTGATTATCTGACAGAACGGCATACCCCGTCCGACACATCAAATGACACCAATGCACCGGTTCAACGGGACTATGACGATGAAACCTATGATTATCTGCCTCCGAACTTTGATCCAACTCCAACAATCTACGATTTTAATCAACCAGCTAACATTGGCACGCCACCAACGAATGATACACCCATCCAACGCAGCCCCCAAGATATGGGTAATAACGAACAGCCAATAGATTTATTTCAAGCGCTATCACAAGCTGGCATGATTGAGCCAAAGTCGGCAGATGCTACAACACCACAATCACCAATTCAGCGTGATTATGACAATAATGCCGATTATGATGGTATGAACGATTATAGTGAATATGGTGATGCGACGTGGGCAGAAGCCAACCATTACACCCCACCTCTATCTGATCATGTGACTACGAGTGGATCCTCGTCTGTCCAGCGAACACAAAATGATGATATGGGTGATGTTGAACAACCAATGGATTTATTTCAGGCGATGTCGCAAGCTGGCATGATTGATAACAATCCAAATTCTAATTCGAACAGAACACAGCCACCAATTCAACGTAAAGCCCAAGATGATAATGGTGGGGGGTTGGATAACGAAACGATTGATTTATATAATGCCATGATCCAAGCTGGCATGATCCAAGATTCTGGTAAACCGTCAGATTCATCGTCTGGCAGCGAAACCGTCCAACGGTCAGCAAAATCATCGCAACAGTCAGAGCCATCAATGATGGATTTATTATCCGGTGCAGCACAAGTATCAGATTCAACGGCTGTCAACTCAAGCAATTCTGGTGATTCAAACCCCGTTAATATCGATGCGATTGCGCGGCAAGTCATCCAACGGAACCCAACTCCTGTAACGTCAAGTGAGAATGTGATAACACCCGAAACAGAACGACAAAATACCGACCAAGAAATCGAAAAAGACGATAAAGAATATCTCAGTCAAATAGCTAGAGACGTGTTCCGTGTCATTAAACGACGCTTACGCGAAGAAAAAGAAAGACGTGGTTAATCCACACGAGAGGAGCATAAGATGTCCACATTACTTACAAAAGGTGGTTTAACACCCGGGACTATCACGAATTTGAGTGACACCAGTAAAGTCGTCAAATTCATGTTCAACCCATTTGAATATACGATTTCTAAATCCACAACGTGGAATGAAACAACAGTTACAGGACGTAATGTGCCACTTGTGAGCTTTGCGAGTGGGAGTCCGATGACACTGGATCTAAATTTATACTTTGACACATTGGATACGCGAACAGACAGTGGAACCTACACGAGTGTTCGTGACCATACATTAAACTTATGGGCAATGATGATGGTTGACACCTCGAATGTGAATACAACATCACAAAAAAGTGAACCACCTGCCGTTGCATTTGAGTGGGGTAGCGTCTATTTTAAGGCGGTCGTAACCACCCTAACGGAAAAACTAACCCTCTTTTCGGAGACAGGTACACCTTTACGCGCAGAAATGACTGTCAAATTACAACAGTATTTTGACCCAGACGATACTGAACCACAAGTCCCTAGCCAGCCGACATGGACGACTACTGCTCCTAAGACATCAACCTTCACGGCAGGAACACGACTCGATTTAATTGGAGCATTCAAAGGCTCAGTTACGAAAGCGATTGACACTGGGGTAGATGCGGCTAAGACAATGCGCTCTATTGCCGAAGGTAACAACATTGATGACCCGTTAAATATTCCTAGCGGAACGCAGTTACTACTTACCGAAGGCAAGAATACATTTACTTAAAGGATATTAATTTATGTCAACCACAGAACGCGAATCGGTCAAACATTATACAATCAAAGTCGGTGGTGCAGCCATTGATGATACTATGGTGATTCGACTTGCCGAAGTAGAAATCTCTTTAGCATTAAATATGCCGGGGATGTTTACCTTGCGTTTTGAAGATGATGATCTTGTTATCCTGAAAGATAGCAAAGTCAATCTCGGCGATGCGATTGAAATTTCAGTACCAAAGGATGATGAAAACGATACATTAGAAGTCATTTTTTCGGGCGAAGTCACAGCAATTGAACCAGAATATGAATATGGCTTACGAACAATTTTGAATGTTCGTGGGTATGACTTAAGCCATCGCCTGACTCATGGGACATATATCCGCACATTCCAAAATAGCAAAGATTCCGAAATTGTCTCAACAATAGCAGGTGAAGCAGGCTTGACACCATCTGTTGAAGCCACAACAACGGTATATGATTATGTAATGCAATATAACCAGACCAATATGGATTTTTTGCGGCAATTAGCGCGCCGCAATAATTATAAATTTTTTGTAGATAAAGACAAAAAACTCCAATTCAAAAAAGCGGCAACAACCGTAGGTTCAGCCATCACACTAAATTGGGGAGATAATTTACTCGGCTTTTATCCGCGTTTATCACTCACCGAACAAGTTACAGAAGTAACAGTACGGGGTTGGGATGTCGCAACAAAAGAAGCTATCGTCGGGACAGCCAGTACTGCAACATATTTGCAGGGTATTGGAGAAGAACAAAAAGGCGGTACAGCCTACAGATCAGCCACAACTAAAGATGCCAAACACTACGAGGTTGTGCATTCAGCGATTGACCAGACATACGCCAATGCTCTAGCATTATCTATTCTCGATGAATTAAATGCCGATTATGTAGAAGCAGAAGGATTGTGTATAGGAGATGCACAGCTTTTACCCGGCGGCACAGTAACCATTGCTAACGTCAATACACAATTTGCAGGTACATATAAATTATCAACAGTTCGCCATATTTTTACACGCGAAGGTTTCCAATCCGAATTCGCAATTGAGGGAATGCGCCCCGAATTTATGTCGGATTTATTGGGTAATAGTGACGAAAAGATACTAACCAATCAGATAGTAAATGGTGTTGTTCCAGCAATTGTCACCCAGAATGAAGACCCTGATAATAGACATCGTGTACGGGTAAAATACCCGTGGTTGTCGGATGAGGAAGAAAGCTGGTGGGCACGTGTGGCGACTCCTGATGCCGGTCCAGATCGTGGGATGACATTTTTACCAGAAGTGAATGATGAGGTATTAGTGGCATTTGAACATGGTGATATGGGTCGTCCTTATGTTGTCGGGAGAGTTTGGAATGGTGTTGATGCCGCACCGCATCCTATCGGCGAACTTGTGGCGAATGGGGTTGTGAATCTACGTGTTATTAAAACCCGCTCTGGTCATACCCTTACCTTTGATGATACTGAGGGTACAGAACTCATTTCCTTAGTAGACAAAACCACTACAAATATGATCAAGATCGAATCGTCCACTAATCTAATCACAATTGATGCTAATGGTGGTCAGGCAATCATTAAATTGGATGGAGAAGCAGGTACAATGACAATTGAAACCTCCGATGCCGTTACCATTAACGCGGGGGGTGATATGACCATTGAATCGGGAGGCGCAATGTCGGTCAAATCAGGAGGCGCAATGTCTCTGGAAGCTGGTGGTAGTATGACGGTGAAAGGTTCAGGCGCGACAGTGGACGGCGGTACAACTACGACTGTCAAGGGTAGCAGTGTTGCAATATCCGGAAGCAGTGTTGCTATCAACTAGAAGAAAAGAAGGTAAATTTAATCATGTTTAATAATTCAATCGCTGCATTGTTAGGCAAACGAATTGCTTTTCCGTTACAATTAGATGATCGTAATCAATTGGCAATGGTCGATGGCGATACAGCGATTCGCCAATCGATATATTTAATTATTATGACTGTGCCGGGTGAACGTGTTGTACGCCCAACCTTTGGCTGTCGGATTCATGAATTAATTTTTGACCCGATTAATGCACAAACGGCAATCACTGCCGAGCGGTATGTACAAGAAGCAATTCATCGTTGGGAACCTCGGATTGAAATCGTTGATTTAGACGTTTCTCTCGGTGATTATGATCGTGGTGAATTAGTCATCAATATTAACTATAAACATAAGGATCGACCTGACCCTCGCAGTCTGGTCTTTCCGTATTATTTAAATCCTGAAGGATAGGGTGGCAACATGGGATTAGAAGCTCCAAGATTAGATGATCGTGGATTTGCAGACCTCGTAGCAGAAGCGCGCGCAAGAATTTCTTTATATACACCGGAATGGACTGATCACAACCTCAGTGATCCGGGGATGACGCTGATTGAGTTATTTGCGTTTATGATGGACGTTGCTCTCTATCGCCTGAATCGTGTACCTGATAAAAATTACATTAAATTTATGGAACTGATTGGGATGAAGTTGTCAGAGGCAGTCCCATCACAAGCTGATGTGACTTTTTGGCTCAGTGCACCTCAACAAATGGAAATTATCATACCTGCCGATACAGAAGTTTCAACAACCCAGACGGAAGACCAACGTGGGATTGTTTTTTCGACGGATCGTGACCTCAGAATCCAAGTTCCACAACTTTCATATGTCTTGACTTCGTTAGATACGGAGGAAGGTACAGACTATAATATTCAATCCCTATCAACCGTGCAATCAGGTTATGAACAATTTCCGATTTTTGCGACTGAACCCCCAAAAACCAATGATGCCCTTTATATTGGATTCGACCAAGATTTGAGTAATCATCTCGTGGGTATGAACTTCCAAGTCGATAGAGCTGAGGGTGCTGGTATCGACCCTAATAATCCACCGTATATATGGGAAGCACTCAGTACAGGCATTGATCGGCGTTGGACGCGTATTCATGTTGACTTAGATGATACAAAAGGCTTTAACGTCAATGGTCTCGTAAGGGTTCATTTACCTGAAATGGTGCGTTCTAGCCGAAGTGACATTAATGCATACTGGATTCGGTGTAGACTCGATTTAACTGATACGGATAGTCGATACGAAGTAAGCCCACGGTTAGTTCGTTTGAGTGTCGAAAGTTGGGGTGGGACGGTTGCCACAACCAATGTGACTAACGTAAAAGATGCTGTTCTCGGACGGTCTGACGGATCGCCTGGACAGAAATTCTATTTAGATCACTCACCTATTGTCGCACGAACCACTGATGAATATATCATTGTCCGCACGACTGATGGACGTGAGCAACGCTGGCAAGAAGTTGGAGATTTTTCAACATCGACAGGAACAGACCGTCACTATACGATTGACAGTGAAACAGGCGAAGTTCGGTTTGGTCCAGCATTGCCGCAACCAGATGGACAGGTCAAGCGGTATGGTGCATTACCACCCAAAGAATCGCTTATTATTATCACAGGCTACCGTTATGGTGGCGGACGCGAAGGTAATGTCGCAGCACGCTCAATCAATGTACTCAAATCAAGTATTCCTTATCTCAGTCGTGTCAGTAATTTGCGGGCGGCGCGGGGTGGACTTGATGCTGAGTTACTCGAAAATGCAAAAATGCGCGTACCGGGTCATTTGCGGTCTTTACGCCGTGCTGTAACGTCTGATGATTATGAATATCTGGCGCAACAAAGCGCACCGGGTCGCATCGGACGTGTCTACTGTTTGCAACCACCGTTGACTAATCGCGGTGAAAATCGAATTCTGGTGATCCCGAGTATTCCTGTTTTGTCGGGTTTTATTGCGCCAGAAAGTCTTGAATTATCAACAGATGTACATGATACGATAAAAGCATATCTCGATGAGCGTCGCTTATTATCAACACAACTCGAAGTCACTGCCCCAACATATATGTGGGTTGAGACAGAAGTCCGTTTTTCGACAAGCCAGCACTATGAATTTGAGCAAGTCAAAATAGCCGTTGAAAACAGATTATTCGATTTTATCAATCCACTTATTGGTGGTGTAGATCGTCAGGGCTGGCCTTTTGGACGTGACTTGTTGGTCGGTGATGTGATGGCAATTCTATCAACTGTGCCTGGTGTAAACTTCATTCGGTCTGTGAAATTATATCCTGTCAGTTATGAAAACCGTCAATTCATACGCGGAACCGCCATTAATGAAATTGCTGTTCCATCAGATGGTCTTGTCGTATCTTATCAACATTTGGTTTTAGAAGATTAAGCTAGAAAGCCCCATTTGGGTAAAGAGCTGTTTTTACATCAATAAATTGGTTGCGGGTGGGCTTCTGTCCATCCAACCTGTATCAGAAAAAGTGATGGTGTATGGAAGAAATTAGACTTCTTTTTAAAATTAACGGACCGGGTCTTGATCGTGATGAAATTATTGTCGGACGACAAGGTTTACGCATTGGACGATCTGCTGATAATTCCCTACCACTTAATCACCGCGAAATCAGCCGTCAGCACATGCGAATTTCTTGGCGTGAAGACGACAAATATTTAGTCGAAGATCTGAATAGTAGCAATGGTGTTTGGTTGAATGAAACCCGGTTGATGCCCCGTATCCCCGCGGAATTGAATATCGGAGATGTCATTCGTGTAGGACCATTCGTCTTAGAACTCACCGAGTTCATCTATGAAGAAGAGAAAAAACCAGATCTACTCTTAGGTCCAGAATTACCGAGTCCAGAAGATTATCCAGAAGAGAATCAGCCTGTTCCGCAAATATTACCACGCATTCCTCCACAAGCCGCACAACTTACTCGTGGCACAAATGGACATCAACCGCGTCATATTACAGGTTATCTACCGGGTATCCCTCACGATAAAAGTAACTGGATGAAATATCTTCCAGAAGTATATGATGACTTTGAGTTCATCGGACGCTATTTGCTAATATTCGAATCGATGGCTGCCCCACTATTCTGGACAATTGATAACTTTGACATGTATCTCTCGCCAGAAGTTACACCCAAAGATTGGATTCAGTGGATATCAAGTTGGTTTGATTTGCTCATTTTGCCAGAGTTACACATTTCTAAACAGCGTAACATCATGGAGCAAATCGGATGGCTCTTCTTACGCCGTGGTACACCATCAGGCTTAGAACGTATCTTAGAACTTTATTTTGAGGTTACGCCAGAAATTATCGAGGATGGTAACTGTCATTTTACTGTTCGGCTACCACTTAGCGAGCGCAAAGAAGATGATGGATTAGGACGTGAAGTAGCAGATCGTATCATTAACTCACAACGACCTGCATTTGCATCATATACCCTAGAAATTACGTAAGCTAAATTTGGTATCTACAGACACGGATGATGCTGTAGATACTATTTCATTTATTCGTTCGAAAGCAATTCATTCACAGAAGTATCTCGCGAGGATTTGAGTTGGGCTTTGAGTTCAACTGCCGCCATCGCATAGCCCCCTTCATCAGCATCCAAAAAATGTACCTGCCGTCCAAAACGGTCAAATACAATGCACGTCATAAGAGTATGTTTTGACACATGAATACCAAACACAAGATCCCCTGCCTGATGTTTCTGTTGTAGATAATTTCGTAATTGTTGCCGTTGTTTTTCTGTACCACTGATCGTCATCCGAAGCATATCGTCAAATTTTTCGTGATCGGTAGAATGATATACAGTTGATTTATATTTATCCCAAATTTTATTGACAAATCGCCACAGCAAATATCCTCCGACAGACCAAAACATCAACGTTAACATATCACGCCATGTTGCATTCTCGGTTCGGATACCGGTTTCATATTTATATTGTTTGGGATTGAGCGCGACCATCATCTTACTGAGGTTAATCGGATGGCGATCTTGATGTTCTCCATAAATCTCATGTATTTTATCGAGAGCATCTTCATACAAACGGTTTCGGCTATCGACATTCAGATTCATCGCTTTCAGCATCACACTAATGACTTCATCGCTACTGGCTGGATGTTTGCTCCAACGGCATTCAAATCCGCTAAAATCTGCTGTCTCGCCACCATGGGGGATTACCTCGTATTTCTGCCCGTGTACAGAAGATTTGACAAGGGAATCCGCAAAATCGAGTCCGCCACCAGTAAATACGGGCTGTTGATAATTTTCGGACATATGCACCTTGCCAACTTTAACATCATAGCCCGCGTCAACAACGTCACTCACCGGCACAATCCCGATCCGCAAATCTAAATTAAAAACCTCTTTCGCTAACATTTGTACTGCAACAAGAGCATCTGCTGTCTGTTGACGTACATGAGGGGGAACAACGACTGTTGCACCATCTCCCCCAAATACAAATGGGACATCCACATTAGGGATGCTATTCAAGATTGCTGCAATAGTCGCCGCACCACAGGTATTGACTGATTTATATTCACCGTTCTTGATCGCCACCGTTGAGTTACGAACATCAGTTAATGCAATTAACCAATTCCGCGGGACATTCTGATAATAATTCAGGTTAGTAATATGGCGGATATGCGGCATAGATGGCATATCATGGAAAAATGTTGTATCTGGGGGATGGTTTTTAGAGGTTATCTTCAATGATTAATACTCGCCTTATATTTTATTACAGTATAGTCGACAAATAGTTATACAAGCATTGATTAATCTAAGGCGTATTCAGCCAATACCTCTATCGGGTCGCTTTCAACAAGTGCAATCCGATTAACGATGGTCATGATCGGGAGAGCAATATGCTGGCAACTTTCAAGAGACAGTGATATTTGTTCCGCTTGAAGATCATGGGCGAGTGTAACATGTGGAATCCAGAAGTCAGGAATATATAAAGAGTCTAAATCTAAGTAATCTTGACACTCATGATAAAAATTACGGTGGAATTCGTATAGTTGATTGGTTACCGTCACACCTAGAAACAGGACATGGCCGGGTGATGTAAAAAGCCCATAATATGGCATATTGATGGGTGTCGGAGAGGAGCTATTGGCAAACGCTTCGAGCTTGCGAGTAAGATCGTGTTGTTTGTCATATGGTACCAATCCTAATGTGAGATGAGGAGCAATCTTTTTTTCAATCATGCTAGCGGATAGTTGCTGGTTTGCTAATATCTGCCAGATATTACGGACAGCCTTATCACCTTGTGCATCAAAAAACAGTATAACAAACAAAGTCATAATGATTTATTTCTTGTTATCATGCGCCAGTATGCCACGGGAAATATAGATAACGCATATCATCACCACTTAGTTGGCTAGTAATATCTGATAGCTTCACAGGATCATTCGGATGAATATTATCTGTCACCCAAACATCTCCACCATCCACACTTTCAACATAAAGAACATGTCCGTATTGGTCATCGGCGTAGGGATGTGAGGGGTCAAGTTGTAATACAGAGCCTTCTAAGGGAGTATCTCCCCATGAAATACCATATTGTGGTAATTGTGTAGCGGCATCGTCCCATAACAAAGCATCTCGTGGAACACCATTTGGTAAAGGCATTTTCTCCACGATATGATTCACACAGCCAAAGGTACTATTCTTCATCCACTCTGGATTCACCGCGCCT
>Ga0070728_10006521_pt1 | contig 11037 bp, 7 predicted proteins | sample tdDd471_FD_66723 | JGI IMG/M metagenome (GOLD analysis project Ga0070728, IMG submission 66723) | Marine sediment microbial communities from the Atlantic coast under amendment with organic carbon and nitrate - tdDd47.1 | ecosystem: Environmental > Aquatic > Marine > Coastal > Sediment | place...
ATACTAACAGTTGTTAAATCATGACTACTGAAGACTCATTATCAGAGGAAGAACAACTCAAACGCTATTTACTTAGAGTAAGTTATAGCGGCATGGGAGTTAACTCGACGCTCGATCGGCAACTAAATGAATTAAGAACAGCAATCAAAGATCAAACTTCAACAGAAGATTTGAAGATCTACGTCGACAACATCACCGATTTTTTACGCGAACAAGAAGAACTGATTGAAGATCAACTTCAGTCTTCAGACTCACCGGCGCTACAAGCACTGCTAGCAGAAGTTGAAAACTTACCGCTGAGCAGAAAAAGTAAAAAACTACTGAAAACTTTAAACAAAAAAAGACAGCAGTTGAATCCAGAAAGTATTTTTGAAGAAATCGGCAATATCTTAAAAACAACCGAGATCAATGAATCAAATAGTCGTTGGAATCCTTTTAATAAGAAAAAAAGAGAACACAACGAAGAGGTTCTCGATAATGACGAAGTTCTCGAAAAACCTGCTGTTTCACAGCAGGTGATAATTCCTCAAGCACTGAAAGACGCGTTAAATAACTTTGTCGATCAACTTGGTAATATTGATATCTACCGAAAGGCTTCAGAGAACATTAAAGATCAACTGCTTGCAATTAATCATTACGAGCAACTATCGGACCTTATCGAACAAATTGCTTCAGCATTACTTGAAGCGGCGAATCAAGAGCATGTTCAGTTTGAGAATTTTCTTCAGAAACTCAACAAACGTCTGCTCAATGTTGCGTCTTACCTAAATCAGGCCGCCGTTGGCCATGAGAGTCTGATCAGTGATACTCAGAAATTAGACACCGATCTAACAGGAGCCATTGCCGATATTCAACAAGAAATAGCGGATTCACCAAATCTTGGGCCATTAAAAAGTCGTCTGCTCAGTAGTTTCGAACATATCTTTAATAGTGTTAATCACTTTAAAGAAACTCAAAAAAATAAAGTTAAAGCTTCGTTAGCAGAATTGAAAATTGTTCGCGAACAATTAGCCGTCACTGAAGAAGAAGCTGAGCGACTTAAAACAAATCTAAAAGAACAGCGTTTTAAAGCCTACAATGATCCACTCACTTCGCTGCCCAATCGATACGCATATAATGAGCGATTGACGCAAGAGTATTCTCGATGGCGGCGCTATCGAAACTCGCTCAGCCTCGCGGTATGTGACATAGACTACTTTAAAAAAATTAATGACCAATATGGCCACCAAGCGGGCGACGAAGTTTTAAAGGCGGTTGCTAATCAACTTGATCATGGGCTACGAGAGTCTGATTTTATCGCTCGTTATGGTGGAGAAGAATTCGTTATATTGATGCCTGAAACTCGCCTAGCCGACGCTACCAAAGCGATCAATAAATTAAGATTAATGGTTAGAGATCACGCTATCAAGGTCACTCCGAATCAAACGATAAACATTACACTGTCTTTTGGTGTTGCGGAGTTTGAGGGCGCGGATACTGCGACCGATGTTTTTAATAAAGCTGACAAGGCTCTTTACCGCGCTAAAGAGAAAGGTCGGAATCAGGTGTGCGCCGAACGTTCAATCAAGCCAGATCTTCCTTAATCACTGAGCGAGCTTGCTGGCTTGTCGCAGCGCGGTCAAGGTGTTTGAATGAAACTCTCGACGATGCAAAACCAACACTACCCAAAGTGCACTAACCATAAATAAAACCGGATGAACAAACCAACCTAAAATAGCCATCGCAAATGAGTAGGCTCTTAGCCCGTGAGCAAAAGAATTATTTGCTCGTGTTAATACTTCATTGGCATTAATCACAAACAGCGTCTTATCGTTTTCCGAACAATCATTCGTTGGCGCTGCGCTCAACAATACAATGGCAAAGTTGTATTGCCGAACACTCCAGGCAAACTTAAAAAACGCATAGACAAAGATAAAAATCAGCACCAGCAGCTTCACTTCCCAACTGGCTCGGGTATTTTCGACAATGAATGGTAAGGTATTAGTCAGTTGCACAATTTGGTCTGTTGCCCCTAACACGGTCAATAAACCAGCAAGAATAAAAATAGTCGTCGATGCAAAAAACGTCACATTTCGCTGCAGAATACCCAATGCGGTAACGTCAGCAATACGGACCTCTCGCGAGAATATTCGAGACATCCAAAGACCTCTTACATTCGAGAGCGATGACGCCAATGTTGGCTTGGTACGCGCTTTAACTTGAGCAAAGAGTGCGTAGCCGATCCAGCAGATCGCAAACCATATCAAGGCAATCCAATCGTACAAGGATATAAAGCTGAGTATGTTGTTCAAATCACGCCTCTTCCGGTATAGTAAGTCTTTAATCAATAACTCTACCTTAAACGAGAGGCTAGTGCCATTGTCGAATCGCACCACACACTTCGACCAAGCTTCACCACTGCTCAAAGCTCTGTCACAAACACCTATTCATTGGCAAAGTTTTAGTCACGATCTTTGGTCCTATGCAGAGCAACAAAATAAACCTATTTTTTTGTTTCTAGGTTACTTTCAATGCCCCTGGACTCAGGAGATGCTTAAAAGTCTATTTGAAAACCCAGAGATCATTGAACGATTAAATAAAAATTTCATTAATGTCGCCGTCGATAGAGAGCTAAGACCTGATCTTGATGTCTGGTTACAACGAAGTGCTACGCTGCTAGATTCCGGTAGTGGCGGCTGGCCTTTGTGTGCGTTCATCCACCCTAAATTTAAACAGCCATTTTTTTGTGGTCATTATTTTGATGAGTTGGGCACTCAAGAACGGCCAGCTTTTAGCAACCTTCTTGATTCTATTGATTATATATTTCGAGAAAAGCAAGAAGAAATAGAAGGTTCTTCTAAGACGCTCTTGTCGCGAATAAATCCAGCTCTATCAGTTGACCTTAAGGATACGTTAGCTAAAGAGCAAATTTCGCTTGAGGCATTAACCGATAAATTTACGCAGGCATTTTTAGATAATGTCGATCAGCAATGGGGCGGGCTAAAATCAATTCCCAAGTTTCCACACACCACCATGTTGCTTTGTCTTTTAGATATTATTGTTCTGAAACGACCCGACAATAGCCAAACCCTATATCCGCTATTGATGCTGACCAGCCAAAGTATAAAAAATATCGGTTTAAATGATCATGTTGAAGGCGGTTTTTTTCGATACTGTTTAGATGAGTACTGGGGAGTTCCGCACTTCGAGAAGACACTTTATGACAACACACTACTAATTGATTATTTTGATCGATTATCTGCATTCAATAAAGAAGGTTCTTTCAGTTACGAAGCACAAAGAGCTTTAACTTTTATTTTAGAAAAGCTAGCGATTAAAGACGGATTATATGCAACACTTGAGTGCGAGAACTTTCCGTCTTTAGAAATTAGAGATTCACAGCCAAGCAGTTATACCTTCGATAAACAACAGGTTTGCGAGACAATAACAAATGACCTCTGGCCATTAACACAAACAGCGTTTGGATTTGAGCAAGCCCCCAACCATCGAGGACGATGGCACCTACATCAATGGTATTCAGTGAGTAGCTTAGCCGAAAAATTAGGTCTCGAGTTAAAACAAGTACAATGGCAAATTGAACCGATAAGACAAGAATTGAGAAGCATTAGAGACGAGCAGTTAAATGCTTCAATTGGAGATTTTGCAACGATTGCTTTTAATGCACAACTAGCTAAAGTTCTATTTAAAACAGCGTCACAATCTCAAAACGAAGAGTCTATAAATATCGCGCAAAAAATTCTTTCGAATATTCAACAGCGATGGCATCGCAATACCGGACTAACCTATTCTCAGCCAGCAGCATCGACCGTATTGGATGACTATGTCAGTGTAATGGAGTGCTTACTGGTTGCTATTCAACAGGATTGGAATACTCAATACTTTAGTTGGCTCGTTGAAATTCAAGATTTTGTTTTACATCATTTTATAAAAGAGAATAAATTTTTAGTCTCTCTAGAAAGCGATCATTTGGAAGTCTACGATGACTATAAAGACTCAGGGTTTGCTAATTCGAGTGCTCGATTGGTACTAGTGCTTTATCGACTGGCTCAGCTGACTAATAATCAAGATCTGAAAAATCGAGCAAAACAATTACAGCAGTCCACCTTAGTTCTTTTTGAAACTAACCCCTTGGTCTACGCAACCGCATTACAATGTGCACTGCAAGCGAAAAATATGCCACTGATTGTTATCTCTGGTAGTCCACTTGAAATGAGTCAATGGAAAAGCCTAACTCAAGATCTAACGCTGAAGTTTGAGGTGTTTTGCGTCCCATCGAATGACAGCTCTATTCTAACTGAGAGACTAAGTGACGGTAAAATCTGCGCAATTTTATGCGCTGAAGATGATAGAAAGATAACAACAAATCAAGAAGAATTTAAGCACTGGCTAAATGACTAGCCAGTGCTTAATTTGAAGCAAAAAAATTGTTTAATTTTTTGCATTCACAATTGATTTAAAGAACCAGCTAACTAACAAAACAAAGGCAACGAATCCCAACAAACTAGGCATCCAATCGGGACCAGCCCAGTCAGTTCCAATTCCAGCAGGTTTCTTATCCAGTATAAATGCCGCTGCGGCTATTCCAACACCCAACAACCCTTCTCCACCAACAAAGCCGGAGCCTAAAAGCACTCCGCGTTCGCGGCGGCTCTCTAGTTGTTCTTGGTTGTTGGTACGTTTTTCAAAAAAGTGCCGGATCATCCCACCGATAAACACCGGGGTCATTACGGATACCGGTAAATAAACACCAACCGCAAAGGGTAAAGAAGGAATTCGAAAAAGCTCGCAAAGTATGGCGATGCCAGCGCCGATCGCAACCAACGTCCAGGGTAAGTTTTGATCCAATACCCCATCAATAACCAATTTCATTAGGGTCGCCTGAGGAGCGGCTAAATCGCTGCTACCAAAACCAAAGGTTTTCGCAAGTAACAACACCGCCAAACAAACAAAGGTTGCTGAGGTTAAAACACCAATCAACTCAGCTGCCTGTTGATAACGTGGCGTTGATCCAAGCAAATAACCACTTTTTAAATCTTGTGACGTATCACCCGCAATTGAAGCCGCGATTGCAACCACACAACCGACAATGAGTGCGGCAGCTTTACCGTTAGTATCAGTCCAACCCATGACTAAAAACAACGTTGCCGTACCCAGTAATGCAGCGATAGTCATGCCACTGGTAGGGTTCGACGTCACACCAACCAAACCGACAATTCTTGAAGCGACCGTTACAAAGAAAAAAGAAAATATGGCCACACAAATAGCAGCAACGAGACGCATATCCATGCCACCAACCGCACCAAAAACACTCGGAATTAAGGTCAATGCTAAAACAATCAGTAAAATACCAATACCCACCACCTTCAAAGGCAGATCTTGAGTCGTTCTCGGTTGTTTCGTCGAACCGTCGGATTGATGTGTTTGTATCTCTAACTCTTTTGCACCTGCTTTAAAGCTCTCGAGCATCACTGGAATACTGCGTATTAAAGTGATAATCCCCGCCGTCGCAACCGCACCAGCTCCAATATACCGAACATAACGCGTCCAAATATCCGCCGCCGACATATCTTTAATTAAAGAAACCGTTTCAGGAAACAGCGGTAACGTTCTCGTATCACCCCAGTAAGCTATCGCGGGAATAATAATTAAGGAAGAAAGTAGTCCACCACCAACCATAATTAGCGCGATGCGAGGTCCTAAAATATAACCGACGCCGAATAAGGCTGCCGATAGATCGATTCCAAGTGTGGCCTTCTTGATAAAAGGGACATTGAAACTTACTGAAGAAGGAATAATTTTAATCCAGGACGTCAGTGTTTTAAACAAAGCCGCCGCACCGATCCCATAAAAGATATATTTGGCTCTATTACCACCGACTTCATTGGCGACCAAAACTTCAGCACATGCAGTTCCCTCAGGATAAGGCAATTTTCCATGTTCTCTTTCGATTAAAAATTTACGCAAGGGAATCATAAATAGAATGCCTAACAACCCCCCACTCATTGCCAAAATCGTCATTTGCAACAAATCTGGAGCGACTCCCCACATAAATAAGGCGGGCAATGTGAAGATCACGCCACTTGCCACAGAACTTGAAGCCGAGCCCGTCGTTTGAGCAATATTGGTTTCTAAGATGGTACTTTTGATGCCTGACTTGGCGAGTATACGAAATACAGCAACACTCATAACGGCGACCGGAATTGAAGTGCTGATGGTCAATCCAGATTTAAGCCCTAAATAAGCATTAGCCGCACCAAAAATAATTCCAAATAAGATCCCCAAACCCAATGCTTTAAATGTAAATTCGGCTATCGATTCATGGCTACCAATGTATGGTTGATACTGCTCACCGGGTTGCAGCTCGCGATACGCTGCATTCGATAAGCCAGCTTTTTTATTTTTGTCCATCGCCTGTCCTTTATGGGTACTTATATCGAGTTATGTAAAGCCGAGTCTACCAATATTCCAGAGCAAGTCCCAGCCACCCAAGCCATATCTTCGCTTACAATTATCTATTAGACTTGATACGCACGGCTTGTGCTAAGCTGTCGCAACCTTATCATCCAAATTTCGCCATTAGGAATTAACTGTGTCACAACGACTACCCGCTCAAGTTTGGTTACTCACACTGTGCTATGCACTGATGTTATCGGGTACATCAATGTTGGTTCTGATTGCGGGAATTATCGGACAGCAAATTGCCCCTTCGGAAGCGCTTGCCACTTTACCCATTGCATTAGCAATAATAGGTTTGGCACTGAATACCCTACCCGCTGCGTTTTTAATGAGTCGCTGGGGACGCAAGCCCATATTTCTCACCTACGGTATCTTTGGTGTGATAACGGCATTGATTGCAGCATACGCGATGCATATTGAGAGCTTTACTTTGTTTTGTTTTGCCGCATTAGGAATTGGAAGCTCGGCTGCATCGGTGCAGCAGTATCGTTTTGCGGCCATCGAGCAAGTGACTGTTGAGCAAATCCCTAAAGCGACCTCGACAATTTTGCTCGGCGGTATTGTCGCAGCATTTATCGGTCCCGAATTATCCTTATTGGGTCAATCCTTGTTAACCATGCCCTATGCAGGTTCTTTTCTGCTGCTCAGTGGTATCTACTTACTTGGTTTACTCATGTTGACTTTAATTAAAGTTCCTCCACTAGAGCAGACTGATCATCAAAGCCCTGGAAGAGGCTTGTCTACTTTATTTCGTCAAAGAACGCTACTCATCGCCATCGCAGCGGCTGCGGTCGGGTATGGGATCATGAGTTTTATAATGACCGCGACGCCTCTCAGTATGCATACTCATTTTCATCACAGCTTGCAGGAAACCAAATGGGTGATTCAATCTCATGTTGCAGCCATGTATTTACCCTCTCTCATCTCCGGAGTGCTGATTCAGCGTTTCGGCCATTCGAAAATGATGTTTGCAGGCCTATTTGCTTACATTCTTTGCTTATTAATCGCCTATCAATGGCAAACATTTATTGGCTTTTGGGTGGCTTTGGTTTTACTCGGAATAGGTTGGAATTTTTTATTCGTCGCCGGTACCGCTCTCTTGGCGACGACCTATCAATCGAACGAACGATTTAAAGTACAGGCCACCAATGACTTTCTGGTTTTTGGCACTCAAGCGATTGCTGCGTTAAGTTCTGGGTGGCTATTATTTCAGTTTAAGTGGCAGGGTATTTTGCTCTTGTGTTTTATTCCTCTGGCACTGTTCGTCTTCACTTTAATTCTAGCTTTGTTTAAAGAAAGAAGAATTTATGCCAATCATTCTTCGTAGTTAATGTCTTAAACAGTATTTGATTTTGATAAAAAGGGAACAATGATGATAAAAGTGTATGGGATGTCTCTCTCCGGCAATTGCTACAAGCTCAAGCTCTTACTTAACTTGATTAGCCAGGAGCACCAATGGATTGAGGTTGATATATTAAACGGAGAAACGCAAACACTTGACTATCTGAAAAAGAATCCTAATGGAAAAGTTCCGCTTCTCGAAATCGATGGAACATATCTTCCCGAGTCTAATGCAGGATTGTATTACCTTTCTCAGAACACGCCATATTTTCCGACTGGCAAACTTGAGCAAGCGCAGGTACTTCAATGGATGTTCTTTGAGCAATACAGTCATGAGCCTGCGATCGCTGTCGCTCGATTCATAAATTTATTTCTTCCAAGTGATCACCCGCGACGAGATAGTTTACCGGAACTTTTAAAAAAGGGTTATCAGGCATTGGCTGTTTTAGAACAGCAATTAAATAAAACGACTTGGCTAGTCGGTGACAAGCCTAGTATCGCCGATATTGCTTTGTACGCTTATACCCATGTTGCAACCGATGGTGATTTTGAATTAACTCGCTTTCCTAAAATCAATCAGTGGATGACTGGAATTCAACAACTGCCAAATTACATTCCAATGGTCTAACGATTGAATAGGTTCAATCTTGGCTTCGAAAAGTTTAAGAATTCTTAACTGATTTGTCTTTCTCTTATTCTTTACATTAAAAATTGATGGGCTAGAAAAAAGAAAGCCTCCACACGCTAGCACGTTGGAGGCAATGTGAGTTCAGCTTGGGGAAACTGAACACAAGGTCCCGCTTAAAGAAGGAGGGTTTTGCGGGAAGACACCATCAATGGCGTCTATATACTAAGACGCTCTTGCGCCAAAAAGGTTTCCCTTGGACTTGTAAAAAAATGTGTCAACATTGAACCTTCTCTCTCCTTCTTTTTTATCGCAATTATTTAATCGTAACTATTTTATCGCATCTGTTTTATCTCAACTACGAGTTATCTAAAACGGAAACTTGGATTGGTACGCAACTGCCGCTGGTTATTTCCTTAATTAATAACGAGACTTGGTCACCCGCTGAAAGCTTTTGATGAACTCGATCGGAATTTAGTTGATACGTTCCAAGGTCACTAATATCTAACAGGATAAATCCTTCGGTCACTTGCGTTACTTTTCCTGTTGTCGTTCGCTCGGTGTAAACACAAGGACCTCCAACGGGCTTTTGACAAGCAGACAAAAACAATGAAGTAATAATAACCGCCAAGACTTTATTCATAATGAATACCTCTAATGTGCTTGCTCCCAATTATCACCGATGTCCGCTTCAACCACCAAAGGTACACTCAGCTCCGTGGCCGACTCCATGAGTTCGATAACTTTCTTTTTAACAGTTTCAACATCGTCTTCTGCAACTTCAAACACCAATTCATCATGAACTTGCATCACCATTTTGCATGCTGGCTTTTCCTCGTTAATCCATTGATTAATCTGCAACATGGCGAGCTTAATTATATCCGCTGCACTGCCTTGCATAGGGGCATTGATAGCCGTACGCTCGGCAGCTTTACGCCGCATTCCATTACTGGCATTAATTTCTGGAAGATACAGACGGCGACCATAAAGCGTTTCGACATACCCTTTTTCTTTTGCAATGGCTTTGGTCTCTTCCATATAAGCTTCGACACCTGGGTAGCGAGCGAAATAAGTATCAATATAAAGTTGCGCTTGTTCGCGACCGACACCAATTTGCTTGGCTAACCCAAAGGCTGACATGCCATAGATAAGTCCAAAGTTAATCGCTTTAGCACTTCGACGTTGTTCAGAAGTCACTTGCTCTGGAGTCACCGAAAAGACCTCAGCGGCAGTTGCCGTGTGAATGTCTTGTGCATTGGCAAAGGCTTCAAGCAAACCTTCATCTTGCGATAGATGAGCCATTATTCGAAGCTCGATTTGACTGTAGTCAGCAGCCACAATTTTGCAACCTTGTGGCGCTATAAAGGCTTGTCGGATACTGCGACCTGCTTCATTTTTAATAGGAATGTTTTGCAAGTTAGGTTCGGTTGAAGACAAGCGTCCGGTTGCTGCAACCGCTTGATGATAGGAAGTATGTAAACGCCCAGTTACTGGATTTATCATCTCTGGAAGTTTGTCGGTATAAGTCGACTTCAGTTTCGACAATCCGCGATACTCCAGAATGACTTTGGGTAACGGATAATCAAGAGCCAACTCTTGTAAAACATCTTCTGCCGTTGATGGTTGTTTTTTAGGTGTTTTCTTAATTACCGGCAACTCTAGTTTTTCAAATAGAATTTGTTGCAACTGTTTTGGTGAGCCTAAGTTAAATTCTTCTCCAGCAAGCTCATAAGCCTCTTGCTGCAACTCAACCATCCGCGCCGCGAATTGCTGGCTCTTTTCCCGCAACAATTGTGCATCGATTAAAACACCGTTTCGCTCCATACTTGAGAGAACATTCAACAGGGGCATTTCAATGTGTTCAAAAACGGCTTTTGGGCCTTCTTCTTCTTTTAATTGTGGCCAAATTTTCTGATGCAGTTGAAGCGTAATGTCTGCATCTTCAGCAGCATAAGGAGCGGCTTGTTCAAGCGGAATTTGATTAAAGGTTATTTGTTTAGCGCCTTTACCTGCAATATCTTCAAAATGAATAGTGTCGACGCCTAAATACTTCATTGCTAAAGAATCCATGTCGTGACGCGTGGCGATGCTGTTGAAGCAGTACGACTCAAGCATAGTGTCGAATGCTATGCCTCTCAGGGAGATCTCATAGCGTGCTAATACGCTGGCATCGTACTTTAAATTTTGTCCGACTTTTTTGTGTTTTTCTGATTCTAATATTGGCTTTAATTGCTCTAAAACCCACTCTCGGTTCAGTTGCTCTGGCGCATCTAAATAGTCATGAGTCAACGGTAAATAGGCCGCTTCATCTTTGGCTACAGCGAAAGATACACCAACCAAGTCTGCTTGCATGTAATTGAGACTGGTTGTTTCAGTATCAAATGCAAAGAGATCGGCTTGTTCCAGCTTCTTGAGCCAGCGCTCAAAGTCACTTTTAGTTAGAATAGTTTGATAGTCTTTTTCAACTTCCGTCTTATCGGCAACCACATCACTCGGTTGATCTGAATCTTGGGATAGTTCATGTAACCACGTTTTAAACTCATATTGCTTAAACAGATCGGCTAACGCGTCTGTATCCGGCTCACCGTGTTCAATTTCAGATAATGTAAAGGGGA
>Ga0070728_10006524_pt1 | contig 11033 bp, 7 predicted proteins | sample tdDd471_FD_66723 | JGI IMG/M metagenome (GOLD analysis project Ga0070728, IMG submission 66723) | Marine sediment microbial communities from the Atlantic coast under amendment with organic carbon and nitrate - tdDd47.1 | ecosystem: Environmental > Aquatic > Marine > Coastal > Sediment | place...
CCGATCGTGCAGTACTTGCCGATCTTCGCGCGATTCAGAATGACCGCGTTGATGCCGATGAGGCTGTAATCGCCCACCTCACAGCCATGGACGATGGCATGGTGGCCGACGGTCACGCCCCGGCCGAGGACGACCCTAATCCCGGGATCGGTGTGCAACACGGCGCCATCTTGAATGTTGGTTTCTTCGCCGATGATGATCTCGTCGGAGTCGCCCCGCAAGACCGCGTTGAACCAAACACTGGACTTGTTCTTGAGGACGACTGAACCGATTAGGTCGGCCGAGTTCGCAACGAACACCTCGCCTTCGATTCGTACACGCTTTTGTCCGAGCTCGTAGATCATCAGAGTGCGCTGCCCTTGAACAGCACCGGTGAGTAGATGTTGAGTCCGATGGTGACTTGCCACGTCTCCGCGTTCAGATCGGACCCGCGGGTGCTGAAGCCATAGAACATCGGGAAGCGGAAGCTTGCGAAGATGTCCATCATCGCAGTGCCGGCGTCCACCGTGTAACCGGCACCGACGCCGAGCGGGATGAAATAAAACGGGCCCTGAACCAAACCCGAGGTGGCAGTTCGAATCGTGTGGCCGAGGTCGAACATGTTCATGCCGCTGTTCAACTTCAGGAAGAACCTCTCGGTTGCGTTGGCAATGAAATTAAACGGGATGTTGAGCGACCAGACCGACGGGCCCTGTGGGTTGTTGTCGACGACGAACTCCATCCCAGTATCGAAGGCGAACTGCTCGTGGATGATGAGGCGGAGCGGGATGCCGCCGAGGAAGCCAAACTCGGTCCTCGAGGGGATTCGAAAAACTGCATCGATACCGAGCTTCACGACCTCGTTCTCGAAAGCCTCGAAGCGCGCGTAGAACGGGATGTCTCCGAACTTCGCCTCGGGCGACATGCTGAAGGTGATCAACCCCTCTCCCCCGAACCCGAAGTTTGGAAAGACACTCACCCCAGGAAAGGACCCCATGCGGTACCGGGAAAAGCCGATCTCGAAGTCCTGGGCCAGCGTGATCCCAACGCCGAAATTCATCGTCGAGATCGTGCCGGTCGCACCGAAGGGCTGACCCTCATCGGTTCTTCTGCCCACGACTGTATCGAAGGTGCCCCGCATCATGCCGCGGGGCATGGTCAGGTTCCGGTTGGCATAGCGGGGGTCGTAGCTTGCGGACGCGTTCGGCTTGAGGGTGCCAACCAGGGGCGGCTCGCTCTCCTCGACCCAGTCCGGGTTCTGAGAGGAACGCTCCTCGTACTCGGTCGGCGGAGCGTCGGCCCACTCGGGATTGGGCTCGGTGCGAGGTGGCTCCGTGTCCTCTGGCTGGGGTTCGGGAGAACCTGGCTCAGGGTCGGGTTCGGGAGAACCTGGCTCAGGGTCGGGTTCGGGAGAACCAGTCGGCGGCTCGGGATCAGCGGGGGCCGCAATCGGCTTACCCCAGCCCCCGGACTGCGCGGACGAGACGGCTGGCAGCGCGAACGCGACCAAGCTCAGGAGAGAGAAGAAACGGAGGGTTCTAAACACAAACCCGCCCATAAACCAATCCAAGTGCGGTGCCAAGCGCGGACCTTTCGGCCGACGCGGGCCCACATTGCGCGAGAGGCGCACATGCCTATACTCGCGCCCCTCTGGCGATGTAGCTCAGGTGGTTAGAGCGGGCGTTTCATACGCGCTAGGTCGGTGGTTCGACTCCACCCATCGCCACCAGGTCCGCACCAACTCTGTTTGGGCGTTCGGCCAAAACGCAATGCGTCTCACTTGCACTGAACGCGCGTACTGCGTAGCGTAGACGAGTGCCCGTAACGTCACGACGACGACTTGCCACGCACGCTGGCGTGCAGGCCGCGGGCCTGTCTCTCCTTCTTTCGGTAGCCGGCTGGTTCGGGCTGCGGTGGGGCGGGATCGACGTTGCGTTGCCGGTCTTCGCCTGGGTGACTGCCGTTGCAACGAGCGTCGCCGGGCTCCTCACGGCATTCTACGTCGAGCTATCGGTGGGCCGCCGGATCGCGAGAGTGGTGCGCGTCCTCGAAGCCCACTCCAGAGAAAGCAGCCTTCAGCGATTGCCGCACTTGGGCGACGACGAAATCGGTGAAATCGGTCGTGCGGTGAACGATTTGCTCGCCAACCTCACCTCCCTCGAGGTGCGCATGATCGAACAAGGGCACGAGCTTCGTCACACGCGCGAAGAGCTGGTTTTGAAAAAGGCACTCGGCTTGAAGTCGGCCGAGCTCGAGCAGCGGCTGCGCGAACGCGCGCTCCTGTTTGACATCGTTCGCGCGAGTGCATCGGAGCAAGAGCTCGACGCGGTGCTCGGAGACATCGCCGAGCGCTTGGGCAAGGCGCTTCACCTCCGCGAGTGCATGCTGTTCTTGGTAGACGCGGAAACGAGGCGTCTGACGCTGAGGGCCGCGTATGGCTTCGAGCGTCCCGGAGAGCTCCTCGAGCGCATCGTCCTCTTCGACGAGGACCCGCTCGGCAAAGTGGCTCAGGCCGGCGAGCCCGTCATGATCCACGACCTGGGTGCGCTCGATGGCGAGACACTGTGGGAACCGATTCCGCAAAGCGGGTCGATTGCGATCCTCCCGGTCGTTCACCATGGCAAGACCACGGGCGTGATGGCTGCGACGCGCGAGCAAACCAGTGCTTTTTCGGAGGTTGAGACCGGGCTCCTGGGGGCGATTTCCGACCAGCTCGGCCTCGCGATTCGCCATACGCAGCTGTTCGACGAGCTTCGGCGCGGCTCGCAGCACGACGACCTGACCGGTCTCGGCAACCGCCGCCTGCTCCGCATCCGACTGGAGGACGAGCTTCACCGCGCCGAGCGTTTCGGCCAGGCGGTGAGCATCCTCGCGATCGACATCGACTACTTCAAGGCGCTCAACGATCGCCATGGCCACCCGACCGGCGACGCTTCGCTGCGCAAGCTGGCGGGGCTCATGACGAGAAACCTGCGCCGCATCGATACAATCGCACGCATCGGCGGGGAAGAGTTCGTCGTGCTTCTTCCGCGCACCAATCTCAGCGAGGCCGCGCAGGTCGCCGACAAACTTCGCTCGATGGTGGAGCACACCGAGTTTCCGGGGGGAGACGGTCAGCCTGGCGGCATGTTGACCGTCAGCGTTGGCGTAGCCTCGCTTCGTCCTGACGAGACCGGCGCCGACTTGCTCGCGCGCGCGGACACGGCGCTCTATGAGGCCAAAGACCGGGGCCGTAACTGCGTCGTCAGCGCGTCTCAGTCGGCGGGCTCGGCTCGCTCTTTGACGAGGTCGCGAATCTGACGAAGCTCGAACGGCTTCTCGAGGCAAACCAACGGTGATTGCTTGAGGAACTCGCGGGCCTCAGGGGTGAACGCGCCGCCTGTCATGAAGACGAACCGTGAGGCGATCTCCGGACAGCGCTCCGACACGCGTGCGAACAGCTCCATGCCGCTCACCTCGGGCATCATCAGGTCGCAGAAGACGACGTCAAACGGCTCGTCCGAGCACAGGCGCTCGATGGCTTCCTCGCCGCTCGAGAAGACCTGCACCTCGTGACCACGAAGTGCGCGCTGAATCGAGCGGCCCACCAGGGGCTCGTCGTCGACGACGACGACGCAGGCGCGCGCCCCGGGCGTGGCGGTTGGCGGGGCCAGTGTCGTGTCCGGAACGGAGTCACGCATGGACGCCGGGAGCCGGACCACGAAGGTGGTGCCTCGGTCGAGCTCACTGTGAGCCTCGATGGTGCCGCCTGCTTCGCGGACGATGTTCTGGCAAATCGAAAGCCCGAGACCTGTCCCCTCGGAAACGGGCTTGGTCGTGAAGAACGGCTCGAACACGCGGCTCATGCGACCGGGTTCGATCCCAGTCCCATTGTCGGCGACCTCGATCACCGCCCAGCCCTGCTCGTCGGTGAAAGTGCGCACCGTAATGCGGTTGGCGCTGACTCCGCGCTCCGGCATCGCTTGCGCGGCGTTGATCAGGAGATTCAGAAACACCTGCCCGAGCCGAGATTCATTGGCATCCACCGGCGGGATCTCGCTGAAGTCTCGCTCGAGGGTCGCCCGGTGACGCACCTCGTTCCAACAGATGTTGATCGAGGATTCGAGGACGCTTTGCACGTCGACGTTGCCTTGCTGCTCGTCATCCACCCGCGAGAAAGTCTTGAGGTCGCGCACGATGTTCTGCATGCGCACAGCACCGTGAATCGCCTCGTCCAGCTGCTGCCTGGCATGCTCGAGCCATGCCGCGTCGGCGCGTGAATCGATCTCCTCGCGGGTCAGGTGCAAGTTCGAGAGCACGTACATCAGCGGGTTGTTGAGCTCGTGCGCAACGCCGGCCGCCAAGGTGCCGACCGAGGCCATGCGGTCCGCGAACGCGAGCCGTGATTCCATGTTTTGGCGCTCCGCCGCTCGGCGGTTCGCCTCCTCGATCGTGCGCTCGGCTATCAGCAGCCGGGTCCCTAGGACCTCGGGATCGATGGGCTTCGATAGGTAGTCGGAGGCGCCGGCGTCGAGGACGGCGTTGAGGTCCTCAGACCGATTGCGACCCGTGATGACCAGAATCACCACCGCGTCTCCGCCCGGCCGGCTGCGCACCATTCGGCACAGGTCGAGACCCGACATCCCGGGAAGCGTCCAATCGACGAGCATGAGTTGGAAGGGCTGCTCGAGATGGGCCTTGAGGGCCTCCTCCGCGGTCCCGGCGACAGTCACTTGGTAATCTCGCTCACAGAGGAGCTCACGAAGGAGTCCCCGCATCGAGCTCGAGTCGTCGACGACCAAGGTTCGCAAGGGGACATCCGTCATTAGCCCTAAAGTCTAATCCAAATTGGCGAAAAGGTTCGTGGTTTCGTGCTCGTCTTGACGCCCCCGCGTTCGTAGCTATCGTAAAGCTGGGTAACGCGCCGCGTCATCCAAGGAGGATGAAGACATGACTCGCCAAAACCAACTTCGTCGGAGCAGCACCCGACTTCAACGACAGGGGTCGCTCTGGTTCCAGCAAACGCGGACCGCGAGTGAAACCTTCGCTGCAGAAGCCCAGGATGCAAGCGTCACGTTCGCACGGGACATGAGGGCCTCGAGCGCGAAGCTCGTCGCCAGCGTAGGCCGCTCGGCTCAAGGATTCCAAAAGGCGTTGCATAAGGAGGCTCTCGACTGGCAAGGCCTCGCGCTGCAGACGCGGGATGCGTACATGGCGGCGATCGAGGAGCGGCGCGACCGCGTGGAGCGCCAGGCGCTGAGCGCTCGAGAGGCGCTCAAGCCGGGGGCGGTCGAAACCACCGTCCTCAAGTCGGCCCATGATCTGCTCGAACAGGCGCAGAGGCGGATCGACGCGCGCCTCGGGGAAGGCGCTCAGCCGGCCCCGGCAAAAGCAGCAAGCAAGCCGAAGGCGGCCAAGGCCCCAAAGGCGGCCAAGGCCGCCAAGGCCGAGACAAAGAAGGGCGAGAGACCACTGCGCAACTACGATCAGCTGACCGCAAGAGACCTGGCGACCCGGGTTCAGAAGCTGACCGCGCCTCAGGTAACGGCCGTTCTCGATTACGAGCGAGCGCGGAAGAAGCGCGCGACCGTAATTCGGGCCGCGGAGCAGCGGCTAGCAGCGGCTAGCTGAGCCCGATCGTGAAGCATCTGTACAGCTGAGCAGGCTGCACTACACTCCGGGCCGTGGGCGAAAACAAACAGGTTCTCGTTGCCGATGACGAGGACAATCTGCGCCGCGTCCTGAAGGCGCAACTGCAGCGTGACGGATACGAGGTCCACTGCGTCGCCGACGGTGAGGCTGTGCTGGAGGCCATGGCGGAGCATCACATCGATGTTCTGATCACTGATCTTCGCATGCCGAAGCTCGACGGAATGGAGGTGCTCAAGTCGGTGAGCGGGCGCTTCCCAAACGTGCCGGTGATCATGATCACCGCGCACGGGACGGTCGACACCGCGGTCGAGGCGCTCAAGCTCGGCGCGTTCGACTACGTGACCAAACCTTTCGATCGCGCCGAATTTCGGACGGTCGTCGGCAAGGCTATTCGGACCCGTGAGCTCTCCCAAGAGCACGTGAGCGGCGACCCGAACGAGCGTGGCCGCTACAGGATCATCGGCCAGTCGGCGCCTATGCGGGCGGTCTACGACGTCATCGAAAAGGTCGCGGACACGCCCAGCACGGTCCTCATCACTGGCGAAAGCGGCACCGGCAAGGAGCTGATCGCGCGGGCACTCCACGAGAACAGCTCTCGCAAAAAAAAGCCCTTTGTCAGCGTCAACTGCGCCGCGATCCCGCCCGACCTGCTCGAGAGCGAGCTCTTCGGCTACGAGAGGGGCGCGTTTACCGGGGCGGTCACCAGCAAGCCAGGACGGTTCGAGCTGGCGCACGATGGCACGCTGTTTCTCGATGAAATTGCGGAAATTCCAGTCAGCATGCAGGTCAAGCTGCTTCGCGCACTGCAAGAGCAGCAGTTCGAGCGCGTGGGCGGAATCAAGACGATCACCGTAGACAGCCGTCTCGTCGCCGCAACCAATCGCGACCTCAAGGCGAGCATCGCCGACGGCGGGTTTCGCGAGGACCTCTACTACCGCCTCAACGTCGTCCATGTTCATCTGCCGCCCTTACGCGATCGTCCGAGCGACATCCCCCTGCTGCTCGAGCACTTCGTGCGCAAGTTCAACACAAAGCTCGACCGCTCGATGACGGGTTTCGAAGTCGCCGCAATGACGCAATTGCTCCGCTACGGCTGGCCGGGGAACATCCGAGAGCTCGAGAACGTGGTCGAGCGATGCATCATCTTCGCCGAGGATGGTGAAGTCGGCGCACAGCATCTGCCCGCGGAGGTTCGCGACTCTGCTGGAGAGCTCGGAACCGACGTGGTCTCCGGCATCGGCCCAATGCCGGTGGAAACGGGGCTGAAGGAAGCGGTCAAGGAGGCGACGCTCAAGCTCGAACGGGAGTTCATCGGCCGTGCGCTCGATCAAACGGGCGGCAACGTCACCCACACGGCACGGCTACTCAAAATCTCGCGCAAGAGCCTTCAGAACAAGATGAAGGAGCTAGGCCTCCGGAACGATTGAAGGCGTTTCGTCTTCGTTGGCGTGTGCAGAGAGCAGCGATTCGATGTCTTCGCGGCTCACTGGCTTTTGCAGGACTGGGTTAGGCACCGAAGCGGCGAAGCGGCGAAGACGAGGCGTAAACGCGCCCCCGCTCATGAACACGATTCGCTCGGACAGCCGCGGGTGCTCCTTCTTGATGGCGTCGTAGAAGGACTTGCCGTCGACTTCGGGCATCATCAGGTCACACACAATCGAGTCGAAGCCCGGGTCTTCGCTGAGCCGGGCGAGAGCTTCGACGCCCCCAAGCACCGTGACGGTGTCGTATCGGCGCCGCAGGCGTCTTCGAAGGGCTGAAAGCACCATCGCGTCGTCGTCGACGATCAGGATCCGTGATCGCTTGAGCGGCGCCTCTGAGATGGGATGGCTGTCGCGGCGGCGTTCGACCGCGGTCAACCCCGTATTCACGGGAAGGATGAGCTCAAAACGGGTTCCGCCGTCCGGGAGGTGGTGAACCTCGAGGCTCCCCCCGTGCTCCTTGGCCACGCGCTTGCAGGCCGTGAGACCCAAACCCATGCCGCCCTCGTGGGCTTTGGTGGTGAAGCCTGGCGTGAAGATGCGCTCTCGATTGTCCTCGTGAATGCCCGCGCCGGTGTCGCTGACCCCGATGATCAAGTGATCGCCTTCCGCGCGGGTCTCGACCACGATGCGGTGCTTGTCGTAGGCGCCCCCGTCGATGGCTTCCGCCGCGTTGGTCAGCAAGTTGACCAGCGCTTGCGCGATCCGTCCTGGGAAGGCTGCGATCATCGGCACCGGCTCGAACCGCTTCACGAGACGAGCTCGGTAGCGAATCTGGTTGAAGACCATCGCGCAGGCGTCGTCGACGACGCGGGTGATGTCCATCATCTCGGCCTGGTTGTCATCGGCGCGCGAGAAGGTCCCTAGGCTGCGGGCGATGTCTTGAATCCGGTGCATGCCCTTGTAGCAATCGGTGAGCATGTCGGCGGCGTCGTCGATCACCTCCTGCAGGCTCGTGTCGGCCATGATTCGCGCGAACGACTGCGGCGTGATCGCTTCCTGCGTGGCCAGATCGACCCGCAACGTCCGGATGAAACGACGAATCGTCTGGTGTGATTCGCGCAGGCTTTCCAGGTTCGCGAGGACGAAGGTGAGCGGATTGTTCACTTCGTGGGCCAGTCCTGCAGCGAGGCGCCCCACTGTGCGAAGCCGGTCCTCCGACACGCGGGGTCCCAGCATGTTCGGGGGAATGCTCGGCGGGATGCTCGGCGGGATGCTTGGTCGCAGGGTCGGCTGCAGCTGAATGATCGTGGCTTCCTGACCATCCCAAATCGAAACCATCGAGGTGGCGGTGAGCGGGGACACCAGACCGTCGGGGAGCTGTACGTGATAGCTCGCCGGCTTGGCCTCTTCGGGGATTGGATGCTCGAATGGCTCTCCGATGAGGCCTTCGCACTCGACGCTGAGCAAGGCGCACGCCGCAGGGTTGATGAACAGCACACGATGAGCGGCATCGACGACGACAATGCCATCGGTCGCTCGCGTGAGCAGCAGACGGCTATGGGTCTCGCTACCGTGTGCGTCTCGCAGCTGCACCAAGAGACGGCGCAACTCGTACTCCCGATTGATCGATTGCTGCAGGCCGGTGACGTACGCGTCCGGAAGCGCCATCTCCCAGGGACGTTCCTCGGGCAGCGTGCACGACTCGTCTCTGAGCAGGAGCGTGCAGATCCCGCGCGCGATGGCCGGGAGCTCCGCCCCGAGGCTGGTGTCCCAGCAAACGACGTGCGGCGCATGACTTTCAAAGTGATTGATCGCGTCTTCGCGGTTCACCGCCACGCGGCAGACCACGGCTTCGGGCCATGCATGAAGGCTCTCGCGGACGAGCATGATCCGCTCCGGATTGCCCGAGGCGATCAGGACGCGAATCCGCCTCGTTCCGGAAATTGCCGATATTTGTGTCTTGCCAAGCAGCACGGTCATACAGGGGACTGGGATCAGCCTTGACGCCCCTCTAAAACCATAGCACTGTAATAAGGCGCTGTGAACGGTATTTCTTGATGGTGGTGACGGTTGCTCGATAAGCGCGAAGACGACGAAGAGCGCGAGTTCCGGGACGTCCTTCTGGTGGAGGACAGCCTGATCGACGCGCAGTTGATCCGCAGGCTGCTGCGGCGGGTGACATCCTCGTACTACCGGGTCACGCACGTCCGCACCCTGAATGACGCCGTGTTGTCCGCCGAGGACCTCGTCCCCGATGTCATTCTTGCCGACCTGAATCTACCGGACTCGCGGGGGACGCAGACGGTTGCAAGCCTGCAGACCTCTTATCCGGACATCCCGCTGGTCATCGTGAGTGCCTGGGAGGATGAGGCGATCTCGCTTCGCTCGGTCAAGGCAGGCGCACAGGACTATCTGGTCAAGGGCCACATCGACGGCGCGAACCTGCACCGTGTGATTCGCTATGCGGTCGAGCGAAAACGCACCGAGCTAGAGCTCGTGCGCCTGGCGCACTTCGACCAGCTCACCTCACTTCCGAACCGGACGCTGCTTCGCGAGCGCGTCGATCATGCGATCGCTCGCGCGATGCGGGGCGGTTCCGGGGTCGCGACGCTGATCCTCGACATGGATCGCTTCAAAGAGATCAACGACATGCTCGGCCACGAGATCGGCGACAAACTGCTGGTCGAGGCGGCACGGAGAATCCGGGCGAGCGTTCGTGACCAGGACACCGTGGCTCGACTCGGAGGCGACGAGTTCGCGGTGGTGCTCGAAGGCGTGAGCGAGGCCAAGGAAGTTCTGCCGGTCATCGAGCGAATCATCGCCAGTCTGGGCGAGGTCACGCAGATCGGCGGGCGCGAGCTCAACAGCTCCATCAGCATTGGCATCGCCATGTACCCGGAAAACGGGAATAATCTGTCCGAGCTCCTGCGTGCGGCCGACCTCGCGATGTACCAGGCCAAGTCATCAGGCCGCGGCCGGTACCAGTTCTTTGCGGACGCCATGCAGGAAGAGGCGCAGTCACGACATGCGCTCGAATGGGCCCTGCGACGCGCGGTCGAAAGGAACGAATTCGAGCTCGTCTACCAGCCACAGCTCTGTCTTCGGACCGGAACGGTGATAGGGGTCGAGGCGCTCTTACGATGGATGAGCCCGACCCGGGGTCTTCTCACGCCGTATCACTTCATCGCGGGTCTCGAAGAGTTCGGACTCATCAACCAGGTTGGAGAGTGGGTCTTGCAGACTGCCTGCGAGCAGATCCGCAGGTGGCAGGCCATGCGTTTCGCACCGATGCGGATCGCCGTGAACGTGTCTGCGCAACAGTTCGAGGACCCGATGCTGATCGACAAGATCCGGAGCGCACTCAAGGAGACGCGGCTCCCACCGGAGCTCCTGGAGCTCGAGCTCACCGAGAGCTGTCTGATGTCCGACCCGGCACAGGCGAGCGCGCTCCTTCGCGAGATCCGCGACGTCGGGGTTCGCATCGCAATCGACGACTTCGGCACCGGCTATTCCTCTCTCACCTATCTGCATGAGTTCCCGCTCAGCGCCTTGAAGATCGACAAGAACTTCGTTCAGAGCGTCGAGTCGAACGACCGTGGCGGTCCGATCTCCAAGATGATCATCGGTCTGGGGCAAAACCTGGGGCTCGAGGTGATCGCCGAGGGCGTCGAAACCGAAGTGCAGCTCGAGTATATGCGGGAGCATGGCTGCGACGTGGCACAAGGCTATCTCTACGCGCGCCCCGAGTCGCCTGAGGATCTCACGCCCTGGCTGCAGGCCAATCAGCGGGCGTCCGATACCTACGTCCGGTCGATTCCGCTCAAAAAGCGGTCGGGCAAATCCGGCGCCTGAGCAGCGTGTGCTAGCGTAGCGATATGGCGGCCGCGACGATTCTCGTCGTCGACGACGAGCGAAACATTCTGACGTCCGTTTCGCGTGCGCTCGGCCTAGAGGGCTACGACGTCGAGGTCGCCGGCAGCGCCGAGATCGCACTCGACA
>Ga0070728_10006530_pt1 | contig 11027 bp, 9 predicted proteins | sample tdDd471_FD_66723 | JGI IMG/M metagenome (GOLD analysis project Ga0070728, IMG submission 66723) | Marine sediment microbial communities from the Atlantic coast under amendment with organic carbon and nitrate - tdDd47.1 | ecosystem: Environmental > Aquatic > Marine > Coastal > Sediment | place...
TGGTTGCTGCATGTGTGCGCCGAGGGCGTTGCGTGGTGGATCGAGCGACGTGCAAGAGAGTGGTGCTTTTTGCGACTACTGACGTGACGCGGCGAGTGGATGAGAGCGTGGCCGAGTGGAGGCTGCGGCGCCGTAGGGGCATGCAGTCGCTTTGACGACGTGCTTAGAGACGGCACACGGGGAAGAAAGGTAGTTTCTAGTAGTGAAAGACACTGGAAAGCGTGCATGAGCATACAGACACGCTTAAACGCACCGAGTCGCCACACCCCTGTTGTGACAATGTGCTGAGCCCGATGTGCTGAGCCTCTGAAAGGCTGGCTAGGAGTTGTGATGATGTGTGAAGCGATTGTGTGAGACGTATAGATCAGTGGGGGGTTGAGTTGTTTATCAGACTTTGTGTGGTTGGTTGTGGTGGTGACGAGTAACGAGGATGGCAGCGACGTGTGGAGTGTGCACCGGATGTGCGCGTTACGAGCACAAGGCGCACGGGTGGACCGCGCTGATGATTGCGTGTGGCGACGGCCACATTGAGTGCGTGCGCAAGTTGGTGGTGGCGGGTGCAGCGTTGGATGCGCGCGACGTGAGCGGGAAGACTGCGCTGATGTTTGCGTGTTACAACGGCCGCTGTGGCTGCGTGCGCGAGTTGGTGGCGGCGGGTGCAGCGTTGGATGCGCGCGACGTGGACGGGCAGACTGCGCTGATGGCAGCGTGTTACAACGGCCACTGTGACTGCGTGCGCGAGTTGGTGGCAGCGAGCGTGGCATTGGATGATTGCGACGTGAGCGGGCAGACTGCACTGATGCTTGCATGTATCGGGAACCACTGTGTGTGCGTGTGTGAATTAGCGGCGGCGGGTGCAGCGTTGGATGAGCGCACCGTAAACGGGTGGACTGCACTGATGTTTGCATGTAACCGGAACCGCGGTGCGTGCGTGCGTGAGTTGGTGGCGGCGGGTGCAGCGTTGGATGAGCACGACTCAGACGGGATGACAGCGCTGATGTTTGCGTCTCGCGACGGTTATATTGAGCGCGTGCGCGAGTTGGTGACGGCGGGCGCAGCGTTGGATGCGCGCAACGTATCCGGGATGACAGCGCTGATGTGCGCATGTCGCGACGGCCACAGTGCGTGTGTGCGCGAGTTGGTGGCGGCGGGTGCAGCGCTGGATGTGTGCGCCACATGTGAGTGGACAGCGCTAATGTATGCGTGTCGCTACGGCTGTCGCTACGGCCCTAGTGAGTGCGTGCGCGCGTTGGTGGCTGCGGGCGCAGAGTTAGACAAGCGAGACGGGAAGGGGCGAACGGCATCGGAGATAGCCTGGAATAAGGTCACTGAGAGTGTGATAGTGATTGAGCGGGCGCGAGCGATGCGGGCGATGTACGGGTGTGCGCGGGTGCTTTTAATGGGAGGGCGACACGGGCCCGGGGGGGCAGCGGCGTGTGTTAGGCACGTGTTGTCGAGCGTGGTGTTTGTGGTGCCGTTGGTTGCTGCATGTGTGCGCCGAGGGCGTTGCGTGGAGAGTCGAGCGACGTGCGAGACGGTAGTGTTTGGTGCGACTGCTGATGTGACGCGGCGAGAGGACGAACACGTGGAGGTGTGGAAGCAGCGGCGGCGACGCGTGTGGGCGGCATGTTTATTCTCTGATTCCCATGTGCTTTCAGTGTGAACGCAGCACGCTCCGAATCCTGTTGTAACGACGAGAGATGTAACAGGGGGAGGGGGGGCGCGGCGGCGGCGGTGTGTTGAGCCGCTGAACGACGCGTTAGCAATTGTTGCGGTTAAATATCGGACATGTGTGTTCGGTCGCGACGGCGACGAGTGGCGGGCATGGCAGCGACGGGTGGAGCGTGCACCAAATGTGCGCCTTACGAACGCTACGATGGACAGACTGCGCTGAGAAATGCGTGTCGCAGAGGCCACCATAAGTGCGTGCGCGAGTTGGTGGCGGATGGTGCAGTGTTGAATGAGCGTGACGATGGCGGGTGGACAGCGCTGATTTCTGCGTGTCACAGAGGCTGCGGTAAGTGTGTGCGCGAGTTGGTGGCGGTGGGTGCAGCGCTGGATGTGCGCGACGCGTACGGGTGGACAGCGCTGATGTATGCGTGTCGCTGGGGCCACTCTAAGCGCGTGCGCGAGTTGGTGGCGGCTGGTGCAGCGTTGAATGTGCGCGACGAGAGGGGGTGGACAGCGCTGGTTTTTGCGTGTCACTGGGGCCACCGTGAGTGCGTGCGCGAGTTGGTGGCGGGTGGCGCAGAGTTGTACGAGCGCGACTGGAATGGCTTGGAGTACGATGCAGAGTGTGTCAAAGTGCTTGAGCAGGCGCCAGGTGTGCGGGCGGTGATGTACGGGGTTGCGCGGGTGTTTTTAATGGGTGGGCGACACGGGGCAGGGGGGGCAGCGGCGTGTGTGCGGCACGTGTTGTCGAGCGTGGTGTTTGTGGTGCCATTGGTTGCTGCGTGTGTGCGCCGAGGGCGCCGTGCAGTTGATTTGGCGATGTGCGAGCGAGTAGTTCTAGTTGCGAGTGCGGATGTGAGGCGGCGAGATGGCGAGAGCGTGGATGCTTGGAGGGTGAGGCGCCGGTGCTTGACAGGGGGTGTGTGGTGTGTGGATGAAGGAGGACGGCTGAAGCGCGATCCCGATGCGCGTCGCAGTTGTCATGGTGTACTGGGGGGCTCTATCCCCGCTGTGACAATGTGCTGAGCCGCTGAAACGCTTGGATTGCATGCACACAAATGGTATAAAACATTAAATCTTCATGATAAACAACACGCACACACACGCACATGACGGGGGGGGGTGAGTCCGTGTTACTATGCGCATGCCGCTTTCGGTGCTGAACACGAGGTGTACAATGGAACCGTGTGCGTGTGGATTTGATGACAACGATGTGGATGCGAGGGGAGCAGACGAAGCGACCGCGTTAATACGCGCTTGTTTTCACGGGCACCCACAATGCGCCCAAGCACTTGTTGACGCCGGTGCCTCTCTGGACCCTGTTATCCCGCGGCTTTTGATTCCAGGCATTCGAGACTCAGACTTGACAGCGCTAATTGTGGCGTGTATCACAGGGTGCGTCGAGTGTGTACGCGTGTTGGTCAGGGCGCGTGCGATGCTTGACTCGACGGGATCTGCAGGAGATACGGCACTTATTCACGCGGTTCGAGAAGGACATACCGAGTGTGCTCGCGTGCTCGTCGACGCGGGCGCTGCAGTGGACGCTCGCAACAGGTTCCAGGTCACGGCGCTTATTGTTACGTGTTATACTGGAGACACTGAGAGCATGCGCCTCTTGGTAAACGCCAATGCTTCCATCAACGTTGCAGACGAGTATCAGAGAACCGCGCTTTTGCTAGCCTGCTTGAACAACAATACCGAGTGCGCACGCATATTGGTAAACGCTGGTGCTGCGCTCGACCTGAGATGCGAACGAGGCATTACGGCGCTGATGAGTAGTGACATGCCCGAGTGTACGCAGATCTTGGTAGACGCCGGTGCGTCACTTGATCTACAAGCCCATGATGGATCTACTGCTCTTGTGCACATGTGCATTCGCCTACGACCCGAGTGTACGCGAATACTGATCAAAGCCGGTGCTGCGCTAGACCTACAGGCGACAGACCCCCAGGGCTCGGCGTTGTACTATGCGTGTCGACACGGAGACCGCGAAAGTGCATGTGCATTGGTCGAGGCCGGTGCGTCGCTGTATTTGCGTTCCGGGAAGCAGTTTGGCACGGCGCTTGAACAAGCGTACCTGCTAGGGCGCTTTGTTGCCAATTCTAGGAAGCCCATACCTCTGTATGACCACTTGAACACCTATCACGGGAGAAACACAGGGGAGGCTATACTCGAGTTGGCGTTTGCTGCTCATGCGGCCTTTGCGTGTTATCGCGTGTTGATTCGGGGCGTACCCCGTTGCAAGCGCGCGTCGTCGTCGTCGTCGTCCATGGGGGCGATGTTGTGTCACTTTGACTTTGTTCTGCATCTCGTTGCAGTGACAGTTTACGATCCGAGTACTCGGCAGCGGCGGCTGGATGGTAGTGTGCTAGCACAACTCGTGTGCTTGGACGGTGCTACGCACAAACGACTCGTGCACCTGGCAGCCTATGACCATGTCGTGATGAAACGTAGTCCCGACGAGACTGTTGCAACATGGGAGCAGCGACGGCGGCGGATCATTCGTCAGGCGTGTCGGTTTGTACTGTCTTAACGGGACGTGTGTGTGTGTGTGTGTGTGTGTGTGTGTACTGTTTACGTGACTCTGACAGAATCATCAAGGAGCGCTGCTCGGAACGCCACTGCGCGTCGCCGCTGCCCCCAGTCACTCGGCAATACACCTTGCAGCGGCACACCGCTCGGGACGTTACGGTGTGTGCCGAAAAACACTTGCTCTCGGCGCGCGGTACATAGCACGGTGGCGCGCGCGCCGATCACACGCACTGCGATTGCGTCAAGCACTGAAAAGTGCGCCCAGGTGGGCACGTCTCGTCGAAGAAGGCGCAGCAGCGCGTCGTACGCATACGCAATGGTCGCCACAGATATGAGATGCGCAGCGTCTTGACGTTGCGGCTCTGTACCACTGTAGTAGTTCATCCACGCCAGGTAGCCCTCTCCGTCACGCAAATCGACCCGCGCTCCAGCCTCCAGCAACACGCGCATTTTCCCAACGCATGCTCCCCTACAGGCTGTCATCAAGGCAGCGCATGGCCCGTTATTCTCCAGCGCGTCTACTGGCGCCCCCCGTTCCAGTAGAAGGCGCATACACGCCGTTTCATCCTCGTTCCTGTAACTGCTACTGCAGGCATAATGCAAGGCAGTCATTCCGCTTGTGTCCGCCGCGTCCACCGACGCACCCCACTCTAACAACAGGGCCACGCACTCTGCGAGTGAAAATCGACACGCGTACATCAAGGCAGTCATTCCGTCCGAGTCTCGTGCATTTACCAACGCTCCGTGCTCCAGAAGCAACCGAATACACGCGGAGCGCCCCGTGGTACGGACAATGAGGTAACCCAGTGGGTGCTCCACGTGTGTGATCCGTGCTGAACCAGATGCCTTATGCAATGCCGTCATTCCCCGTTCGTCTGTTACATTCACCATCGCTCCTGCATTTAACAGTACGCGTACACACTCCTCGTTTCTCTGGACGGCGTACATTAGCGCCGTTCTTCGGTACAACTCGCATCGTGCCTCCAAGTCGTATCCGCTTTCTACAAACTCACTGACGCACTCGGTGTGTCCACGTTCACACGCCGAGTGTAGCGGAGAGTTTGCCTCAGCGCACGTGACGCACATCGTGTTGTCCACAGTCTGTCACGCGCGCAGTAACAGCCCCACAGCCCCCGCAGCCGCCGCCGCCGCCGCCGCCGCCGTTCCGCGGGAGTCGACGCGTGATTTTTACGTGCAAAAAACGGACATACCACTCGTTGTACGAAACACTGCGGCACCCCCATAGCCCTGGCCTCGAGTAGCATTCGCGTGTATGTGGCTTTTCTACGTCTACATGCAAGTATCAGCGCCGTTTATTGCCCTGTTCGTCCAACGCGGCCACTGAGCCAATCAGGAGCCTCACACACTGCTCAGACGCGCCACGACAGGCGTGCATCAGCGGCGTTCGTTTGCGCCCGTCCAATGCGTTTATGTTGACTCGGCTCTCGATCAACCGCCGAATACATTACACGTGTTCTGACTTGCAAGCACTGTGCATCGCATGGGTAGCAGCACCTGCAGAGCACGCGTCGCACATTTTGAGTTTGCCCCATGACACACACTGTGAACACGTCTCAGGCCCCACGGCCCCAGTCTCACGTGTGTGATTAGATTTACGTCGTGTTGGTATGTGATTTTTTCGCGCCCGCTGGCAACTCTGGGAGGGGGTGGGGGTGTCGGCCAGTTGTTCTGCACAGCGATGGAGGCGTCGCTCAAGGTGTGTATCTCGTGTGCCACGTCTTTACACCCACTACACGGGGCGTGCAAGGCCGGACACGGCGAGTGCACGCGGGGGCTTTTAGCAAGCGGTTACTGCGTGGATGTAAGAAACTTTGGCAATACCACGGCACTCGTCGAGGCGTGTAGGCGCGGGCACGCTGAGTGTGTACGCCTGCTGCTCGATGCAGGCGCGTCCGTAGACGACGTTGGTGGCACGTGTGGCTATGAAATGACCGCACTGATGCATGCTGTGGGCATATACGACACCCAACAGGTGACAAGCCCCCCAGACTGGAGCAGACACGACGAGTGCGCGCGCCTGTTAATCGAAGCAGGTGCACCAGTGGATGCAAAGGGTGGCATATGCGGGTCTACAGCGTTGACGATCGCTTGCGAGAATGGGCGCACGGGGGCTGTGAGACTTTTGTTGGAGAACGGAGCAAGGGTCGACGCAACAGGTGTCCGCGCCGACGACGACGACGAGCAAACTGCGTTGAAGAATGCATGTAGATTCGGATATTGCGAATGCGTGTGCATGTTACTACAGTTTGGAGCACGAATCGATGTGTCTGTCAGAAACTGGTTTCTTGCCAATGGTGCGCATTTGCGTTTTCGTCTTTCAAACTGGAAAACGTCGCGTGCCATGCGTATCAAACGTGTATTGGGCACAGCGGCCGCTGCATCCGCGTACGACGCGCTAGTGCGCATTCTTCGACGACGACGCGGAGCGCCGACGCAATCGCACTTTCAAACGGTCGACGCGATATTGCTTAGGACTTTGGTGACCTTCCACACGGCGTGGCGGTGTTGTATACTGCAAACGGCGGTGCGTGAGCGATTGTTTACCAATGCACACGATGACACCATTGCAACAGCAGCAGCAGTAGCAGCAGCGACACGCGGCTGGGCACAACGACGACGTGCAGCCGCGTATAGGATAGCGCAACCTTTGTCCGACGACATGCACGGTCCCATCGTCATCGACGCCACACGCGACAGCAACGCGCGACCCCCTGTTATGTCGTCTGGGGGGACGTAACTGTTTTGTGATTGCCCATCAGAGCACGCTGCGCTGCACCCCGTAGCCTTACACCATGTGGTCCGACGAACGGATTAACCAGGTCATCAAAGACACGCGCACTTCCCTGATTCCACTGGAAAACCCCATATACCATCAAGACACGCTGGTTGAAGCGCTCACACTGCTTTCTTCAGATACAGTCCCCCTGTCCACGTGTGTAATGGAGTTCTTCTCCCAGCGAACAGCGGTGCAGGTATCAGGATACTGCACAGCCATGTATGACTTTGAAAACGTTGACTTTATCGTGTCAAGCCTGGGGCGCGTGTTGCGACCAGTGTCGTCGTTCACGCGCGCCGACCCGATGTTTTTCGGGTGGTTTGGGCATTGGACTGCTGCCGTGCCAATCGACGTCACAAGACCAATCAGGGCGCGATGTGTATTCGTGAACGACCGTAAAGTCGAATGCGGGACGCAAATGTACGGCATGATAAGTCTACGTCGTACGAAACGGGTAGTTGCCCGGACGCTCGCGTGGCTGTCGTGTGTGGCCCGTGTACTGGCTCGTGACAGTCACATTGCTGCGATCACGGGCCTCGACGTGTTGCAGCGAGTATACATTACAATGGTGAAGGAGAGGAAACCACGTGCGCGTGGTAGGAGCGATGAGGACATGTTGCATCCCAACACCTTTCTGATGATAGCCAAACACGCGTCGCTCGTCGGCGGTGACCGGTCACAACAGTGCTACTGGGTCGACTACATTGTCGACTGCGAGCGTCAACTAGGCTACGAGTGTATCGACACGGCCCTCTGGCTCTGGTACGATGTGAGGTGGGACTTGAGATAAATCCCATCCGCCACGTCACGCCTTTGGAGGCAGGGCCACCGCGGCCACCTGGTCCTTTGTGACCTTGTTGTAGATCAAGATTTGCGTACCAGTGAGGTAGGCCACGAACACACCCTTGCGCGGCTGCACCGTGTTACTCGCCCACAGCGGCTTGCACGCGTCGTCGTACACCACCAGGTTGCCATCCGGCTGCAAGACGAGCAAGGAAGCGTTGTTCCTAACAAACCGCACCTCGGCGGTGACGCGTGTGCCGTTGGGAGTCGACGCTGTCGCAACTAGACGATCAGCGTTGAGCAAAAGCATGGAGACGGGGGCTGGATGGGAATCGATGCCTCTCATCGGCTGGTTGAGGCGCAACACTGACGCTGCGCCCTGCGCAGACGACGTATCGAGACTCCACATTTCACACGCTCCACTCACGTACTCTCGGAACGGCGTGTCAGGGAAGTGACGTGCCAGGAAGGCGGCGCACACGCTGTGTGTGAGCGGCTTCGTTTCGCATTGCGCCCAAACGGACGAGGGTACATAAGGAAGTGACTTGGACGCTGTTGCGGCTGGCAGCACATCCCCCACGTCAATGTATCCAGCGTCGGAAGACAATACCCAATGCACCTCGGCGTGTGCCGGTGCGTCGTTACCGGCCTGACGTTTTGCAGCAGCGTCGCGATTTGCGACGGAAACTACCTTCTTAAGTGCGTCTGCAATCGCAAAGGGACTTAACTTGACGTCTCCTGATTTCGTGTGCAGCGTCACCCTGCTGATGTTGCTCGGTGACAATGCAGAGCCAAACGCGGCGTTTGACCGACTGTGCAGTGCCGCAACAGCCGCTAGGATCGCCACGAGCACAACTGCACCAACCACGACTGCGACGATCACCGTGCGACGCTTTGGTGCCGGAATGTGGGGAAAGTTTGACGACATCCCAGCCCGACGCTACATGCATAGTATCGAGATAAAAAGTTTGGATACGCATCCTCGTGTATAAAATAAATACACTGGTCGTCGCACGAGGAGCGTTTTGTTACTGCAGGCACGCCGCGTCGACGCCGCCACCATCGCTCGCTATACCAACCGGGTGTGGCGCTGTAGAAGAAGCGACGCACTTTCTCGGCTAGGGTCGTCGTCGAAAATACAAGCGTCCCCGCTCCTGCAAAACTCGCAAGTCGGTCTTCCCCTGTGTCCAAACAGGTCGGCCGTAATACGGGCATCCCGGGCTATAGACGCCGCCGCCACCGCCGCCGCCGCCGCTCTTCGTCTCCGTCCCCACACCCCGCGGTCGGAACCGTCGTGGTGACGTGCTATCAGAAACAGTCGCTCGCGACATTCTCGACCCAAGCCGCACACCACCATCGCTCGAACTGCAATCGCATCGACGATCACAAAGCGCATGTTGTACACCAGAGATCCACTTAGAAGGTGCACAAGAGCGTCGTATGCGTACGCAACTGCCGTGGCATACATAAGACGCATTGCATCCTTTCGACGGCACAACCCATCGGTGTTGTACAACAGGTCGCTCGCTAGTCTGCCCATCGTGTCGCGGACGTCTAGCCGTGCTCCGGCCAACAACAACATGCGCACGCACGCATCCAGTGCAACGATCGTATGAGATAGACACCACGAGCGCGAACGAGCACAAGTAATCATTAGCGCAGTCTGTCCATCGTTGTCCGTTGCGTCCACCGACGCTCCATTCTCCAACAGGACGCGCGCGGACGCGTCACATCCGTGAAAACATGCGTGCATAAGCGCGGTCCGACCGTCGTTGCTCCTTGCGTTCACCAACGCGCCATTTTCCAACAGGAAGCGCACACACGCACTTGCTCGACAGGAGCAGGCGTGCAACGGACAGGAACAAGCGTGCATCAACGCTGTTCGCCCGTCATTGTCCGCTGCGTTAATCGCCACCCCAGCCTGTAACAGCAAGCGCGCGTACTCGATATATCGAAGAAACGCGCAGGCAATCATCAACGCAGTCGACCCATTGTTGTCTACCGCGTCAATCGCAGCACCCGCTCGTAGCAACGCATGCGCATACTCGGTACATCCTCCTCGGCTGCCGTACAACAACGCGGTCCGTCCCTTCTCGTCCCTTGCGTCCACCAGCGCCCCGCTATCTAACAAAATGCGCGTGCATGCGTTTCGATCGAGTAAACCAGCAAACATCAACGCGGTTCTTCCATCGTTGCTCCTCGCGTTCACAAACGCTTGGTTCTCCAACAGCAGGCGCGCGCATCCATCCCACCCGTTCTGGCACGCAATCATCAACGCAGTCATCCCCTCCGTGTCTGTCGCGTCAACCGCAGCACCTCGCCGCAACAGCATACGCGCGTACCCGTCGTGCCCACACCTACAAGCATGCATCAACGCATTTCGTCCATCCTCGCTCCTCGCGTCCATACTCGCTCCCCCGTCTAACAGAAGGCCCGCGCACTCCTCTATGCGTGCTTTCATCAGTGCGGTCCATCCAATATTGCTCGTTGCGTCCACCTTCGCGCCGTGTTCTAGCAGAAGGCGCACGCACGCCGTGTTTCCACCCGAGCAGGCTCTCATCAGCGCAGTCTCTCCGTGGATGTCTTTTGCGTCCACCAACGCTCCGTTCTCCAACAGACGGAGCGCACACGTATCATCCTTGCGGCTACAGGCGCACATCAGTGCGGTACGTCCATAACTTCCACGCGATGCGCTCATGCGTGCTCCTTTCTCCAATAGAAGGCTCACGCACGCATAATGACCGCGATAACAGGCCTTCATCAGTGCAGTTGATCCCTCTTCGTCCTCGGCATCGACGATCGCACCTGCCAGCAACAGCGCCCGCGTGCACTCGGCACGTCCCTTTTTGCACGCATACATCAGTGCAGTCCCGTGGTTTGAGTCCCTTGCGTTTACGCACGCTCCGTTGCGTAACAGAATGCACACGCACGCGTACTCTCCCTTGGCACAGGCAGCCATCAACGCAGTGGAGTTGTTGTCTTCGGTTGCGTTCACGTCGGCACCGCGCTCTATCAATCGACGGAGGCAACGTGCGTGTCCGATTTTACAGACGCGGTGCAGCGTCTGTTGGGGCATCATGCAGGTGTCGCACATCTTGACCACAGCGGCTTTGTACACGCGCGTGCACAACAATACACGCACACACGCACACGCAACCAACACCTGTCAACACGTGCCACGATACCCTTGGTATTTATCATGCACGCGGTCATCTGATTTTACCCGCACAAGGGGAACACGACC
>Ga0070728_10006531_pt1 | contig 11025 bp, 4 predicted proteins | sample tdDd471_FD_66723 | JGI IMG/M metagenome (GOLD analysis project Ga0070728, IMG submission 66723) | Marine sediment microbial communities from the Atlantic coast under amendment with organic carbon and nitrate - tdDd47.1 | ecosystem: Environmental > Aquatic > Marine > Coastal > Sediment | place...
GCGGGTGGCGCGGTCCATCGCTGTGGGACCGGGCAGACCTGCGCCTGCGGGCTCGACCCGCTCCCGCGTTGCGCCGTCCCTGCGTCGTCCTGCACATCGGAGTTCGGGCGGGCCAGCGACCCCGAGGAGTGCATCGAGGGCCTGACCGAGCGCGATATCGAGCGCGGCGCACCGGGCACGGACGGCCTCTGCGCGGACGCCGACGGCGAGTGTGGCGTCACGGGCGCGCCGGGCTGCGAGTCGGCCGAGGTCTGCATCTGCAACCAGCTGCGATGCGCCCGGAGCGAGCCCGAGTGCGACGCTCCGACCACCGCTCCGTGGGCCTACGCGACGGCGGACTCGGTCGACTGCGTGGCGCGAGAGGACGCGCTCCCCGACCGTGTCCTCTTCGACACGTCGCTGTCCTGCCCCGGTGTGGGAATCGAGCGTCCCTGCGGAGTGCGTCTCGGCGGCGGGACCGTCTCGGCGTGTGATGGCGAGAGCCTGTGCCTGTGCGACCTCGAGCCACTACCGAGGTGCGCGTCACGAGCCTTGGGAAGACCCGACTGCGCGTCGGGGTGGGTCACGACGTTCGACGGGGAATGCGTGACGGCGCTCACCGCCGAGCAGATCGCATCGCCGGAGCAGGTGACTAGCGGCGGCGGACCGTGTGAGGAAGTCGCCGAGCTCGACGGGGGTGTGCCGTGACCCGAGACACAACGCTCAGCGTCTTCCTCGCAGCCCTCGCGCTCGCCGGCTCGTGGACGTCGAGGACTGCGTTCGCGTACGAACGCGTCGTCAGCGAACCGAACGGCCAGTTCCTCGTCGCAGACGACAATCGCTGCGTCGACTCGACCCGACTCCCTCACGGCCTGCGAACCGTCCAGGGAGCGCCGCGCGCCGTCGTGCTCGCGGCGCCGTACTCGGGAACGACCGCGCCCATGTTCAGGCTTCGCGTCTGTGAGCGGTGCGACGGGGCCGGCACCCAGTGCAGGTATCGCACCGTGCGTCTCGAGACCGCCGCCGCCGCCGGGACCGTGGAGGTCGCCGTGGCGGAGGACCGTTCGGACGCGGTGCAAGTCACCCTCACCGAGGCGGAGGACGTCGAGCAGCTGCGCGCCCAGCTCCAGACGGCCTACCCCGAGGTGAGCTGGACGCTTCAGGGATGCGAACCGAGCAGCTCCAGCTGCGCGTTGACGGCGGTCACCGGTGAGCAGCGGACGGTCGGGTTCATCGCGGACCTCCAGCGCGTGATCGAGGGCGCGACCGGCCGAAGGCCATCGACGACTCAGCCCACGCACCAGCTCGTGCTGCGCTACCTCGAGCCGGCTGGGAACGGGGGGATGAACCTCCAGCCGCCGAGCGCCTGGCATGCGTGCAGCGCCGACGAGTGGCGCGACCTCGCTCGCCCCTCCGATGGCGCCACCCAGACCTACGACGTCCGCGTCGCGCCCAACGCGGAAGGCTGCGCCGACGACAGCGTGCGAAGGACCGCGCGCCTCGTGGTCTATGCGCGCCGGACCTTCGAGCGCTGGCCCCAGCTGGCGCCGACGGGGCACTACCTGGAAGCCGATCCCCGACAGATCACCGTTCGTTTCAACATGCCGGAGCCCGCGCGCGATCACGTCCGGGTGTCGCTCGAAGGTGTCTCCACGACGGCCGAGTGGGTCGACGGCGCCTGCGGCGCGGGCGGCTGCGAGCTCCGGCTCCGCAGCCGAATGCCCATCGTCCCCCGCCGCGGACGACTCCGCGTGCGCCTCCAGCTGTCCACGAACGGGCGGTCCGACCAACCGCTCCATGCGAGCAATGGCACGCCCATCTCCGGCGGCGACGCGGTGCGGGTGGTCGAAGTCACGGAGTTCCGCAGCCGCACCCTGCAAGTCACCGTCCCGACCATCAACAGCGAGACCAACACGCACACATTCCCTTTGACGCACGCCATGCTCGCCGTGATCCCGCCAGGGGAGCGCGAAGTCGAGTGTCGAGGCGCGACCTGCACGCTGCTTCGCACCGACAGCGTGGGGGGCCCCTTCGGTGAGCTGCGCATCGTCGGCGCCAGCGGCAACGACAACGTGCTCCAGCAGCTGCGCCAGGCGGGCGGAACCGCCGCTTTCTCGTTGGACGACCTCGATGGATTCGAGGACGGCCTGTCGATCGAGCTCAACACCCGGTCGTGCGCGTACGAGCTCTATCAAGCGTCGCGACTGCATGACGGAATGCGTGACGCCGACGTCTACTTCTGGGCGGTCGCGGACGAACCGTGTCTCGCTATCCCGTTGCAGATCTCCGGGGGCACCTCGTCGGAGCTGGATACGCGTGCCCGGCTTCGTTGGACGCGCATGCCGACGATCGATTGGTGGAACGGAGGGCCCGCCGACACGCGCAGCGCTCGTCTTCTCGCGCTGCGGGTGAACTCCGTCGCCGGCCTGGGCGACACCACGCGAACGCTCGGGGTCGCCTACCTCAACGGCGCCGCCGTCACAGATGGCACGAACACCATCGCGTTGAGCCTGCGAGTGAGGCGGGGCTTGGACCCGAGCCAGACCCAAGCGGGCATCGAGATGGTGCCCGGCGACGGGTCGACGGAGCGCGCCACCACGTTCCTCGAGACGCGGCGAGCGCTCGCCATCGGTCATCGGAACTTCGTCCGCCTCCCGAGCTTCCCCGGGTTGCCCCGCCCCTACCAGGTCACCTCCGAGCGTGCGTCGATCACGGCGTGCCAGACCGTTGACGACGGCGGGACGGTGACGGCCGAGCTGTCGCCCCCCGTGTCCGGGAGGCTGTCTTGGCGGGCGCTCGGCGACTCTCGCGTCCCCCACCGCATCGAGTATTGCGTGACGCCGGCGGAGCCGTCCGACGACCTCCCCGTGCGCATCCGGTTGAACGGGCAGTTTGCGGAGATGGACGAAGGCATCGTGCCGCCTCCGCCCGGGAACAGCGAGCTGCCCCGGGTGGATGCGGGCTGGGTGCGCATCACCGTCCCGCTCCCCAGCCGACACCTGTACCAGCCTTGGGCGCTTCCCGACTCCGTCGCGCTCGTGTGCGACGCGAACCCCGACGACCGCTCGCTCGAGGCCGTGGTGCTCAGCTCCGGCGAGCCAGTCGAGCCGATGCGCCGCCAGGAGTATCGCCGCTGCGCGCTGCGGATCGCCCTCCCGGACCCCCACGCCTGCGAGGATGGCGCGGCCGGGACGGATCCCGGTCGGATCTTCGAGCAGCTCGGGCCCCAGCATCTCTCCGTCGCGGTGAAGGTCGGATCCGCGGATCAGGAGCAGATCTTCGACCTCTACCTGGGCCCAGAGATCCGGAGCAGCATCCCGAACGTGACCTGCAACGGGTTCGGCAGGCCGAGACGGCGATGGTCCACGCGCGGCAACCTGCAGCGCGACGAGACCGAGTATCTATGGATCCCTCTTCGCAACGACCTGCTCGCGACCGTCGACGACGAGGTCGACGACTACGAGGAGGTCGAGGTGCGCGTGAAGCACATGCAGGGGACCCACCTCGCGGAGCCGCTCCGTGAGCACGCCTTCATCCCGCCCGGCTTCGAACGGAACGTGGGCGCCGTGGAGGACGGCGACGTCGCCAGGTTCCGGACCCGCATGCGAACGCGAAACGGCCTCACATTCGCGTTGGACAACTTCTTCGGCAACTGGTCCGGCTTCCACGTCTCACAGTACGGTCCGCGATTCACGTTCAGCCTGACCGCGGGGTTCTCGGTTCTCCGCTGGCCCCACTCCGGTAGAGGCGCGACGATGTCCGAGACGGTCGACCAGGTCGAGATGTTCGGTTTCGACTACGGCGTCATCATCACCGCCGAGGTCTGGAACCTCAGGGACAACGAGGGCTGGATCCCGTTCATCAACCCGCAGCTGCACTTCGGCCTGCTGCTCCCTCAAGACTTCGAGAGCAGCCAGAGCTTCTTCGACAGCATGTCCCTGATCGCAGGTCTCGGATTCAGGCTACCCGCGTCGTCGACACCAGGGGACGAAGCGAGCGCTACGGCGACCGCGATCGTCTGGTACGAGCTGAGCAGCGGGGCGCGAGGGACTCACCACGCGCTGGTGCTGGGGGTCAACGGCACGCTGGCGATCGGCGACTGACGCGCCGCGATTCTTGATGGAACGCCGCGATCGCTGAGCTAGCATCCGTTTGCGAGGCGACGTGCAACTGTCGAACGTCGAGATGCTGCAGACGAGCTTCGAGCAGCTCGAGGAGGTGCTCGAGCGGCACCAGCGCGTGCTCGTCCGCGGTCCCACGGGCTCGGGGCGGGGGACTCTCCTGCGCAGGCTCGCGGAAGAGCTCGACTTCATCTGTGTCGATCCGCCCCCGATCGCCGAGGCCGACTCTGCGCTCCACGCGCTCGTTCAAATCGCAGCCAGGCTCGACCCGAGCGCTCGCGCAATTGCCGAGGACGGCGCCCAGCCACTCGCACACCGAGCCGAGGCGCTCATGGGTCGGCTGTCGGGCACCGGCCGGGGCCTGGCCCTTCGACTACCGGCGTCTTGGGCGGCTTCGGTGGACGACTCGCGCACGTCTAGCCCGGATCGTCAGGTGTGGGCACGGCAGGTGCGCGACATCCTCGGCAGTCTGTCCGCGCTCGGGGATACGAACCTCGTCTTGTTCGTCGGAGGGGCGCACGCATTGCCGTTCGACGTGTCGACGTGGGGGAGGTTCGAGCTCCCTCCAATGAAGCTCGCCGCGAAGGCGCTGGAGGACCTCTCCGGGTTCTCCACGTACGAGAAGTTCGCCGCGCAGGTCGCCGAGATGTTCACCCACCTCGCGTGTGTGACCCCGGTGCAATTCCGCCTCTCGGTCGGCCTCGCCGCGCTCGGCACGTTCTCCGAGCGCGAAGCCGCGCTCGTCCAACGTCACGGGTCGAGCCTCAGAGTGCTCGAGACGAGGATGGTTCGCGCGCTCGGCACTCGCCCCGCGCTCGCCAAGGCCGCGTTCAGGCTCGCGCTCGCGCGCGGCCCGCTCACGGCCGGCGAGGTCGTGAGCCTCACCAACGTGGACCAGACCGACCTCCCGATGCTCACCCACTGCCTCGCCTACGGGAACGGCGCCGTTCGGATGCACGAGCGCATACGCTCCAGCGTGCTTCAGCTACGCAAGCGCCGGGAGCTCCACGCGGAGCTGGACGACCTCGTGGAACCGGCGCACTTCGACCTCGCCCGTCACCACGAGCGGCTGGATGGCACATCGAGCCTCCTGGACTCGCCGAGCCCGGTGAACTGGCTGGAGCGGGCGCATCATCTCGCCCACTCCGGCGAGCGTGGCGCCGGTGCCTGGGCATCACTCGTGCTCCGCTCGAGAGAGCTCTATTGGGACCGAGGTCGAGCGCTGAGTCGAGGACAGCACTATGCGGCCGCCGCCGCCGTGTACCGGCAGTGCCTCGACCGCTTCGGCGCGGACGACGCGTACGCCCAGCACTACCGGGCGTACAACCTGGATCGCGCCGGCGGCTCCTTCGCCGAGGCACGTGCCTCGTTCGAGGCCGCGGTCGGTCTCGAGCCGGCCAACCCTTGGTTCAACGCGCGCCTCGTCACCTTCCTCGTCAGCCACGCGCAATACCTTGCTGCTCGCCGCACCTGGGAGAGCGCGCTAGAGAGCATCGACCCTTCCGGCGACGTCGTGGCGACGGACGACGGCTGGCTTGCGAAGAACTTCCATCGTTGGGTCGTATCCGCATGGCTCGACGCCGGCGAGATCCAGCTCGCCCGCGAGGCGTTCGACGCCATCCCCCCGGAAGTGGTGATGGGAGATCCCGTGCTCGAGCGGCTCGAGAACCGTCTCCTCGACGGTGAAGAGGCGGTCGAGCTCGGCGAGGCCGTCTACCCGAGTCGCATACCCACCGAGGTGCGCTGGCTCGAGCCGCGGCGGCTGGCCGCCGAGAAGCTCGATGGAACCACCCTGCGCGCCTGGTACCCCGGCCGTGTCGTCGATGCCGATCGCGACGGCGTGATGATCGCGTTCGCGATCCCCAATCGAGATCCCGCTGCTCGACGGGTGAAGCTGCGCGAGATGACGCGCGAGGAGTGGGAGCGCTTCGCGCAGTCCGAGCCGACGGGGTTCATCGAGGTCGGGACCTACAGCGACCAGAGCGTGGTGATCCTACCCATCGACGACGGCGCTGCGGACTGGTCGAGAGACACCCTCGATGGCGAGGACCTCTTGCGCCCCCTCGCACGCTGGACACCTCCCGAGAACGAACCGAGCTCGGGTGATGGAAGCGGCTGAGCTCTCCGCGCTGGACCGCCTCGCCGACGATCGGCTGTACGTGTTCGTTGCCGGTCCGGGGACCGGCGAGTCCATCGCGATGGCGCTCCCAGGGCGCGCTGGCTGGGTGGTCGTCGACGGTAGTGCGGTCGACAGCCGCAGCATCCCCGCCGAGCTCATCGAGCACTACGTCGGCCGGGAGGCCTATCCCGACACCGTCGCGGCCTTCGTCCTGACCCATCCTCACGACGACCACGTGAAGGGGGTCCCCGTGTTCCTCGAGCGCTTCCCTCCGCGCAGCGCATGGGTGACCGCGGAGCGGCCGGAGGGACCGCACCTGCTGCAGGTGTGCGAGGCGATGATCGCGGAGCTCCGGGCCAGACCTCGCAGCGAACAGGATCGGCTCCGCGGCGTCCGGGCCGCCTACGTAGGCCTCGCACGATGGGAGGACTCCGCCGACCACGACCTCGGCTGCGCCGTCGATGGAGCCACCATCGATCTCGAAGGCTGCTCCGTCGAGCTGCGGGTGCGCGCTCCGCATCCGTGTGCGGAGCTGACGAAGATCCTCGGTGAGCTCGCGAATGGCGCCCGCAAGCGCGCAAACGAGGCGAGCGTCGTCCTCGAGGTCGTCTTCGGCGAGACCCGGCTCGTCCTCGGGGGCGACCTCCCGCGGGTCCTCACCAAGAAGACCCTCCACGAGATCGAGCGCGCCGCCCCGCTCGAGACGGGCTGGGACCGAGTCCTCGAGGCGTATCCGCAGCTGCTGGGGCATCACATGCTCAAGCTCGCGCATCACGGCTCGGCTGCCGCATGGCATGCGGGGTTGATGACGCCTCCTCCGCGGCGCGATCGCGATTGGGTGGTGACCCCGTTCAACTCATCGGGCCTACCGCGCGCCGAGATCATGCCGAGCCTCGTGGGCAAACAGAGCCCGATACACGTGAGCCATCCACCATCGGCGTGGTCCGACCCGGGGTCGAGCCGCATCCAAGCATCCGCGATCCGCCGTCGAGCGAAGGTCGAGGCGACCGGTGATCCGTTCGCCGACGCGGCCGAGGACATCCGGCCACGTCCACCTCAGGAACCGCTCGATCCGGTCTGGGCCTTCGCCTACGACGACGCTGGACGGCTGTGCGGTCTGTGGCGCGGCGAGAGCGCCCTCCAAGTCGTCGCCGACAGTTGACCGCGCGCACCAGCGCGTCGAGGCGTCAGCCGCTCGACAACGAACCACCGAACGCCTCCACGACGTCCTCCCCGTCCCGCCCGGGAACCGCCTTCCCCATCGCCTGCTCGACCAGGTCCAGCAACCGCCCAGCCCGCAGCCGCATGAACCGATCGAAGTCGTCGCCTCGCAGCGCGTCGGGCTCGATCGCGTGCGTCCGCAGGATCTCGTCGAGGCGCTCTGCCCCGACCTCTTCGTCGATCGGGACGAGGTACTCGCTCGGTGCCTTGCCGCCGATGCGCCGGTTGGTCCGCGCGGTGAGCGGGGACTTGTTCACGATCGAGTTCCACCGCCGCCGCTCGAGGCCCTGGTCCTTGCACCACTTCTGCGGGAACACGTGGTGGACGTCGACGGCGAGGTCGAACCACGTGGTCAGCTCGATGGAGCTGCCGGTCCAGAAGTCGTGGCTGCCCAGCTCGATGAGCCGGGCCATCAGGCCCTTGTACGCCGCGCTCTGCCGCGTCTGGAGCCCCAGCAGGCGGATCGGCGAGAAGCTCGCGTCGCGGATCGTCCGCGGCAGCGCGTCCAGGTCGCCGCGCGCCCAGGCGCAGACGTCGACCATGTCCATCGCGAAGCGCGACTCGGTCGCCGAGCCGTACAGCTCGCCGAAGACGCCGCACCAGTACCACTGCGCGAGCTTCTTTTGCACCGCGTCGTGCTCGGCCGCGACGCCGAGCTCCGTCAGGATCGCGGCGAGCGGGATGAGCTGGTTGCCGTAGGGGACGTTCTTCGGCGCGAAGACCCGGTTGCGCGCGAGGAAGCGAGCCGCCGCCGTGAACCCCGCCTCGACGCGCGGCGCCAGCTCCTTGAACTCCGCGGCGCTCAGGCCGAGGACGTCTCCGCGCTTGCAGCTCACTCCCTTGCGCCGCCCCGCCTCGAACGCCCCGTGGGCCGCCAACAGCGTCACCGCCGTCAGGAAGTCCGTCGCGCTCACCTTCCGGAGCGTGGGCTGCGCGCGCAGCCGCTGACGTCGCTCCTCCCAGTCCGGGCGCAGCCGGAAGTCCTCGGCGGCGAACGACGCGGTGACCAGCTCGAACACGGTCAGCGACACGCCGCCGGTGTTCACCTGCTCGAACACCTGGCAGACGGCGTCCTTCGGTGTCTGCTTGAGCAGCTCGATCACCGGCAGCTTGTACTGGTGGAACCGGTTGATGATGTCGCCCTCGAAGCGGTTCCAGCGCTTGATCGCCTCGGACGAGTACTCGTGGTGCTCCTGAAAGCCCGTCCGCCAGGCAAACAGCTTCTCCTGGTCGCAGACCACGCTCACCGGGACGCACCCGGCCTCGTACTGCTTCTCGGGCGTGCTGACGTCGAGCCGGGTCTTTCGACCGAAGTCCTCCTTCACCAGTCCGTCGGGGGCCACCGATCGGATCGCGTCGAAGCGGTCGACCTCGTCGTCGGTCGCGAGCGCGATGTCGAAGTAGTAGACGCGCTCGATCCGCTTGCCCTTGTCGGTCTTGGTCTCCACCGGCCGCTGACTCCGCAGCGCGCGATACAGCGAGGTCAGCCGCTGCTGCCCATCGAGAATGAGCATCTCGGGCTCGATTCCCGCGAGCGCGTCCGGCGTCCCCGACACGGGCCGCGGCTGGAAGCGGACCCCCTCCCCTCCCGTCTGCAGCATCATGACCGCGCCGATGGGGTACGACCGCGACACGCTCGCGATCAGCGCCCGGATGTGGTCATCGTCCCAGACCCAGCCGCGCTGGAAGTCCGGGAGCTGGACCTCGCCCGCGTCGACCTGCGCGAGGAGGTCGCGCAAGAAGGGCTCGTTGGTTCGGAAGCTCGCGGTCATTGCTCGTCCTCATCGTTGGCGCCGATGAGCTCGTCCATGATCCGCACCAGCTCATCGGGAGGCTCCAGCGCAGCGGCGAGCTGAGGCCCGTGAACCTGCTTGTCGAAGCGCTCCGTGTGGTGCCGCTTGAACATCTCGACGAGCAGCTCCTCGCCCGGAGCGATCAGGTGCCATCGGTCGTCCCACTCGGCATCGAGCTCGGCCTCGACGGCCTTCCAGTGTTCCGTCACCTCGTTCGGGATCTTCTGGAGGGCGTCGAGCCGCTCCTGGCAGTGCTTCAGCACCGCCTCCAACGAGGCGCCCACCCCGAGAATGGCGCGGACATCGTTCCGACCGAAGATCCCCTGGTAGCCCATCCGTTGGGCGACCCGCTTGAGCTGGACGAGTGGGCGGAACCCGTCAGCGATCTCGCGGAGTTCGACCTCGACCGCCACTTCGTCTCGATCGGCCAGCTCGGGAATGACGACGCGGAGCGCGGCAGGACGGCAGAGGTAGTTCTCCAACTCCCGGGCCTCGAGAACTTGAACGCCTTTGGTGTGGAGCTTCTCGACCGTCGCGTCGGGGAGCTCGTCTCGGTCACGCAGGAACTTCACGCGACGCGCGAGCATCGAGAGCGTGTCGACCCAGTTGAGAAGCTTGTCCGCGTGGAATGACACATCGCCGCCACCCGCCACGACGACATTCACGCGGTGCCGGCGGAACACTTCGCCAAACCAGCGCTCGAGCGTGGCCACGTCCGACCGGCCTTCTACTACCAGCACACGCTCCGCGCTAAGCACATCGCTCAGACGGACGCCGAGCTCGCTCAGCATCTTCGGGAGCGCGTCTTCTGCTTCATCTACACGGCTGACCCCGGCGCTTCTCGTAACGAGGAGCACCCGAGGCGTCACCAGGCCCCCGGCGTCCATGAAGATCGTCGAGTGGGTCGCGACGAGGATCTGGTGGCGTTGCGACCACTCCAGCAAGTACTCGGCTAGGCCGCGCTGGGCGCCCGCATGCAGGTGTGCTTCCGGCTCCTCGAGCATCAACAAGGCTCCCCGTTCATGCCGGAATCCGGCGTAGGCCGCCATGAGGAGCTGCTCGACGCCAGTCCCGAGCTGTTTGATGGATCGTGCGTCGCCTCCGTGGGGGTCCTTCAGCTCCAGCGTGAGGGACTGTTGTCGCACGGGCGTCACGAAGCGACCCGCATCCGGAACGAGCTCTTTCAGCATCGCCTGGATCCTGGCTTCAGCCGGGTGCTCCTGCGATTTCAGGAACAGGAGAGCCTCGGGTAGATCGGTACCATCTGACCGAAGCGAGTCGTGGCCGTTCGCCGCAGTATTCGAGCCGTACGACCCACGTCTGACGGGGTCGAAGTGAAAGTATCTCCCAGCGAACTCCGCGATCATCAAAGCGAGCCGTTCCTGGACCCACTCATTCTTCATCTGCGGAACCTGAAGAGCATCGAGCTCCTGGGTCAGATCACTCCCATCCGTACGAGGAAAGACTGCGATCCATTTCTTCTGGGTGAACCCGTCGGCAGTTAGGCCCCCTACGACCCTGCGCAGGAGGACTCGTCGATCAAGACTGAACCCATGAGCCGGGGACTTGATCCGGGCAAGCACTTCCGAGTGCTCTTGCTCCCTGAGCCTGAACTCGCCCCTGATGATGGTCGGCTTCGCCGGATCAAATGCCGTGGCATCTGTCCGCTCCATGAAGAGCTCATCGATCGCCTTGAGCAAGGCACTCTTCCCGACGTTGTTTCTGCCCGTGACCAACGTCAGACCAACCTGCGGCAAATTGAGCTCTGCGTCCGGGAAACAGCGGTAATTGT
>Ga0070728_10006532_pt1 | contig 11023 bp, 16 predicted proteins | sample tdDd471_FD_66723 | JGI IMG/M metagenome (GOLD analysis project Ga0070728, IMG submission 66723) | Marine sediment microbial communities from the Atlantic coast under amendment with organic carbon and nitrate - tdDd47.1 | ecosystem: Environmental > Aquatic > Marine > Coastal > Sediment | place...
CGCGGGGTGAGCGGGGTGCTCACGGTGTAATTGTCGAGGAAATCGCCCGGTTGCACGCGGCCCCAGATACGGGCGTGGCGGGGCAGGGGGACTGCGGTCATCGGGGGCCTCACGGGGGTGCTTGCGGGCGACAGGGGAGCACGATCCGCAGCGCCGGGCCAGTGGGCGGATCGCCTCAGGCGGGGGGGTTCCTGCCCAGCGGCGGCGGCCGGTTTCGGGCGGCGGGTCAATGGGGCGCCGCGGGCAGAGCGGGCGATGCGCCGGAAGTCGCGCGCAGCGGGTATGCGGGTCGGCAAAGATCCGATCACGGCATCCGCCGGGCGGCGGACCGCCCGGAATTTTTGGTTTTATGGCAATGTTTTGCCGGTGTTTTGGGCGGCCCTCGTTTTCCCTCTCGCGGAGAACGAAAAGCCGGCGTAGCGTCCGCTCACGACTCACCGGATGGTCCGGGAGTTGCGGACAAACTGACTATAAAAGGAGTGTTGTCATGAAGACGTTTGCCCTGAAATCGGTTGCCCTTGCCGCGCTGATCGCCAGCCCGCTGGCGGTACAGGCGTTGACGGCCGAGCAGGACGTTGACGGCAATGGCAGCTATTCGCTGGAAGAGCTGCAGGCAGCTGTTTCGGACATGACCGAAGACACCTTTGCCGAGATCGACGAGAACGGCGACGGCGAGGTGGACATGACGGAGGTGGAGACCGCGCAATCCGCGGGCCTGCTGCCCGAGAATTGATCCGCAGGTGACCGGCGACATGGATTACGCGCCGGTCCCGTCCCGGTCTGCCCGCGCCTGACGCGGCGGACCGGGCGCATCCTGGCCCCGCGGTATCGCGGGGTCAGGTTGGGGTCAGGCGCGGTGGGCCCGGCGGCGCAGGAAGGCCCGAACCAGCGCGAAGAGCCCCCAGAGCGCAGCCGAACCGATCACCACCGGGGCGAAGATCAGCGGCCCCCAGGCGGCCAGGAGGCCAAGGGTATAGGCGGCCTCGCCCCAGTCGGTCCCGGCGATCAGGCAGGGGGTGGCAAAGCCTTCGTGGATGGTGCAGCCGAAGCCATTGGCCAGCGTCAGCACGCCGGCGGCCGCCCAGAGCCAGATCAGGATCGGGCCGATCACCAGCAGCGCGAAGACAAGGTGGATCAGGCGGGCCATGCGGGCAGGCTAGCACGGATTGTCGGCGGAGGCGCCGCCCTAGCCGCGCAGCACCGTCAGCGCCTCTTTCAAGTCGATCGCCCCGTCATAGAGGGCCCGGCCCGAGATCGCGCCGTTCAGCGCCGCGCCGCAGTCGCGCAGGGCGACGAGGTCGGCGATGGAACTGACCCCGCCCGAGGCGATCACCGGGATCGAGACGGCGCGGGCGAGTGCTGCGGTCGCCTCGACATTCGGGCCCTGCATGGCGCCGTCGCGCTGGATGTCGGTGTAGATGATGGCGGCGACGCCGGCATCCTCGAAGGAGCGGGCCAGATCGGTGGCGTTGACGTCGGTTTCCTCGGCCCAGCCCTTGGTCGCCACCATGCCGTTTCGCGCGTCGATGCCAACGGCGACCTGACCGGGAAAGGCGCGGGCCGCCTCGCGCACGAGGTCGGGGTTTTCGACCGCCACGGTGCCGAGGATGACGCGGGCCAGCCCCTTGGAAAGCCAGGCCTCGATCGTGGCCATGTCGCGGATGCCGCCGCCGAGCTGGGCGGGCACGTCGCAGGCCGCGAGGATCGCCTCGACGGCGGCGGCGTTGACCGGCGCGCCGGCAAAGGCGCCATTGAGATCGACCAGATGCAGCCAGTCGCAGCCGGCCGCGACAAAGGCGCGGGCCTGGGCGGCGGGGTCGTCGTTGAAGACGGTCGCCTTGTCCATGTCGCCGCGCAGGAGGCGCACGGCCTGTCCGTCCTTGAGGTCGATGGCGGGGTAGAGGATCATCGGCGGGCCTTTCGCGGTGTTCGGCTGTGGGGGATGGCGATTTTCGCGCCCTCATGCACCGACGCGCGGGAAATTGCAACGCGGCCCCGGGTCAGCCTTGCCAGACTCGGGGGGGCGGGCGAGACTGGCGCAAAACGGAGGATGTCCTAATAAAATCTTGCTTTAAGTGTATTGCACTGGGCGTGTCGGTGGCGTTCGGGCTCACCGGGGCGGCGCTGGCTGCAGACCCGTTGGAGGGCAAATGGAAGACCGGCAAAGACAGAGGAGACTACGCGTATATCGACATATCACCTTGCGGCGCTGCACTTTGTGGTGTGATTACGCGGACCTTCGGCAAATTGGGGGGGGTCAGTCGAAAAACAAGGGTAAGGCGCTAATCATTGACATGGTGCCGCAGGGCGAAGGGCGCTACACGGGCAAGGTCTGGCGGCCCTCCAACGACAAAACCTTTGACGCCGAGATGGTGCTATCGGGCAACAGCGTTCTTGTCCGTGGCTGCGTTGCGGGTGGGTTATTTTGTTCGAAACGGACCTTTGAACGGTTAAGCTGAGCCTCGGGCGCCTTTATGCCGAAAAGCGCGCGAGCGATTGAACGCCTTTTGCAAAATGGGGTCGGCCGGGTGTATCGCGTGGTCGATGGCGGGGTAGAGGATCATCGGCGGGCCTTTTTGCGGTGTTCGGCTGCGGGGAATGGCGGTTTTCCGCGCCCTCATGTACTTGTGCGCGGGAAATTGCAACGCGGCCCCGGGTCAGCCTTGCCCGACTCGGGGCAGCGGGTCAGTGTAAGGCGAACAGGAGGATTTTCGATGCAACAGATTATCAAACCAATCATTTTGGGGGCCATTGCGGCCCTGGGGCTGGCCGGGGCGGCGCTGGCCGCCGATCCGCTGGAGGGCACCTGGAAGACCGAAGTGGATGACGGCTCTTACGCGCATATCGACATCTCGCCCTGCGGCGATGCCTTTTGCGGGGTGATCGCGCAGAGCTTCAACGATTCGGGGCCCTATGTGTCCGAGAACCAGGGCAAGACGCTGGTGATCGGCATGGTGCCGCAGGGCGACGGGCATTACGCGGGCAAGGTCTGGCGCCCCTCGAACGACAAGATCTACATCGGCAAGATGGACCTCAAGGGCAACAGCCTGGCGCTGCGCGGCTGCGTCGCGGGTGGGCTGATCTGTTCGAAGCAGACCTGGAAACGTGTGAAATAGGGCGTCGGCGCCTTTGCGCCGAGGGGCGCGGGGGCGATGAAAATATTTTGCCGGAGGGGGCCGGACGCGTGTAATGTGCGTTCGGCTTTGTTCTGCCGGGCCGGGACAGACGGCAGATCGGGCCAGTGTCGCTGAAGGGAGTGATGTTGGTGCGAATGATCGAAAATCTGAAAATATACCTGACATGCGCCTGCGTGGCGGTGATGCCGGCCCTGGCTGGGGCCGACACGCCGCTGGGCACCTGGCTGACGCCGCCGGACGCGAAAGGTATTGTCGCCCATATCGAGGCGCGGCCCTGCGGTGCTGCGGCCTGCGGGGTGATTGCGCGGACCTTTGACGGCCAGGGGCGCCGGGTGGAGACACCGAACCTCGGGGTGCGGGTGTTCTGGGACATGACCCCGGCGGGCACCGGGGTGTGGAAGGGGCATGCCTTCGTGCCCGCCCACAACCGCACCTACAAGGGCACCATGCAGGTGCGCGGCGACCGGATGACGGTCAAGGGCTGTCTGGGTCCGGTGTGCCAATCGCAGGTCTGGGCGCGGGTGAACTGACCCCGTCGCGGGGCGGTCCGGTCAGGGCCGCCAGCGCAGGAAGTTGCCGATCAGCCGCAGCCCGGTCTGCTGGCTTTTCTCCGGGTGGAACTGGGTGCCCAGCATGGTGCCCTTTCCGATGATGGCGGTGACGTCGCCGCCGTAGTCCACATGCGCGAGCCGCTCTTGCGCCGCATCGACGCAGAAGTGGTAGGAGTGCACGAAATAGGCGTGATCGCCGGTTTCGATCCCGTCGAGCACCGGGTGGGGATGGTCGATCACCAGATCGTTCCAGCCCATGTGCGGCACCTTGAGCGTGGGATCAGAGGGGGTGATCCTGACCACTTCGCCGCCGATCCAGTCAAGCCCCCGGGTATCCTCGTATTCGCGGCCCCAGGTCGCCATGAGCTGCATGCCGACGCAGATGCCGAGGAACGGGCGGCCGCGGGTCTCGACCGCCTCGACCAGCGCCTCGAACAGGCCGGACTGGCCGCGCAGCGCCTGCGCGCAGGCGGGAAAGGCACCGTCGCCGGGCAGCACCACGCGGTCGGCGCGGGCCACCACGTCGGCGTCGGCGGTCACCACCACGGTGCCGCCGCCGACCTCGCGCGCCATGCGCTGAAAGGCCTTTTCGGCAGAGTGCAGATTGCCGCTTTCATAGTCGATGATGGCGGTCAGCATGGTTTGCCTTCCTCGCAGATGGGGGCGCCGGGTGCGCTCAGAGCGCGCCCTTGGTCGAGGGGATCGCGTCGGATTTGCGCGGGTCGGTCTCGACCGCCACGCGCAGGGCGCGGGCCACCGCTTTGAACGCGGCCTCGGCGATGTGGTGGCTGTTGAACCCGTGCAACTGGTCGACGTGCAGGGTGATGCCGCCGTGGGTGCTGAGCGCCTGGAAGAACTCGCGTACAAGCTCGGTGTCGAAACTGCCGATCTTGGGCGTCGGCAGATCCAGGTTCCACACCAGGAAAGGCCGACCGGAGAGATCGAGCGCGCAGCGCACCTGCGCGTCGTCCATCGGCAGGTGGCATTCGCCATAGCGCCGGATGCCTTTCTTATCGCCCAGCGCCTGCGCCAGCGCCTGTCCCAGCGCGATGCCCACATCCTCGACCGTGTGGTGATCGTCGATGTGATAATCGCCCTTGGCGCGCACAGTCATGTCGATGAGTGAATGGCGCGCCAGTTGGTCGAGCATGTGGTCGAAGAATCCGACACCGGTTTCGTTGTCATACCGGCCGGTGCCGTCGAGGGTCAGTTCAACCGTGATATCGGTTTCCGCCGTCTTGCGGGAGATGCGGGCCTGTCGCATGGGGGCGCTCCTGTGATGCGCGCCCCTTATAGGCGCGCGGTCGGCCAAGGCCAAGAGTATGCAAGGCGGCAAAACCGCTTCCATTTCTGCCGCGATCCCGGTCATGATGGCGCATGAGATACCTTGCCGATACCGACACGCTGGTCCGTGAGGGGGTGCTGAGCCCCGCGCAGGCCGATGAGATCGCCCGCCGCGCGCGCGAGGACATGATGGCATTTGCCGTCAATATCGTGCTGTTCGCCGGCATCCTCGCGGTGATCGGCGGCCTGGCGGCCTTTCTGGAGGATATGGCGCAGATCACGGCGCTGGGCGCGGTGGTCACGCTGGCCGGGGCGGTGGCGTTGCTGCGGGCGCCGGAGGCCTATCGGCTGCTGTCGAACGCGACGGCGGTGATCGGGGCGGTGCTTTTGGTCGGCGGCGCGGTGGGCTGGGGCGTGCAGGCGAGTGGCAGCGCCGGTATCGCCGCGGTGCTGGGTCTGCCGATCGGGCTGGGGGCCTATGCGGTCTGGCGTCGGGGGCCGGGGCGGTTGCGGTTTCTGGCCGGCTGGCTGACCTGCCTGGGCGTGGCGGCGCATCTGACCGGGATGCTGAGCGAGCCGTTGGGTGCATTTCTGGCGGGGGTGCCGCCGTGGATCCTGTATCACTATGCCGCCGCAGTGCTGATCCTGTGCGGCGTGGCGCTGGATTTCCGGCTGGTGAGTGCGCTGTCGATCCCGGCGCTGGCGGCGGCGTTGTCGTCGCGCAGTTTCTACCAGACCGGGGTCTATGGGCTGGCGATCTATGAATCGACGCTGACGGTGGTGCAGATGGCGCTGCTGGCCGGGGCCTGCCTGTGGCTGATCCGCGCCGCGCCGGAGCGGATCGCGCGCCATGCCACGATCCTGGGGCGGCTGGCCTTCATCTGGATGAACATGGCGTTCTGGATCGGCTCGCTCTGGGGCGACCGGGTCGGCGCCCACCTTTGGGGGCCGAAGTGGTCGGATTTCAGCGCCGATCCCGGATGGCACGCCGATGAGGCGGCCCGGGCGGCCTATGAGGCGGCGCAGATGGCGTTCATGGAACGGGTGACGGTGATTTCCGCCGATGCCTATGCGCTGGTCTGGGCGCTGGTGATTCTGGGCGTCGGGCTGTGGGCGGCGATGGGGGCGCGGCGGGCGGTGTTCAACACCGCCGTCACCTTTGGCGCGATCCACCTATATACCCAATATTTCGAGCGGCTTGAGGCCGCGCCGGGGACCGTGGTGATCGCCGGGCTGATCGCCATCGCACTGGCCTATAGCGCCTGGCGGATGAACGTCTGGGTGCGGGACAGGGCGAAGGGGTGAGGTGAGGGCAGCGGGGATTGCGCCCGGCCCGCCGCCATGCCAGTTTGGCCGCCGAACAATCCCCTAAGGCTGCATCCCATGTCGACCTGCGTTTTCATCCAGATCCGCTGCAAACCCGGCACCACCTATCAGGTGGCCGAACAGATCGCCCTGCGCGAGATTCATTCCGAGCTGTATTCCACCAGCGGCGAATACGACCTGATGATGAAGCTCTACATCCCGGCGGATGCGGATGTGGGCAAATACATCAACGATCACCTGCTCGATATCGACGGGATCGAGCGGTCGCTGACCACGATGACCTTCAACGCCTTCTGATCCGGTGGTGCGCTGAGAGCCGCGCGCCCGGATCGCGCGGCGCACTTCTTCTGGGCTGCAAATTCGTATGTCCCGGCGGCGGGGGCCGAGCGGGTGGTCAGTCTTTGCGGTCCTTCATCAGCCGCTCGGCCTTTTTTCGGACCAGCACGCCGCGCAGGTCGTGCATGGCCAGCAGCAGCGCGTCGGTCACCGCCTCGAGCTGGGCCTCGCTGGCGCGGGTCTGGGCCCAGTGGGCGGTGAGGTTGAGGTGATCGACGGTCCGCAGGATGTCGTCGATGTCGCGCCGGGCCAGCACTTCGGACCGCTCGGCCATCCAGCCCTTGATATGCTCCAGGTCTTCCTCGCTCAGGGTCCGGTCGCCGTGCGGCTTGATCTCGCCGTTGCGGATGTTGATCGCGGCGATCTGGTCCATTTCGACGCGGCGGTCGCGGTTCTCGGTATCGACGCGAAAGACAAAGGCGCCGTTGTCGCGCACCCGGAAGTAGTATTTCGGCAGCTCCATTTCCGACCTCCTCAGCCCAGATCCGCGCAGAAGGCGGCGATGCGGGCGCAGGCCTCCTTCAGGTTTTCGTCCGAGGTGGCGTAGCTGATCCGGAAGTTGGGCGACAGGCCAAAGGCCGCGCCGAACACCACGGCGACGCCCTTGTCCTCCAGCAGCGCCTTGGCGAAACTCTCGTCGTTGTCGATCAGGGTGCCCTTGGGCGTGGTCTTGCCGATCAGCCCGGCGATGGAGGGGTAGACATAGAACGCCCCCTCGGGCGTCGGGCAGGTGATGCCGTCGATCGCGTTCAGCGCGGCGAGGACAAGGTCGCGGCGGTGTTTGAAGATGGCGTTGTTTGGCGCAAGGAAATCCTGCGGCCCGTTCAGCGCCTCCAGCGCCGCCCATTGGCTGATGGTGCAGGGGTTGGAGGTGGATTGCGACTGGATCTTGCGCATCGCGGCGATCAGATGCTCCGGGCCGCCGGCATAGCCGATGCGCCAGCCGGTCATGGCATAGGCCTTGGAGACCCCGTTGCAGGTCAGCGTGCGCTCGTAAAGTGCCGGTTCCACCTGCGCGGGGGTGCAGAATTCGAAACCGTCATAGGTGAGATGTTCGTACATGTCGTCGGTCATTACCCAGACATGCGGGTGACGCATGAGAACGTCAGTCAGCGCCTTGAGCTCTTCGCGGGTATAACCGGCGCCGGTGGGGTTCGAGGGCGAGTTGAAGATGAACCACTTTGTCCTGGGGGTGATCGCGGCCTCAAGCTGTTCCGGGGTCAGCTTGAAGCGGTTTTCCAGCGTGGTTTCCACCGGCACCGGGGTGCCCCCAGCCAGCAGCACCATGTCGGGGTAGCTGACCCAGTAGGGGGCGGGGATCACCACCTCGTCGCCCGGGTTCAGCGTGGCCATCAGCGCGTTGTAAAGGATCTGCTTGCCGCCGGTGCCGACGCTGATCTGTTTGGTCGTGTAGCTGAGGCCGTTCTCGCGCGCGAACTTGTCGCAGACCGCCTGTTTCAGCTCGGGCATGCCGTCGGGGGCGGTGTACTTGGTCTTGCCGGCGGCGATGGCCGCGACGGCGGCGTCCTTGATGGTCTGCGGCGTGTCGAAATCCGGCTCACCCGCGCCGAGGCCGATCACGTCCTGCCCGGCGGCCTTGAGTTCCTGCGCAAGGGTGCTGACCGCGACCGTCGGCGACGGTTTGACGCGAGAGAGGGTCGTGGACAGGAAACTCATGGCGGGCCTCGGTTTGTATGTTGTACCTGACTGTCATAGGGTGCGGCCGATTGGCGATCAACCCGCGCCGGATCACCGGAGAGAGAAGCATGAACGACACTGAAACCGATTGGTATGGACCGGAGGCGGCCACCTTCGGGGACCGGGTTGCCGGCGCCCGTGATGCGGCCGATATGACCCAGGCACAGCTGGCCCGGCGGCTGGGGGTCAAGAAGACCACCGTGCGCAGCTGGGAAGAGGATCTGTCGGAGCCGCGCGCCAACAAGCTGTCGATGATGGCCGGGCTTCTCAACGTGTCGATCATGTGGCTGCTGACCGGCGAGGGCGAGGGCACGGCCAGCCCGGCCGACGAGACCACCGAGGCGCAGGACCTGTCGGCGATCCTGGCCGAGCTGCGCGCGATCCGCTCGGAAATGCGGGCCAATTCCGAGCGCGCGGCGCGGTTGGAAAAACGGTTGCGGCTGATCGTGGAACAGGCAGAGCGGGCCGAGGCATGAGCGAGATGCGCGACATCCGTATCAAACGGCTGAAGATGCGGTCCATGCGGCGCGGGATCAAGGAGATGGACCTGATCCTGCAGGCCTATGCCGAGCGCGAGCTCGCGGGCATGGCGCCGGAGACGCTGGACCTTTACGAGGCGCTGCTGGAGGAGAATGACCAGGATCTCTACAAGTGGGTGACCGGCCAGATCGAGACGCCGGCGCCCTATGGCCCGCTGGTGCAGGAGATCGCGCGGACGTTTCAGAGGTAGATTCGCCCCGCAAAAGATCCATCGAGATTTAACCGATTTTTGGCGATTTGCCGTCACCCTCCGACCAGAGCAGCTTGTGTCGGAGGGATGTATGAGTATGGAAATGCAGATGAGCCTGGCCTCGCGGCAGGGGTTCATGAACAGCTACCTGGAGGCGCTGGCGCTGGTCGAACGGTTGCACCGGTTGTTGCTGGACGTGATCAAGGACGAGTTCGAGCGGGTCGGCATCCTGGAGATCAACGCGGTGCAGGGGCTGCTGCTGTTCAACATCGGCGATCATGAGGTGACGGCGGGCGAATTGAAGAGCCGCGGTTATTACCAGGGCAGCAACGTCAGCTATAACCTGAAAAAGCTGGTGGACATGGGATACATGCACCACCAGCGCTGCGAGATTGACCGCCGCGCGGTGCGGGTGCGGCTGACACGCAGCGGGCGTGAGATCCGCGACGTGGTCGAGGCGCTGTTCCTGCGCCATGCCGAGGGGCTGGAGCAAAAGGGCGTGATGACGGCGGCGGGGGTGGAGGATATCACCGGCGCGCTGAAACGGGTCGAGCGCTATTGGACCGACCAGATCCGCTATATCTACTGAGCGGCGAGGGCGGAGAGCACGGGCAGCTCCAACTCGCGCAGGAGCTTGCGGGCCATCGCCTCGCCGTAGCCCTCGAACCCCAGCGCGGTTTCCACGAAGGCCCCTTGCCCCAGGATGACCCAGGCCCGGAAATAGGACGACAGCGCGCCGATATCGGCCTGACGCCGGTCGTCGCCGCGCGGGGCGTCGGCGCCGATGACCAGCGCGTTCAGCGTGATGCCCTGTGGCAGCAGTTCGGCCTTGACCGCGCGCGGGTGCGGGCCCTGATTGTGACGCCCGTCGCCGGAGATATCCAGCGTGCGCCGCCAGCAGTCCGGCTGATCCGCCAGCAGGCGGGCGCCGTGGCGCATCGCGGCGCCAAGCCCGGTGCCGGGGGGCGCGGGCCGGCGGGCGGTTGCGGCGAGACCGGCGGCGATGCGGGTGAGCGTGGCGCGGTCGGCGATCTCGGTCCAGTCCAGCAGCAGGCGCTGATAGCCCGGACCGCTCCACTCATAGACCGCCAGCCGCACCGGGGCGGCGGGCATCGACAGCAGGGCGCGGGACACCCGCGGATCGATCAGCGCGGCGGCGAGCCCGTCAAGCTGGAGCCGGTATTCGCGCGTATCGACCGAGCCGGAGACATCGAGCCCCAGCGCCAACGCCTGCCGGCATTGCGCCACGGCGGGCTGGGCCAGGGCGAGCATCCCGGCCAGGCACGCGGCAAGGCGTAGGCGCCGCATCATCCCGGCCGGCCCGACGCGGGGCGGGGCAGGGCGCCGACCGCGCGCGGGCGCAACTCGCGCAGCAGCTTGCGGCGCATGGCGCGTTCGTAATCCTCGAACCCCTGCGCCACCTCAAGGAAGGCGCCGGGGCCGTGCAGCACGTGATCGCGGTACCAGGCGACCAGGTCGATCTCGGCGCCGTCGTCGGGGGCGCTGACCACCAGCCCGTTGACGGTGACGTCGGCAAAGGGAAACTCGGCATAGGCGGCGGCGGGCGGGAATCCTTCGTTGTTCTCGCCGTCGCCGGCCATGTCGAGGGTGCGAAACAGGCAATCGGGCCCGCGCGTCAGCAGCCCCGCGCCATAGCCCAGCGCATAGCCCATGGCGGTGGGAAATTCGTTGTGGCTGCGGCGGGAGCGGCCCAGCGTCTCGGCCAGCTCCAGCAGATCGCGGCGGGTGTGGATCAGACGCCAGTCGGCGAGCAGGTGCTGATTGTAACGCCCGCTCCACTCATAGGCGGCGAGGGCGACGGGCAGGGGGCTGGCGAAGACCGCGCGTTCGACCGGAGGAGAGATCAGCGCGGCGGCCAGCCCGCCGCGCTGCAACGCGTCCTCTTGCGCATCAACCGAGCTGGAGACATCCAGCGCCAGCACCAGCGCCAGGCGGCATTC
>Ga0070728_10006534_pt1 | contig 11022 bp, 7 predicted proteins | sample tdDd471_FD_66723 | JGI IMG/M metagenome (GOLD analysis project Ga0070728, IMG submission 66723) | Marine sediment microbial communities from the Atlantic coast under amendment with organic carbon and nitrate - tdDd47.1 | ecosystem: Environmental > Aquatic > Marine > Coastal > Sediment | place...
AACTGTCTCCGCTGTTAAAAGAAGAATGTTTCCGTTCGGAAGTCCTTTGTCAAAAGCCTCGATATATCGCTCAACGAGGTTTGTTTTATTAACCTTGGTAATTTCTTCAGATTCAGTGAGCAGCGTGTCGGCCCAGCCAAGATTTTCACTGGGCTTATCAAAAGTGAAGATTTTTTTCCATTCAGTCTGGGGTATTTCAGAAAGCGGGGTGGGGCTGTCGACTGCGAGATCAACCGCTTGTACCATGGCATGCAGGTAACGGAGGGCAGGGCCGGGACGACCAGCCTGGAATGACTGGTTCGCCTTTGCCCAAATTTCAGCAACTACTGTTCTACTATGAAAGATTCGGCTATTTGAAACACGATAGAGCTGTCGGCCTGGTAGCAGGCTGAAACTCATGAGCCGTGCAAGGGTTTGACCGGGATCTTCCTTATCCCCATCAACAGCGTGTACCGCTCCGGGTTTTTGCTCAAGGAGCCTCTTTTGGGTTAGATCAGCTGCTTCTTTGCACAGAAATCGTTCGCCAAAAAATAGAAAAACCTGCGAGTCGAGTGCAAAGGCCGATCCCTGGAGCCCGGATAGCAGCTCCGATCTTTTAATCTGTGACATATGTTTGTCCTTTGCGGCTTTGTTTCAACATCTTAGCCTGGAAAAGAATATCAGGATGAGATACTTTTTTTACAAAGAGGTGCTGAAATTATTTATTATAGGTATAGAGTAGTATTTTTCCCTTGGATTTCCAAGTTTTGAATTGTAAAAAATAGATCATATAGTGGCGCAATGGAGAGCCTCTCTGTAACAGGAGGTGTGCTTTTTTAAATTGATAAGCGATTTAGCTCTGGTTTGAACATTGAACCAGAAAAAAGAGAGAGATAAGTGAAATTGCCAAAGAGAAATGATCCCTGCTGGTGCAACAGCGGTAAGAAATATAAAAAGTGTCATTTGCATTCCGATGAGCTTGGCAAGACCACTCCTCCCGGTCTGAAAGAGAGAGCAGGTAGAAAACCGACTGTATCACCAGGTAAAGTTAGTCCTGCTAACTCTGTTCCTGATCACATTGGTCTGCCTGAGTATGCCAAAACTGGTACTCCTACATCCGCCAGGGCTTCCTGTAAAAAGGCGACCGCTGAGCAGATCGAGCGGATGCGAAAAGCTGGGCAAATTGCCCGGGATGTGTTGGATACTGTACTTGGCAATGTGCAACCTGGTATCACCACGGATGAGCTTGACCGAATCGCCCACAGCCGAACCATTGAACTTGGTGCATATCCAAGTCCATTAAATTATATGGGTTTCCCAAAATCGATTTGCACTTCGATCAATGAGGTGGTGGTGCACGGCATTCCAGATAGCAGGAAGCTTGTTGAGGGAGATATTATCAACTGCGATGTGACCGTCTATGTCCATGGTATGCACGGAGACTGTTCCGAAACTATTTTTGTCGGCAAAGTTGACGAGGAATCACAAAGGTTGGTGCAGGTGACATGGGAGTGTCTGATAAAAGCGCTGGATGTGGTGAGGCCCGGACAGCATCTTAAAGCAATCGGTCGGGTTATCTCTCAGCATGCCGAGCAGAATGGTTTTAGTGTTGTGCGTGAATTTACCGGCCATGGCATAGGCGAATCATTTCATATGGCCCCCTATGTAGCCCATTTTTTCGAGCCGAATAATGGGACAATTTTAGAAGAGGGCATGACCTTTACTATCGAACCGATGATCAATGCCGGTTGTGTTGAAAACACCATTTGGCCCGACAAGTGGACAGCGGTGACCGGTGATCTTGCAAGAAGTGCTCAATTTGAGCATACTGTTTTGGTCACTTCCGACGGGGTGGAAATTCTCACTGGTGGACGGGAACCCTGGTTTAAGAAACAGTCTTGACCACTATTGAAAATTATTTTTCCTGCTCGCCATTGACCAGGATTTTTATTTGCTGATTTTCTTTTTGATATCAACTATTGGGGTTCCGTCCAGGATGTCCAGCCCCGACACCTCTATATGATTGCCATGGATTGCCCGAACATGCAGTTCCGAAATGGCTATGGGGTTTGGCCTTACCGGACTGCGCGTGGCAAAGACACCACGAAGCCCCTTTGACTGATCTCCCCGTGGGTAAACCTTGAGATTGTCCCTGGTGGACTTGTGAAGCCAGAAAAGTACCACGATGGTCTGTCCGGCAACAATGCCTTCAAGGCCTTCCAGATAGGCAGGATAGATTTCCAAGGTTCCCACTCTATCAGATTCGTCGAAATTTTTAGGAGCATCCTCACGGCTCATGATATCACCATGGAGTACACCAATGATCTGTAATGTGGGTTGTTCCATTTGGTTAATCCTTCATACTTGCTGTATGAGTATATTATAGAAAGAGGGTATAGGCCGGGTTTTCGGTTTCTTCTTTGTAGCGATAGCCGAGGGCGTCAAGCCGTTTTTCCAGCTGGTTATTTTTGCCTTCTGGGCATTCCAAACCAATAAGAACCCTGCCGAAGTCTCCACCCTGAGCGCGGTAATGAAAAAGGGAAATGTTATGTTTGCCACGGGTGGCTTCAAGAAAACGGGTCAGTGCTCCAGGTGTTTCCGGAAACCAGAAACGGAATAACCGTTCATGCAGTACCTCTCCTGACCTTCCACCGACCATATAGCGAATATGAGTTTTGGCCAGATCATTGTCGGTTATGTCGATATTTCCATACCCGGCATCATTGAGTTGGTCGGCAAAGCTATAGCGTTCCTGTTCATTGCGAATACCAATGCCGACAAAAATATGTGCCTGTTTTCGATTTGAGAGCCGGTAGTTAAATTCAGTTATATTGCGTTCACCTACCATATCCAGGCAGAAGGATTTGAGGCTTCCGGATTTTTCAGGAATGGTAACGGCAAAAAGTGCCTCCTGTTTTTCCCCGATCCTTGTCCGTTCTGCTACATACCTCAGTCGTTCAAAATTCATGTTGGCCCCGGAATTGACCGCGACAAGGGTCTCCCCCGTGCATCCGGTTTCATGGATATATTTCAGCAGCCCAGCCATGCCCAATCCGCCGGCCGGTTCGACAATGGAACGGGTGGACTGGTAAATCGCTTTGATGCCACCGCACAACTCATCGGTGGTCACTCTGATTATTTGGTCGACATATTGACGACACAACTTGAAGGTGAGACTACCCACCTTTCGAACAGCCACCCCGTCAGCAAAGATTCCAACTGACTCCAGGGTCGTCCTTTTATCAGCCTGGAGCGACTTGTACATAGCGTCACTGTCCAGAGGTTCCACGCCGATCACTTGAATTTCCGGACGGAGTGTTTTGATATAAAGAGCTATGCCTGAAATAAGGCCGCCTCCACCAATAGGGACAAAAATTGCATCGAGTCTCCCTGGATTCTGGCGCAGTAATTCGTCAGCAATGGTCCCTTGTCCGGCAATGACTAATTCGTCATCAAAGGGATGGACGGGAACCATTTTCGTCTCAGCTGTGAGTTTTTCGGAGTGAAGAGCAGCTTCTGAGTAGTTGTTGCCAAAGAGTATCACCTCACCGCCAAAACCCCGTACCGCCTCAACCTTTATTCCAGGGGTTGTCTCCGGCATAACGATCAGCGCCCGTATGCCAAGCTTTGCAGCAGCAAAGGCCACTCCCTGGGCGTGATTGCCGGCAGAGGCGGTAATCACGCCTCTTTTACGCTCTGTGGGCGTAAGATGCGCAAGTTTATTATAGGCTCCGCGCAGTTTAAAGGAAAAGATGGGTTGCTGATCTTCTCGTTTTAAGAGGATTCGGTTTTCTAATTGAGCGGACAAGGTCGTTGCTTCGTCAAGTGATGTCTCTATTGCTGCCTCGTATACCCGAGAGGTGAGGATCTGTTTAAAAAGTTTCTGCAAGGGGAATCCTCTGCTATGTGTAAAAGAATTAAATATGGGGTGGGGAGGTTGTGTGTCGCCGGATCTCAGCGCTGATGAGATCCGGCTTGCCGGGCGTGTTATCTCAGGCTCTCGTTAATTTTCTGCAAGGCAATGTTACCGGGGCAGAGATCTGTCTCAGTCAGACTGTTAAGGGGCCTGAGGGTGGAATTGATAATGTCGTGGGTTTCACTGATATCTGGATTGACATACAAAAGGCCGGTGAGCAGCCTGCCTTTTTCTTTTTCCAGTTCCAGATTGTTCACAGCCTTGAGTCTGTTGGTGACGTCTTTGGTAGAGTCAGCTTTATGAAGATGGATGATACTGCCGTCGTGCATCACCACCTCCTGGCTGGCCCCTTCTGAATATTGGGCGAGGATCTCTTGTTGAAGAGGAACAAAGTCGAAGGTATTGGTTGCCTCAATATGTTCCCGCACATACTCGTAACTCTTGGTAGAGCTCGAGGTGTTGTTAAAGGTGACGCAGGGAGAGATCACATCGATAAAAGCCAGACCACTGTGGGCAATCGCCCCTTTTATGAGTGGGACCAGTTGCTGCTTGTCACCGGAAAAACCCCTGGCCACATAACTGGCGCCAAGCTCGATCGCCAGTTCGCACAGATCTATGGAATTGTAAAGGTTCGGCGCACCCCTCTTGCCCGTTGACCCTTTATCGGCTGTCGCTGAATCCTGGCCTTTGGTCAGGCCGTAGCAGCCGTTATTCATGCAGATATAATTGAGGTTGAGGTTGCGGCGCAGGGCGTGGGCAAACTGGCCCATGCCGATAGAGGCGGTATCGCCGTCCCCGGAGACCCCGAGATATAAAAGGTCACGATTGGCCATGTTGGCACCGGTGGCAACTGAGGGCATGCGTCCGTGCACAGAATTGAAGCCGTGGGATTGGCTGAGGAAATAAGCTGGTGTTTTGGATGAACAACCGATACCGGACATTTTTGCTACCCGGTGGGGCTCTATCGATAGCTCAAAACAGGCCTGGATTATGGCGCTAGTGGTTGAGTCGTGTCCACAGCCGGCGCAAAGTGTGGAAATTGCACCTTCATAATCCTTGCGGGAATAGCCTGCTGAGTTTTTAGCAAGCTTGGGATGGCGAAAACTTGGTCGATCAAAGCTCATGCTTTTCCTCCCTCGGAATTCTTGGGATTGGCCTCGGGCTCATTTTCAAGAAGAGCCTGGATTTTGTCGGTGATAAAATCGGCGGTGATGGGCAGGCCCTCGTAGTGGAGTATAGACTGCATTTTCCTTGGCGAAATAGCGTTTTCGGTCATCAACATGGTGCGTAACTGTGCGTCGCGGTTCTGTTCAATAACAAAGATTGTCTCATGTTCATTGATAAACGAGATAACCTCGTCTTGGAATGGAAAGGAGCGTATCCGCATGCTGTTAATTTTTAGACCGCGCTTTGAAAACCGGCTGATAGCCTCATAAGCTGCGTGAGTGGTCGTTCCGAAAAAAATGACTCCTACGCTGAATTCGGGATCTCTTATCTTGGTTCGCGGACCCGGCACAAGGTTGCGCGCTGTTTCCCATTTAACGAGAAGGCGTTCCATTCCCGCCTGATATATTGGGCTATACTCAGTGTATGCAGCGTATTCGTTATGGGAAGTTCCACGGGTGAAATAGGCCCCCTTCGTGGGATGGGTGCCCGGATAGGTCCGATAGCAGATGCCGTCTCCGTCTACATCCTTATAGCGTCCCCATTTTTCTTTCAGGTTGTCCAGATCTTCAGCGTTAAGTACCTTGCCCCGGTCATATCTGCGGTTATCGTCCCAGTGTAAGGGGGCACAGACATGGTCGTTCATACCGAGGTCAAGATCGAGCATGACAATAACCGGCGTTTGTAGTCGTTCGGCGAGATCAAAGGAATCGGCCCCCAGGTCAAAACATTCTTTTGGGTCACAGGGGAAAAGGAGGACGTTTTTGGTGTCACCATGTGAGGCATAGGCACAGGACAGCAGGTCGGCTTGCTGGGTGCGGGTTGGCATCCCTGTACTTGGACCGGCTCTCTGCACATTTACAAGTACAGCCGGGATTTCCGCGAAATAGGCAAGACCAAGAAACTCGCTCATCAGTGATACGCCTGGGCCGGAGGTTGCAGTAAAAGCTCTTGCTCCATTCCAGGACGCTCCAATGACGATTCCAAGAGCTGACAGTTCATCTTCCGCTTGAATGATGGCCACTTTATGTCTGCCTGTATCCTCTTCTGTCCTGAACATCTTCGCATAGCGCTCAAAGGCTTCGATAACCGAAGTTGATGGAGTGATTGGATACCAGCCGGTAACAGTGGCTCCGGCGTAGACGGCTCCAAGGCCAAAGGCGGAGTTGCCGTCCATGAGGATGTCGTCCCCGAGTTTATCAATTTTGCGTACCGATAATTTGCATGCCCCTTGGTGATGTTCTTTGGCGTATTGGTAGCCTAGTTCAAGGGCTTTGATGTTTGGTTCGGCCAGCTTGGGCTTTTTTTCAAATTGTTTTTCAATCGACTGGGTAAGAACGGAAAAGTCTAAATCGATGAGCAAGGACAAAGCACCCACGTAAATGATATTTTTTAGCAGCTGTCTTAATTTGGGATTCTTGAATTCGTCGTTGCACAGTTTGGTGAGGGGGATGCCGATGAGGTTAACGTCATTTCGGTTAAATTCTTCCGATAAATCTTTGGTAGAATCGTATAAAAAATAGCCGCCGGGTAAAACTTCTTGGTAATCTTTTAAAAGAGTCTGGCCGTTGACTGCAATGCTGATGTCAATTCCGCCCCGTCTGCCAAGGAAACCAGATTCGTTGACCCTAACCTCATACCAGGTAGGTAAGCCCTGAATGTTTGAGGGAAAGATGTTTTTAGGACTGACGGGAATTCCCAGTCGAAAAATCGCTTTGGCAAAGAGATTGTTGGCACTGGCAGAGCCGGAGCCGTTGACATTGGCGAAGCGGACCACAAAGTCGTTGACACTCTCTATCTTGTTCATTTTTGACCTGCCAGTGCAGAATTATAGGTGAATTGGATCATTTCCCAGGATGAGGTTGGGCAGCGTTCGGCGCATAGCCCGCAATGCAGGCAGACATTTTCGTCTTTGACCATGACCCTGCCTGTTGGTAAAGGTGGAGAAACGTAAAGAGCCTGATTGTGTTCATCGGCTGGGGCCAGAAGCCTTGTGCGAAGATCCTCTTCGTCACCATTGTCGGTGAAGTTGATGCAGAATTCTGGACATATATCAACGCAGGCGTCACATTCTATACAGGTGGAATAGTCGAAAACCGTTTGGACATCACAATTCAAACAGCGCATGGCTTCCTGATGACCGGTTTTTTTACTGAAACCCAGTTCGACTTCCACCAACCTGTTCTTAAGTGATTTGACCCGGTCGACTGTGGGGACCGCATAGCGTTTATCATCACTGACATGGCTATCGTACAACCATTCCTGCATACCCATTTTTTGACTGACAAGGTTGGTTGAGGGGCCGGGGCGATCATGGAGATCTTTGTTCTGGCAAAAGAGATCAATGGAAATAGCAGCCTGGTGACCGTGGGCAACTGCGGTGATTATGTTTTTGGGACCAAAGGCGGCGTCGCCACCAAAGAAGACATTTGACACGGAAGATTGATGGGTCACTTCGTCAAGCTCTGGCAGCCCCCAGTCGTTGACTTTAATCCCTGTATCTGATTTGATAAAAGGCAAGGCGTTTTCCTGGCCGACTGCAAGGAGCACCTGGTCGCAGGCGATGAAGATCGGAGGTTCACCGGTGGGGAGCAGGGTGCGTTTGCCGTCTTTGTTGTAATCGGCCTCCATTTTCTGAAAGTGCATGCCGATTAACTCTCCGTCTTTAATAACAAAATCGACAGGGGAGTGGTTGTCGATGATGGGGATTCCTTCATCTTCGGCATCTTCAATTTCCCAGGGAGAGGCTTTCATATCTGTTTGAGGGCTGCGGACGATGACCTGGACGTCTTCTCCTCCAAGTCTTCTCGCCATTCGACAACAGTCCATAGCCGTGTTGCCTCCGCCGAGAACCAATACCTTTGGAGGGGCTAAGGTTACGTGACGGTATAAAACCGCTGCCAGCCACTCTATGCCGATAAATATCGATGCATCACCCTCCTGTCTGCCGGGAAGGTTTGGGAGGTCTCGGCCTCGGGGGGCGCCTGTGCCGACAAAAATAGCATCATAACCCTTATCGATTATTGTTTTGAGGTTGTCCACGTAATGGTTAAAATGGCTCGAAACGCCCATGTTTAGAATCCGGTCAACCTCCTCGTTGAGTACTTTTTCGGGTAAGCGAAACGAGGGTACCTGAGTACGAATAAATCCTCCAGCCTTAGATTGGTCGTCATAAAGGTCTATCTCATAGCCAAGGGGCAGCAGGTCCCGGGCAACGGTGAGCGAGGCTGGTCCTCCGCCAATGAGCGCAATCTTCTTGCCATTTTTTTCAACTGGAACTTCTGGGAGAAAATCGGTGCTGTCACTCTTGTAATCAGAGGTGACCCTTTTTAATCGACAGATGGCAACAGGGGTTTCCTCAACACGGGTTCGCCTGCAGGCAGGTTCGCAGGGGCGATCGCAGACACGGCCGAGAATGCCCGGGAACACATTGGAAATCCAGTTGATTTTAAAGGCTTCATCGTATTTACCTTGACTTATCAGACGGATATACTCCGGGACAGGGGTGTGTGATGGGCAGGCATATTGACAATCAATGACTTTGTGGAAATATTCAGGATCTTCGATGTTTGTCGGTTTCAAGAATCACTCCTCTGGTATCGGCAGCAGGTTTGTCTATGTGTCAGGAAAATGCTTTTTCCTTTAGATGCCGAGGGTTAGGGGGTTTTGTAACGTATCATTTATTTACTCCCTAAAAATATATTAATTAAATGAATTAATTGGAAGTAATTTTTATTATTAAAAGGTCAATAAGAAACTGCGGGGTCAGGTCGCTTAGCCCGATCCCCGCAGGCATGGTGAATGTGATCCTTGCGAGTCCGATTGTTTACAGCTATTCAGGGAGAACTCGGACAGCTCCCTTATCAGCTGAGGCAGCAAAAAGAGCATAAGCTTTCAGTGCTGTACTGATGCTCCTGTTTCTGTCGCTTGGTGTGAAGGCTGTAGTGCCTTTTGCCTCCTCTTCTTTTCTTCGGCTGGCGAGTTCGTTGTCACTGATTGCAACATTGATTTTTCTTGCCGGGATGTCGATTTCTATCTTGTCGCCGTCCTGAAGTAAAGCAATAGCACCACCTGCCGCCGCTTCCGGAGATACGTGGCCAATTGAAAGCCCCGAAGTGCCGCCTGAAAAACGTCCGTCGGTTACCAGGGCGCATTCTGACCCGAGATGAATCGATTTAAGATAGGAGGTGGGGTAGAGCATCTCTTGCATTCCGGGTCCACCCTTGGGGCCTTCGTAACGAATGATGATAACATCGCCTGCCTTGATTTCTCTGTTCAGAATCGCGTCACATGCGCTATCCTGTGAGGAAAATACCCGGGCAGTTCCGGAAAATTTAAAGATCGAGGGGTCGACTCCGGCGGTTTTGACGATGCAACCGTTTTCAGCAATATTGCCGAAAAGAACAGCAAGCCCACCCTCTTTGCTGTAGCAATTCTCCATATCTCTGATACATCCTGCCTCACGGTCAAGATCGGCCTCTTTATACATCGTGTTCTGGGAGCCCATTACCAGATTCTGCCCTGTCTGCGCCGGGGCACTGAGGTAAAGGGTTTCCGCTTCTTGACTATGGCTGGGACGGGAAATGTCCCATATGTTAAGGGTTTCCTGCAGGCTTGGACTGTCAACCCTGTGAACGGTTGGGTCGATAAGGCCCGCCCTGTTCAATTCTCCTAATATGGCCATAATGCCACCTGCTCGGTTGACATCTTCTATGTGGTAGCTGGAAGAGGGAGAAACCTTGCAAAGATTGGGGACCTTGCGAGAAAGGCTGTCAATATCATCCATGGTGAAATTGACTCCGGCCTCATGGGCAATAGCCAGCAGGTGGAGCACTGTATTTGTTGAGCCGCCCATGGCGATATCGAGAGTCATGGAGTTCATAAAGGCACTTTTGCTGGCAATTGACCGCGGTAGAACTGAGCTGTCTTCCTTGTCGTACCAAGAGGAGGCCATTTCAACAATCCGTTCGGCCGCTCGCTCAAAGAGAAGTTTGCGATTGGCATGGGTGGCAACTACTGTACCGTTACCGGGGAGGGCGAGGCCAAGTGCCTCGTTTAAGCAATTCATGGAATTGGCGGTGAACATCCCCGAGCAGGACCCGCAGGTGGGGCAAGCGCAACGCTCAACTCTATTTATCTCCTCGTCACTCACCTCGTCGTCGGCGGCCAGCACCATTGCATCGACCAAATCGTATCTTTTGTCGCCATCGACCCCGGCCTCCATAGGACCACCAGAGACAAAGATGGTTGGAATATTCAGGCGCATGGCGGCCATCAACATACCGGGGGTGATCTTGTCACAGTTGCTGATACAGATGATGGCATCAACGGTGTGGGCGTTACACATATACTCGACGCTGTCCGCGATCAATTCTCGGGACGGTAGAGAATAGAGCATCCCCGAATGGCCCATGGCAATACCGTCATCAATGGCGATGGTATTGAATTCGGCTGCAAAGCAACCAGCCTTGTCGATAATCTTTTTCAGATGCTGGCCAATTTCATGGAGGTGGACGTGACCGGGGACGAACTGTGTGAAAGAGTTGACGATTCCGATTATTGGTTTGCCGAACTGCTCTTCTTTGACACCATTAGCTCGCCAGAGGCTGCGGGCACCAGCCATCCTCCGTCCTTGGGTCGTTGTCGCACTGCGCAATGGAATTGGCATGATAGTACTCCAAAAAATTTATAGTGAATTCGTAGAAAAGAAATATGTAGAAAAAACAAAAAAAGCTTGCAACTCTCGTTGGATTGAAGACAATATACTATGAAACCAAGTGGTATTGCACAATTTTTCAGGGGACTTTGATGAAAACGACAGAAATAGATTACTGGATATCGGCGATGCTGGAGTCATATGACAACGTTTCCGACCTTAATATAACTGTCGGAAAATCGCTGCAGGTCGAGTCGGCAGGGCAGCTTGTGCCAGTTGATGTTGAGCCGCCGATCGGAGAACTCAC
>Ga0070728_10006537_pt1 | contig 11021 bp, 9 predicted proteins | sample tdDd471_FD_66723 | JGI IMG/M metagenome (GOLD analysis project Ga0070728, IMG submission 66723) | Marine sediment microbial communities from the Atlantic coast under amendment with organic carbon and nitrate - tdDd47.1 | ecosystem: Environmental > Aquatic > Marine > Coastal > Sediment | place...
AAAGCCTTGTCGCCGCAGGTTTTCTAGATGTGTCGGAGAGGGCATTGAGCAGTGTGTATTTCATCTTTGACCCCCAATTTGAGAAACAGAGCCTGGGCACGTTTGGCGCCATTTCGGAACTCCAGATGGCTCAGTTTCTCGGTAAGGAATTCTATTACCTCGGGTACTGGATCGAACAACATCCCTCCATGAACTACAAAGCCAGATTTCGTCCTTATCAGCTCTTTGATTGGGAAACGAAGCAATGGAAGGCTGGTCTCTGACAAAACCAATCGCGCATTTGCACCGAATGGGCTGAATGGGTGGGGGTTGTGGAGACTTTCCGCATTCTAGCTTTTTCCGATTTCAGATACCCGCACAGTTCCAATTCAGCGGGACAAAAAATGGACCTTTCTCCAATCAGCCACATATCTAATTAATACATTCATTTAAGATTTCTGTATATCTTGTTGAAGAATTCTCGTCTCATGTCATGTTCTTCGCTGCACCAAATCCCCTTCTTCCCCACATTAAAAGTGATATTATCCAATTTGTGAGTTCTTGCCGAAAATACTAGGCAAGTGGCAAAGGGGAGGAACATTTGGCCAAATCGATGGATGGTCATTTAAACGGTGCAAGAAATGGGTTTGCGGCAGGGGCTCTTGTTCAGGCTCACATTGCAGTTTTTTTTATGGGGATGGCCGGTGTACTTGCCGGTTTTTCATCGTTCACCCCCTGGCAAAGCACGTTTTATCGCGTGTTTCTCGGGGGAGTGATGCTTGCCTGTATGTGGCCTTTTTTGGGGCGACAGGGTCGGCTTCCCTTGAAAACCATATTGCTTGCTTTGTTTCTTGGAGCACTCTTAGGTTTCCATTGGTTCGCTTTTTTTAAATCCATCGATCTGTTAGGCGTCACGCTTGGAAGCGCAATGATCGGGACAGAGCCGCTTGTCATCGCTTTGTTTGCTTTTGTATTTCTAAAAGAGCGCCTCTCACATAAGATTATGATAGCCATGGCCATTAGCTCTGTAGGTTTTTTGTTTTTGCTCGCCACAGCCTCTTCTGAAGGGGGACATGTTTTTAGGGGTGTCATGTGGTCACTGGGGTCTTTCGTCATTTTTGCGGTTTTGGTCATCGCCAACCGTAGGTTGGTGGGATCGCATTCACCGATGCTTATCACGGCCCTGGAAATGCTCGGTGCGATTCCCGTTTCCTGGTTATTTTGCCGAGTGCCTCTCATCCCAAATGGATTGCATGAGTGGCTCCTTGCATTGGGTCTAGGCGTGTTCTGTACCGGTCTTGCCTATCTTTTGTTCAATACGAGTATGAAAAAACTTCCCGCCTATTATGCCGGTGCCCTGCTTTCTCTTGAGGTCGCTTATGGTATTGTAGCCGGCTGGATTCTAGGAGATAAACTCAGCGCCATTCAATTACTTGCTGCCCTGTTAATTGCCAATATTCTTGTCTTCGATATTGCAGCCCTGCTCTCTGGTTCTCTTTCTAAAAAGAGACGAGGTCGTGAGTCTACTTCGGGAATTTGATCTGACCACTCCGGTGTCTTAATCCAGATGTTCGTCCGATGCTCGGTAGGGATGATACTTTCCCTGATAGGCAAACCAGACCTGGTTACGGCCTTTTTCTTTTGAACAGTAAAGGGCTTGATCTGCGTGGAAGAGCAGGGCCTTTTTCGATTCGATATGGGGGGATTCCAGGGAAGCGACACCAAAGCTAGCAGAGACAAATCCCAGAGGTTGCTTGTGTCCATAGCGAAATCGATGTCCCTGAATGGCGGTGCGGATGCGTTCAGCGATAGCGATCGCCGTTCCGGTTCCTGTTCCGGGTAGTAATACGACGAATTCCTCGCCGCCGTATCTGGCCGCAAAATCGATTTTGCGGACCGAGCCACGTAGAAGTGCCGCGACTTTTTTGAGTACCTTATCGCCTTCAGGGTGACCATTTGTGTCATTGAAATGCTTGAAATTGTCGATATCCAGGAAGATAAGACTGAGTTTCAGGCCGCGTTTAGTTGCTTCTTTAACCTCTTCTTCCAATGTATTTTGAATAAAGGCGTGGTTGAGAAGCCCGGTCAGTCCATCGGAAATAGAACTGTCCTCCAACGATTTGAGCTGCTCTTTCAGTGCAAGCTTTTCGATCAACTGGTTGAGGCACAAAAAATCCTTTTTGTCTCTTAAATCCTTACTGAGTACCCCAAAGCAGGACCGGAGGGTTGCCAAGGAAAAAGTGGAGTAGGATTTGGAATCGGCAATCAAAAGGATCTCAAGAGGTAAGTCCAGTGATTTAAGATTACTTACAGCTTCCTGGACAGCGTCCTTGTCTTCATGCGTATCCAGCAGAACAGCGGAAATAGGCTGGTTTAATATGGTGAAAATGCCATGTTCCTGAGAATCGCTAATAATCATCTCGATATTCTGTCGGTTTAACAGCTTATTGAGGCGCTCGATATGGTCCTCACGTTTTGTAATGACGAGCAGGTGAGTTTTTTTCATCGGTTAGGCTCCGAGCCACTCTGAGGGCGGCGAGTGTCGGGTCTTGATGGGCTAGTCGCTGACCCTTTTTCAGATACTTGAGCATAATGAAAGGAGAGAGCATTGGGTGGACACCGAGGATGCGCACCTGTTGAAGTTTGAGGACTTGATGACCGTGGTGGATTAGAAGACTGCCTGGTCGAACCGCCAAAATCCTTGGGCACTCTTCCTTGAATGCCATTTTATGGGATATATCGGTACATTTTTGAAATGTAATGAGTGTTTTTCCGCACAAAGCGTTCATTCGATGGTGATAGCGGCAGGCTAGCGTCTTTCGAATCACCGAAGAAGCCTCATCATCAGCCGAATAGATCGTGTGGGATTCCTGAAAAGTGATTGCCTTACTCACTTTCCCCTTTTGTGGGACACCGTTTGGATTTTTCAGCATGTGGTCGATGGCCAGCGGTAAAAGCTCGCCAACGCGTCGCATAAAGCGGAAGTAGAGTTTGTCGTAGTGATCCATTGTTCGACGTTTCAGAGGACGTTGCAGGTAGATTGGCCCGCTATCTAGTTTTGAGGTCAGTTTGTGAAAGGTAATCCCAAAGCCAGGCTCATTGTTGAGAATGGCAGAAAAGATAGGGTCCCGTCCTCTCAGGGCTGGCAGCAGCGATGGATGAATGTTCACAGCACCATGCTTAAACAAGTCCAAGAATGATGCTGGCATTCGTGTTGGCCAACTCAGGACCACCAACAGGTCAGGAGCCAGACTGCGGATCCAGGTCAGCAGGCTGCCTTCGGTGAGATTGTCTTCAACGCGGTGTGCGATTTGGCGATTTCCGATGAGCCCAGCCATCGTTCCGTACTTTAAGCGAAAGAGAAAACTGCGAGGGCGTCGCGACAGGGGTGGAAATGCAGCGGGTAGCAACACGCCGACAATGTCGTGTCCATGGCGAGAGAGCGGCTCTATCAGGCAGCTTGTCTGCTGCTCTCCCGTCGCAATCAGGACCTTCAATGGTTTACCTTAGAGCAGGTTACTTGCCAGTTCAGCCAGTTCGGAGCGCTCACCTTTTGTGAGGGTCACATGTCCATATATGGCGTTTCCTTTAAAGCGTTGAACCAGATAGGAGATGCCGTTGCTGCTGGCATCAAGGAAGGGGTTGTCGATTTGGTTCGGATCGCCTGTCAGGATTATTTTCGTTCCATGGCCTGCCCGGGTGATGACGGACTTGATTTCATGGGGAGAGAGGTTTTGGGCTTCGTCTACGATCATGTACTGGTTTGGGATGCTGCGTCCACGCATATAGGTAAGCGGTTCCACAGAAATCCAATCGTGATCGACCAGATATTGGTAACTGGGTGTACCCTTTGATGTCTCCACTTCAGAACAACTCAAAATGAATTCAAGATTATCGATAATTGGTTGCATCCAGGGCTTCAGTTTCTCTTCCACATCTCCCGGTAGATAACCAAGGTCCTTTCCAAGAGGAAGAATCGGTCGTGAAATAAGGAGCCGATGATAGGTTTCTTCATCTACGACCTGCTTTAGACCTGCTGCGATGGCCAGAAGCGTTTTCCCCGTGCCTGCCTTGCCAAGAAGGCTAACGAGCTTTATATCTGGATCACAGAGTAATTCGATAGCTTGAGCTTGTTCATCATTAAGGGGTTTGATCCCCCAGAGATCGTCGGGTGAAACCAGTTGGCGGATCGATTTATCCTGAGGGAAGAAACGGCCGAGCGCTTTCTGGTCCTCTTGATGACTCAATTCGATGAAGTGGTTGGGGTAATAATCCGAGTCGGATTCAAGTTTTAAAACGCCATCACGTTGAAAGGCTTTATAGGCCTCTTCCGAAACGGCCAATTCCGTCTTTCCTGTGTAGAGGTCGTCGTAATCGATTTTGTCGTTAAAATAATCCTGGGCTGTGAGGCCAACTGCATCGGCCTTGATTCGAAGGTTGATGTCTTTGGTAACCACAACAACTTGCTTCTCGGTTTTTGACTCCAGAATTGTCAGTGCAACTTCGAGGATCATATTGTCGGCGGTCTGGCTTTCCTTAAGGGATGGAAATACAGATTTGGTTTTTCCACCGTGATTCATGACCACCAGCTGTCCACCACCTTTTAGGGTGACACCTTTGCTTAACTTGCCCTTTGCACGTTCCTCGTCAAGAACTCTCGAAATACTGCGGGCGTTTCTTCCCACTTCATTTTGGGCTCGTTTGAACTTGTCGATTTCTTCGACGACGACAAGTGGAATGATGACGTCATTGTCCTGGAACTTATAAAGTGCATTGGGATCATGCAGTAAAACGTTCGTGTCCAGTACAAAGATTTTTTTCATTTTGCCCCCAAACTTTTCAATCATCCTGTATCAATTCTAACATTCCATCCCGCATTCATATACTTCTAATTGCCAATACAATCCTGGATGGTTTGGATCAAGGCTTTGCGCGATTTTGATTTAGAAGGGTCAAAGGGGATTGCTGGATGAACCGTCACCTCTAGGGTCCCTTGTTCGCAAAGCGGCAAGGTGCGATGACAGAGTTGATCGGCGTTGTCGATGCGAACGGGTACCAAAGTGGCTTCGGCTAGACTAGCCAGCAGGAACCCGCCTTTTTTTAACATACCCAATTCACCAGTCCGTGAGCGCGTCCCTTCGGGAAAGATAATTAAGGGCGTGCCCTTTTTGATTTGATTGGCCGCTTTGCGCAGACTATTCATAGCCGCACCTTTGGAGCCCCGACGAACGGGGATCATCCCCGACAGCACCATGCCCCATCCGACAATTGGAATGTAGGAAAGGGTGTGCTTATACATAAATCGAAGGTCAAGTGGGATTGCGGCCGGCAAAATTGCGATGTCCATGATGCTGGTGTGATTGGCCATAATGATGACGGGTTCACCAGGCTTCAGCTGGGCCAGAAGTTCTTCGAGGCCCCGAATCTTTAATTTAAGGCCGCTGATCCAAAGAGCAGAACGCCCAAAGGCCCGAATACAGTAGGTGGAAGGAGCTGCTCCGGGAAGCAGCCCCGCGATCATAGTTACGAACCCGAAGAAAACGATGGCGAGAAAGAAATAGATAAAGCCGATTGTTCGGCGCAAAGATTTCATCGTGTTGGTTTATCTCCGAACGAGACTGTACAGGCTCTGAATTGAGCAAGTAACTCTCGGTCAGTCTCCTCCAATGATGTCGCCGAGTGAGCCGAGTATACTGCCTTCTCCAGCACTCCTACCGCCTGAACGGGTTTGCGGTGCTGCTGCGTAGATACGGTCCGCAAGCCTTGAGAAAGGCAGTGACTGAAGCCAGACATCGCCTGGGCCCGTGAGAGTTGCCAAGAAAAGACCCTCACCGCCAAAGAACATGGACTTCAGTCCCTTAACCATTTGGATATCGTAATTGACCTGACCCGTGTAACCGACGATGCAGCCCGTATCGATTTTCAGGATTTCACCCGGTTTGAGTTGTTTCTTGACAATCGTTCCACCTGCGTGAACGAAGGCTTTTCCGTCGCCTTCAAGTTTCTGCATGATGAACCCTTCTCCACCAAAGAGGCCTGTTCCGATTTTTTTGTTGAATGCGAGTCCAACTTTGGTGCCCATTGCGGCACAGAGGAAGGCGTCTTTCTGGCAGATGAATTGGCCACCAATCTCCTTGAGGTCGAGGGCGATAATCTTGCCGGGATATGGTGCTCCGAAGGCGACGCGTTTTTTGCCGTGGCCCTTGTTGGTGAACCAGGTCATGAAAAGGGATTCGCCCGTGAGTTTGCGTTTCGCGCCTTCAAAGAGTTTTCCCATAAAACCTTTATCGGGCTCCGATCCATCACCGAACCGAGTCTCCATATCCATGCCCTGTTCCATGAACATCATGGCTCCGGCTTCTGCAATGACCGTTTCCTGCGGATCGAGTTCAATTTCCACAAACTGCATTTCCTCACCGAAGATCTCGAAATCTACCTCGTGTGAAGAGATGGCACCTGGCGTTAAGTCAGGAGCGGGAGGAGGAGCAGGGGTGTTCAAATCTGGAACATTTTTCACTGGTGCCCATTCAGCCATTCCGTTTTTGAAGACAAAGGTTTCCTGGGTTACTTCTCCAGTTCGAAGTTTCTGCATCAAATCATCTTGACTCATGGGCCCCTGTTGTTGGCCTGCTACCGCGATATACCACGTGTTATCTGACATGTTTTTCCTCCTGGAAGGGTAATAGTGCTAAAGACTTTCTTACTCCGAATGCTTATCGTGGTTTCATTTTAACCTTACCCAAGGTGAGTGAACTATCACTTTTTTGTAAAAGCCAGGGACTATGCTCGGCTTGGTATCGCTTCTAACCTCGGTCTGTTTGTGAAAGAAAGCGAAAATTAATGACGCGAGTGTCCGGGCCAAGTTCTAAATCTGGCAGGCTCGCTCTTTCAGTTAACACGACCCAGGTCGACCCGGATCCTGAGAGAAAAAAAAGCTCGTTCGGCAATTTGAGACGGAGCCGATCGTAAATGGCCCTCATCTGAGGATAGGCCTCAATAGCAGCTGCCTGAAGGTCATTCCTGCCCCATTCCATGGTTGTGTTCCCCGTGTCCTTTCGCGCTTTTTCCTGCCATATGTTTGGGCGTTTGGCAGCATAGGTTTTGTATACGACAGCCGTGTTACAGCCATAGGGTGGAAAAATGAGGAATCCACGTTCGGGGAGATTTGGAGGCAGTTCGATTTGGCTGAGCTTTTCTCCCCGGCCGGTTGCTATCCGGGTTCCTCCTTCCAGGAAGAACGGTACGTCCGCGCCTAACTCATAGGCGATTCGATGGAGTTCGGTCTGTTTCAGGGGGTATCCCAATCGCTGATTGAGCAAAGACAGCGTAGTTGCCGCATCTGAAGAACCGCCTCCAAGGCCTCCTCCGGCTGGAATGCGTTTGACAAGCGATAGCGTCCCGGCCAAGGTTCGTGTCGAATCTTCCCCAAGAGTCCTAAAGAAAAGGTCCGCAGCTTTAAAAATAAGATTCTCATGAATAGGACCAAGCCCATCACCATCGATATCATATTGGATTCCCTGTTTTTCCCCGCTTTTCCAGGTCAACTCGTCGCGTAGGTCTATAGTTTGAAACACGGTCTCCAGGCAGTGGAAGCCGTCTTCTGTACGTCCCGTAATTTTTAAAACTAGGTTGATTTTGGCAGGAGCAATCAGGGTTTCCATTCTAGTGAGCCTTTTAATTGGTCGAGATCATAAAACTCGGTGTTGGGATGCACATGGGGGTTGAAAACAATGTCTGCCACTTCATCGAGAAGGGTTTGTTTGCGTAGCTTCCAGGAAATTCGCCGGCCTTGTGGTAATAACATCTGAAAGTGGTCAACTCCCACCTTTTCGACCCCGGGACCAATGCCCTCCAGGCAGGAAATCCAGGACTTAGCAGAGAGCCTGGGCCATCCATCCATCAGGTCCATGGGCTGATCCGTTTGACCTCGAAAGTTGGCTTTCTCGCGGGAAAAGTAAACATCTACCTTTCCGTCCCGGACCCAGATTGTCAGGAACCGCCGGCCTGCTTTCATGGCTGCAATAGACGCCAGGTCAGCCTGGCGATGAAGAATCAGGCGGGCTGACACATCACGTGAATCATGCTCCCAGGTGATCTCGTAGATCGATTGTTTAATGGGTGAAGACGAGCTGGCCACATCGGTCTGCAGGTCAAGCTTGCTCGGACATCCAAAAAGGAAAAACACCATTGATACGGCGATCCAGAATCGCGTCATGGTCAGGCTGCTTTGATGCATCTGCCTCATGTCGGCGGGTCCAGTTTGTCAAGGATACTGAGGGTCTCCTGAGGAAAAAGCCGTAGGGCCTGGCTCCAGAGATCCTGCGCTTTTTCAACTTGACCTAAGGCGTGGTAAATATCGCCGAGGTGGTCCAATTTTGTTGGATCGGGACGTTGGCTCATTGCGATGGGTTCCAGGACCTGCTTGGCGATCTCATAGTTTCCCAATTTGAATTCCAGCCAGGCAAGTGAATCTAAGAACGCATGATTATTTGGTGTGATTTGGTTGGCCCGTCGAATAAGGAGTTCTGCGCGCTCAAGGTCGGTTCCCGTTGTCAGCAGAAAGTACCCATAGTTGTTACAGGCAAGGTCTGAATTGGGGTTTTCCAATATGAGCTGATCATAGATATCAAAGGCCTTTTTGAACTGTTCACAGATAGCCAGGCTGTCGGCCATTTCCAGTTTCAGGTTGAAGGGTAGGTCTGGTCGTAGTAATAGTGGGGTGATGAGGTCTGCAGTCTTGTTTCCGTCGCGGTAGTAGGTGTATTGCCTGAGGACCAGGCGCGATAATGTCAGGTCAAGTCCAACAGTTTCAGCCTCCATGCGGAACTCGTTTTCCGACGGGGAAAGCTTACGCGCATAAAATGCCTGATTCCAAAGCGTTCGGTCGCGATTTTGATTGAACAGGATCAGGGCGAGGATCATGCGGGGGTAACCTTTTAGGTCACCAAATTTAATCTGATGATCCTGGCAAAATGTCATTGCTGAGGCAACATTTCCAGATAAAAGGCATGTGTCCAGGAATAGTCCGAATGCCTGATCCCATTCCTGGGTGCGCTTGAGGTCCTCGATCTGCTCCATTTGGGTCTTGGCGAGTTGATACGCTTTTTGATAGTCCATGAGCCGCTTCGCCAGTTCAATTTCAAATGTTTGAAATGCGAGGCGATTGCGTACGGATGTTGGGATCAGAGGCAATAAGTCGTGACAGGTTTGAAAATGTCCGACCCTCAGCAGGCTTTCCAGGCATTCCAGAAGCGCATTCTCGTTTTCACTGATCTGGAGGAGCTCGATCATATCCTGTTCATTGGGGTTTAGAAGGAGCCCAAGCTTGATCTTTTTGAACATGGCATGGCCGTCGCGCCTGCCCGTGCGAGCTGCCATGATTTCTGTGAATTGGGAGTAAAGGCGGAAAGCTGTCCGCAACATACCGTATTTCTCATACATGGACGCAGATTCGGAGAGCCATATAAGGCCTTCTCGGTTCGTGGACCATGCTTTTTCAAAGGCAAGGGCTGCCTCTTTGTAGCGCTGAGCTTTGCGATGGATTTCTGCCCTCAACTCCAGATGTTTTGCCTGTGCCCAGCGTGGCGTCGCCTCCGGGTCTTGCATGAGTTCATCTAAACGTTGCAAGTACAGTGGAGTCTGGCAATAAGAATCGAGATCGATCTTGGAGAACAGACAGATCTCGAGTGCGAGAAGTTGGAACTCATAGCTGTCGGGAAAACGTTGGATGCTGCGGTTCAAGTGACGCACAAGGGCAGGACCCATTTCCTGTTGGTGCCGGAACATTTCAAACAAGATATCTGCATAAAGAAGCATGGTTTCCAAGCAGTCAGGTTGGGACCGCAAGGCTTCTTCAATTTTCATCAAGGCATCCTGCTCATGACCTTTTAGACGCATGAACTCGGCTTCCATTAGTAGGCCGGTTTGTGCTTCACAAGGGTCCATTTGGGCGTTTTGCCTTGTGCTGGGCTCTGAAAAAACCAAAGAGCTCAGCAGCATGAGCAGCAGTACGGTTTTAGCTGACATCAAGAACTCTTGCCCAACGTGCGAGGGCTCTTTCCAGGTTGGAAAATGGAATTTGGTCCATCATTTTAATTCGACCGGGGCGCATAGGCAGGATCCAGGTCGTCGAACCAGCTTTTGATTTTTTGTCAAAACGTGTGAGGTTTAACAGGTCGGATAGTTGATTGAGACACCGCAGCTCATGTTGGACGAGTTCCATCGGCAGGCGATCGAGGATCCATCGGTGAATGGGTTTCCAGTCATGGTCTGAAGGAAGGCGCTTAGTATCATCGGTTGAATGTTCAATAGTTGGCTTAAGCTCCTCTGCAAGCAGTGTGCAATAGATTAGACCCAACCCAACCGCCTCACCGTGATGTAGTCGGTAGTGGGTGGATTTCTCAATTGCATGGGCCAGCGTGTGCCCCAGGTTGAGCGTCTTACGCAGTCCCATTTCCCGGAAGTCCTGGTCCACTACTTTGATTTTTGTCTGAACACCTCTGAACAATACGGGTTCCCAAGTTTCCAAGGGCGGTTGATAGCAGTTTGGGAAGCTCATAATTTCCTCAAGGAGCTCAGGCCCTTCCAAGATTCCATGTTTAATAAGCTCCATACAGCCTGCACGGAACTCTCGGTCAGGGAGCGTGCTTAAGAAACGCGTCCCGATAAGGACTCCGCGGGGTGCCCAGAATGCACCGGCAAGGTTTTTTCCGTGTGCCAGGTTGATTCCCACCTTGCCACCCACCGAGGCATCTTGGATGGCGAGTAGAGTGGTTGGAATGTAAATCCATGGTATGCCGCGCATAAAACTGGCTGCGACATAGCCCGAACTGTCTCCGACAGTGCCGCCTCCAAAGGCGAGAATGGCACAGCTTCGGTCGAACCCTTTTGCGACCATTTGTTCAAGCGAGTCACCAAACGCTTGCAATGTTTTACATGCCTCTCGATCCTCCAGCAGAATCAAATCGTAGGAAACTCCAAGACCATCAAGGCAATCCTGGAGGCTCTTCCCGTGCTGTCTCCAAATGTTGTCCTGTGAGAAC
>Ga0070728_10006538_pt1 | contig 11021 bp, 8 predicted proteins | sample tdDd471_FD_66723 | JGI IMG/M metagenome (GOLD analysis project Ga0070728, IMG submission 66723) | Marine sediment microbial communities from the Atlantic coast under amendment with organic carbon and nitrate - tdDd47.1 | ecosystem: Environmental > Aquatic > Marine > Coastal > Sediment | place...
AAATCTCGATATTCACTATTACACAAGACGGAGCATAATAAACCGGTTTCTACTCGTTAGATTCGCACCGTATCAATATCGTTATAGATGAATAATATCCCCTATTCACCCAAATGGGGGATAGCAAAGTGTGTTTGCAGAATTTTATAGTGTCGCCCGCTCCTGTCGTTTGTTGGGCAACAATCATCCACTCTTTCCTCAAAACAAAAATATGGGAATTCATGATGAAACTGAAACGCAATCTAATCGCAATACTTGCACTGTTTAGTGCACTGCTTGCTCCCGGAATCTCATCTGCAGCCTGTAATGCAGATCCGATCGTTTTCATTCATGGTTATTCAGGCTGGAAGTCACAGTTCGATACCATGATTAATCGATTCAAAAATGACGGCACACCCGGTTGCGCGTTATACAAGTTCGGTTACAACAGTCTGGGCAAAAGTAATAAAACCAGCGCCAAAGAACTGAAATCCTTTATTGCGGGGATTCGCCCCAATCATAACAACCGCAAGGCAAAAATTATCGCTCACTCCAATGGTGGTCTGGTGTCTCGTTGGTACCGTGTATTCGAAGGTGGTTCGTCCGCGACCAATCGTCTCGTCACGCTGGGCACGCCACATAAAGGTACGTCATGGGCCTATGGCTGCTTCAGCCCTGCCTGCGGTGAAATGCGTTACAACTCGTCGTTCCTCCAGTCGCTGGCTGGCCGGGGTTGTGACGTTTCCCTGTGGTCACCGGTTGACGAAATCATTATTCCGCAAACCAATGCAAAATGCGGCACCAACCGTCGGACATCCTGGGTAGGACATTTAACTCTGCTCGTATGGAAAGGCGTTTATAACGACGTGCGACGCTACCTGTAAGCACATCAGGAAATTATACGAAACCCCAAGTGCAGGGAAGCCGGTGGATATCATTTGATAGGCACCGGCTTCTTTCGTGTGAAGCCTGACAGGCTCTCACTATTGTCAATTTCAATATCATCAACAGCTCGATCATTAGAATAATAAGGTCAATCCATGGGGATCAGTCGATTCAAAAGCGGTTTAACAAAGAATGCCGTAATCGTTTGCTTAACACTTACCTGTTCGCTTTGCTTGCGTGCGGAAACAATGACCGAATTATCCACCCCCGTTATAGCCACTGTGAACGGAAAAGCGCTGAGTGTGGATATGTATGAATTTCTGCTCGGATCCAGGCAACGGGACTCGCTGGAAAATACCGAGTTCGCCATTTCTCCAGAAGAACAGTCAGAGCATGCGTCACAAACAGCTCACGACCTGGTCATGACGGAAGTCCTGGCTCAGGAAGCCCAGCGCCAGAACGTTCACTTGATTCCCGCTAACAAAATCGAACTGGAGCTGGCACACAAAACCCTGCTGGCTCAGTTGTTGGTTCGACAGATCATGGCAGACATTAAAGTGGACGATAACAGCATCCAAGCCGCGTATGATGCCCAGATCGAAACCACCCTTTATCGATTTAATCTCTGGTTTGCTCCCGACCGTGATCAGGCTGATCAACTCCTGCAATCGCTGTTAAGCCAGAATGAACAAGCTATCAGGGAAAACCCCATTGAACGAATTGAAACTCCCTGGCTGGAAGCCGATGAGATTGATCCACAAGTGTTACCCAAGCTGGAAAGCCTGAAGGAAAACGAATTTCTCGTGGAACCCGTTCCTCAAGACGGTTTCTGGAAGGTGGTGCAAGTAATCGATAAAAACGTAATCAGAAAACCACCATTTGAAGAGGCAAAAGACATGATCAAGGCAGAGCTTATTCAGGCGCAGGTCAATGCTGCGATCGATAATCTCGCCATGAATTCAGACATCAATCTGAATGCCGAACATTATCCCTGAAATGCCATCATCATGAAGCCAGCCGGAAGAGCAATGAAGTCCCGCCCTCGCCTGTTCAACCAGCTACGCTGGCTGACATTACCTGCCTTAATCGGTATCACAACACTCCTGCTTTACTACCCAGGCCCCGCTCGGCAGAACAAGCCCGAAGCACTCTCGCCTGACCTCACGCCTGGATCTGCCTCAGAACAAAGCCTTTCAATCGAAAAGACTCCAAATACATACAAGGCATTGGGCGATCAGCAGGTGGCGTCCGTCGACTTGAGACCTTCTCCAAGAACAGTCCCCCGTGCTGTTCCACCCCCCTATAAACAAGTGCTTGATAAACAGGCCATTGAGCACATTGATACAATCGCGCAAAACACGCTGCTGCCCGCCTTCTCTGAACAGGACGCAGCGGAAGGTCGTCTGCCACCGACAGCAAAAACAGCCATCGACATTTTGTCTTCACAATTACCAGATTCACTGGCCGACAAAGACTGGATGATGCTAAGCGGTGTACTGAGTAACCATCTGGACGCGGATGCGACTGAACTTATCCTGTCAGAGCTTCGACTTCGTCAAACCATTTTTCTGGAGCAGAAAGCCATGCTCGATAGCGTTGGGCCTCCTGCAGACATGACAGAACAGCTTGAATTGGCAATGCAGCTGGAGGCCATCGAACAAAGTATCCGTGAAGACTACGACGGGATTAATGGTTCCGCCGATTCATTTAACAGTCAGCCTCTGCAAACAACGGAACCATCCCCTGATACAGATCAGGAGCTCGAATCCGGTTTGGCAGTCGCGGCCAGAAACAGATATCCCGACCTGGAAGAAAGTGAAGCACAGGAACGCTATATTGAAACGGAGTTGGGTATGGCCGCCGCAAACAACTATCGGGAGCTGGAAGCCATTGAGTACGACTGGCTGGAGAAATATCAGGCCTTTCAACAGATGCGTCGCCCCATACTTGAAGCAGGACTTAGCCAGCGTGACAAGGATGAACAGCTTGAACAGCTTCTCAAAGAGCACTATTCAAATAGTGAAATTCAGGCACTCTATGCATTTGAAGCACTCCAGGAAACGCCGACCAGGCAGAACCAGCCCCGCTAGTTTAAATTCAAATGCTTTAAAAAATGTATCGATGACCATCAAAAAAGCCCTCATGAAGAGGGCTTTTCAAAGCGCTTTCGCAGGGTATGCTAGGCAGCCAGTCGACGCCGTGCCAAACCAAGACCGAACAGACCGAGCCCCATCAATGCCAGTGAACCGGGCTCAGGTACTTCTGTTGGCGTCACAAAATTTACACGCGCAACAAAGTCGTTGAAGTCGCGATCACCACCACCTCTCTGATCATCCCAAAAAAGGATATAGCGATCGCTGTTGTCCGCTTTCTGAAAAGCCAGCAAGTGATCCATACCGTCCAAGTTCAACGAATTATCACTAAACCATCGATTACCCTGTTGCGTATCCAGCATGAACACGAAAGGATCCGGTGCCGCTGAAAACGTATGCCAGCCCGAATCACCTTCATTCAATACGATTGTAGGATTACTGCCATCTGTATTGGCAAAGCCCATCGCGTTATTGTATCCGGATATTTCCGCTTTAAATTTAACCTCTGCCCCCGACAGCTTGTGCCAGAACGCATCATCAGTAATTGGCGTGTGGTTGAATGAACTGATATTAATATTGCCACCGGCATTATTTGCCTGTGTCGCCATCTGGGTGAAGGTTGGAATCGCAAAGGCTTGCGAGGCAAAAACCATTGATGCAAGAACTAAAAATCCTTTATACAGCTTCATGATCTACTACTCTTCTCTTCTCTTCTCTTCTATTCTGATTATGGTTTAGTCGTTGGAAATCAATTTGATTTCGTTGACAAGTATTGCCTAGATAGAATGCACGTACCATGCCATGTTGTATTTTTTCATATATTACAGAACCCTACAATATATTAGCGTTTCACAAAGCCTGATTACTGTAAATTTATTCGACAGCCTACCGGAGAAGTGTTAACTGGCAACATCGACTTACCCGCTACCTTTAAAAAACAGCCCAACACTCTGATCGAACACTTTACGACCTTGCCATGACTGTTACTTTGAATACTGACAGCACAGGCCGGACGACAAATCGTGATTAGGTTAATGGATAATATTCCTGCCGACCGATACCATCTCCTTTTTTGATAGCGACCATTCATTGCCGACACCGAATTTGCAGCGCATTCATACTGGAAATTTTACCTTCGCCTACCGGCACAAATTCAGACCCACAAGAACATAACGAGATCATGACAGAACCCACTCCCCAATCTGCCAACGCGACCGAAAATCTCATACACCAGGGAACGCAACTCCTTAAGGCCGGAAAATTACCTGAGGCCAGAGCGGCTTTCCAACACATTCTGGCCAGTGATCCAAACAATGCCAATGCATTGTTCCGCTTGTCAGTTATTGCTTTTCACCAGCGCGATGCACAGGAGGCGATTCAGCTGCTTAACCGGGTACTTGAACTCGTACCGGAACACAACAATGCAAAACTCAGCCTGGCCAATATCTACACGCAGTTGAACCGTCCGCAAGAGGCGATCAAGCTGTACCAGGAAATACTGGAAAAGAACGGCGCCGAAAAAAACATTCTTCATCATCTGGCCGTGAACCATTCAAAGCTGGGCCAAAGTCAGGAAGCCATTGCCGCTTTAAATCAGGCGACGAATCTCGACCCAAACGATATACAACTGTATGTTTTTCTCGGTCAGGAACAGCACCGTATTCGTGACTTTAACGGCTCGCTGGCTTCGTTCAGACGTGTCTATGAACTGGGTGCGCGCGGCCCGCACATCTTCACCAGTCTTGCCAAGATTCATGACATTCTTGGCGATACCGAAGCCGCGCGACTGACGTATCAGGAAGGCGTCAACACATTGCCGGACAATATGTATCTCACCTACCAATTGAGCCGGATCGACGACAGCATTGTTACCCCAGATCTCGTTAATCGCATCAATATTCAGCTCGGCAAAGGCGCATATGACGATGAAAATACGGTCTATGCCCATTTCCTGTTAGCCAAACACGCTCAGCAAAACAAACACTACGATGAAGAACTAACGCTTCTTCTAAAAGGCCATCAGCGCCATAAGGAAACTGCGAGTTTCCGGTACGCGCCGGAGATCTACCTGAGCTCCATGGTAGACAGGGCGCTCACGCGAAGCCCCGAAATATTGGATCAGATTCCCGAAGATCCCGTGTTGTCCAGTACGGAGCCCGTGTTTATAGTGGGCGTGCCCCGCTCCGGCTCTACACTCCTTGAATCTGTGATCGGTGCCGGATCAGAGGATATCATCGATACGGAGGAATCCGGCGTCCTGTTGTATGCCAACGATTTTACACAGCCTGAAGGAAGTGAAAACTATTGGGAAAATTATGTTGCGGCCGTTAGAAAGGGATACGAGCAATTCGGGACCTATCGGGAAGATTGCCATTTCACTGACAAAACCCTGGACCACCTGTTTCTGGTCGATATAATTTTTAAACTGTTCCCCAAAGCCCGGGTGATTTGGTGTCGACGAAACCCCATTGCATCTATGGTTTCGATACTTCAGAACAATATGATTGCGTTCTCATGGGCGCATGACATGGAGGACATTCTCAAGTACTTCGAAAACGCCGAAACCATCATGCAGCACTGGCTCTCCCGCTATGGTGATCGCATTTACACTTACCATTACGAGCGCTTTGTTTCCGATCCAGAAACCGAATCAAAGAAACTATTCGACTACTGCGGACTGGAATGGACGCCGGAATGCCTGAATTTCTACAAAAACAAAAAGAAAGCCAGCCGAACCGCCAGCAGTATTCAGATTCGACAAAAGATCTACACCAAAGCCGTGGGTGCACAAACCAAGTACAACGAATTCTTCAAGCCTTTTCTATCTGCGCACCCCTGGCTGTCATCCTGTATGGGAGAGGATGACTGAGGGAGGTAAATCCGGGGGGTAAATGAAGGATCACAGAGCACACAGCAGTGACGACACTGTAGCAGATAAGGGACATAGGCGAACCGGAGCCGGTCAAGGCCTCCGGATAGCAATCGAACAATCGCCTTTCAACCCAAAGCTACTTGATACAACCCGTTGCGATCAATTCCTGAATTTCATCGGGACTGTAGCCAACGCCCTCCAGAACGGCTTGCGTGTCCGCTCCCAAAGGTTTGCCGGCACGATGAACAGAAGAGTCTTTAAACGGTAAAGGTGAGTTGATCTGAGCCACCGTATTCCCGTCCGAATCGATGGCCTCACCGATCATGTTACGTTCAAGGAAATGCGGATGTTGCGTTGCCTCACTCATCCGTAAAACAGGTTCGACACACACATCAATGACGCCGAACGCGTTCACCCAGTAGTCAAAACTTTCTGATCGGATTTTTGTCGCAACTGCATCTCTGAGTTCCGCCTGTGCTTCCGGTCTCTGGTCAGCTATTTTACCCAGATGCTCCTGTAACCCCAGCAGACTCAGCAATCCGCTTGCGAAATTCGGCTCAAGACTGCCCACTGACAAAAAGCGCCCATCCGAGGTTTCATAGTAGTCATAAAACAAACCGCCGTTGAGCATCTCTGTTCCCAGCCCTGGATCACGATTGCTGGCCAGCGCGTTAGCGCCGAACATGGTTGTCAGTGCCATGGCAGCATCGCTCATACTGATATCCAGATACTGACCTGCTCCGCTCTGTTGTCGCTGAATGACCGCCGCCAGAATAGCCATCACCGCATGGTGGGAGCCACCGGCAATATCCGCAATCTGGGTACCCGACAATACCGGACCGGAATCCTTGCGGCCGGAAAAGCTTGCCAGACCTGACAGGGCAAGATAGTTAATATCGTGGCCGGCGCGGTCTTTTAGGGGACCGGTCTGGCCATAACCCGTGATCGAACAGTAAATCAGACCCGGCTGATGCGATTTCAAATCGTCATAACCCAAACCAAGTCTGGACATAACACCGGGACGAAATTGCTCAATGACCACATCATAATCCTGAACCAGTCGCGCAATAATGTCTTTCGCGTTTTCGTTCTTCAGGTCAACGGCAATCGCATCCTTATTGCGGTTAATGGACGCATGAGCCGCCGACACCTTGCCAAAGGCCGGAGGCATCATTTTCAGTAGATCCGGACGCTTTGGCGCTTCAACTCGTAGTACTTCAGCGCCCATATCAGCCAGCAATTGCGTTGCATACGGACCCGGTAGCAAGGTGGTGAAATCAAGAATTTTCAAACCGGCAAGAGGGAGTGACATAGCATGGAATCCATTTTTAAAGGGGATTGTTAAAGGGTTAATCTAAGCCCCGGCGTCGAACCTTGAACGTTAAAACCAGGCTTCTGGCTTCTGGCTTCTGGCTTCGAGCGTCAGGCGTCCGACATCCAACGCCCGACACTCGCCCCAAGCTACACCATCGAGCGACCAATAATCAGCTTCATGATCTCATTGGTACCCGCGTAGATTTTTTGCACACGGGCATCGGCATAGGCCCGCGCAACCGGATACTCAAGCATATAACCGTAGCCGCCATGCAACTGCAGACATTCATCAATGACATCACATTGAATCTCGGTGGTCAGCAACTTCAGCTTGGCGGCCGTCACCACATCCAGCTCCTTGCTCAAATGCAGGTCCAGACACTTGTCCACAAATACGCGCGCCATCGTCAGCGTGGCGGACATTTCCGCCAACTTGAACTGGGTATTCTGAAACGAACCGATTGCCCGACCGAAGGCTTTGCGATCTTTAACGTAGGCAACGGTTTGCTCCAGAATGGATTCGGCACTGGCAATGGCGTTCAGACCGACACTCAAGCGCTCCTGAGGCAATTCCTGCATCAGGTAGATGAAGCCCATACCCTCGGCACCCAGCAGATTTTCCTTTGGCACTTTCACATCCTGGAAAAACAACTCAGAAGTGTCTTGCGCCTTCATCCCGATCTTGTCCAGATTACTGCCTTTCTCAAATCCCGGGCTATCGGCCTCGACAAGCAAAAGACTCGTACCCTTGGCACCGGCTTCAGGATTCGTTTTTGCCACGACAATCACCAGATCCGCCATCTGGCCATTGGTAATAAAGGTCTTGGATCCATTCAGTATATAGTGGTCACCATCAAGTACTGCATTGGTTTTGACGCCCTGCAAATCCGATCCGGTACCCGGTTCGGTCATTGCAATCGCCGTCACGATGTCACCATTCACACAACCGGGCAGATATTTCTGTTTCTGCTCTTCGGTTCCATAAGCCATGATGTACGGAACCGCAATATCGGAATGCAAACCAAAGCCGATGCCGCTGAGCCCCAAACGGGCGATCTCTTCATCAACGATAGCGTTATATCGAAAATCCGCTTCAACACCGCCATACGCTTCCGGAACAGTGGGGCTCAAATACCCATGTTGGCCGGCTTTGGTCCAAAGCTCACGGGAAACCTGACCGTCTTTTTCCCATTGATGGTGGTACGGGACGGCTTCCTCCTGAAGAAACTTTTTGAAACTGTCACGAAACATTTCATGTTCTGATTCAAATACAGTGCGTTTAATCATCTTATTCTCGCTTAAATGTGTTTGGGAACGGGTGAGCACCATTGCAACGGGTGCCCACCTTCTGACTCTATTCAGATCCTTCATGCGTCCGAGATTGGACGACGCAGACTTAATCTTTAAAGGTCAATCCATCTTTTGCCATATCTTTCAGCAATTGAGGTACGGCAAAACGCTCACCGCAATTTGCTGCCAATTGCTCTGCCCGCTCGATAAAGGCCGGAATACCGGTCTGGTTAATGAACTGCAGAATACCGCCTGTCCAAACCGGATATCCGATCCCCATAATGGAGCCGATATTGGCATCCCGTACGCTTGTCAGGACCTTTTCTTCCACACAGCGGACCGTTTCAATCGCCTGGATATACAGCAACCGGTCTTTCAGATCCTGCAGCGTGTAGTTCACATCGGGCTTTCCGAAAGTTTTCTCCAGGCCCGACCAAAGGTGCTTCTTGCCACCCTGCGGGTAGTCGTAAAACCCTGCTCCAGCCAATTTTCCAGCCCGATCCGCCTCAAGCATCCGATCAACCACCGGGTCAGCAGGATGCTGCTGATAGCTCTTTCCTTCCGCCTGAAGATCCTTGATGGTTTGATTACGGATTTTTTCCACCAGGGTCATACTGACTTCATCCGTTACCGCCAGTGGCCCCACCGGAAATCCGGACAAAAACGCTGCGTTTTCAATGGCTGCTGCAGGAATTCCTTCACCCAGCATGGCCATCCCTTCATTGGCAAAGGTGCCGAACACCCGTGAAGTAAAGAAACCACGACTGTCATTGACCACGATGGGCGTCTTGCCAATCTGGAGAACATAGTCGTAGGCACGGGCCAGCGTTTCGTCCGACGTTTTTTCGCCACAGATGATCTCAACAAGGGGCATTTTGTCCACCGGCGAGAAGAAATGCAGACCAATGAAATTTTCCGGTCGCTCGGACGCCTCGGCCAAACCGGTGATCGGTAAGGTAGACGTGTTGGAGGCAAAGATGGCTGAGGACTCCAGCTGCGCTTCCGCTTCTTTGGTGACGTTCGCCTTCAGGCCCCGGTCTTCGAAAACCGCCTCGATCACAAGCTCACAACCTTTGAGATCTTCGGCCGAATCGGTTGCCAGAATGGCATTCAGCGTTTTGTCACGTTTTTCTGTCGTCAAACGCCCTTTCTTGACCTTCTTGTTCAACAGGTTTTCCGAGTAGGCTTTGCCTTTGTCCGCGTTTTCCTGAGAGACATCCTTCAACACGACTTCCAGGCCTTTCGCCGCAGACGAATACGCAATCCCCGCTCCCATCATGCCAGCACCGAGAATACCGATTTTGCCAAACTTGTTTCGCTCGACACCTTTCGGACGGGCAGCTCCGGCTTTAATTTCATTCAGCTGATACCAGAACGTACCGATCATGTTCTTGGATACCTGCCCACACACCAGCTCAACAAAGTAGCGGGTTTCAATGCGCATGGCCGAATCGATATCCACCTGCAGGCCTTCTACCATGACCGAGAGAATGGCTTCCGGCGCCGGCAGCGTTCCCTTGGTCTGAGCGCGCATCATGGCCGGCGCGATGGGTAACATCTTCGCCAATGCAGGGTGGGAAGGCGTACCGCCCGGCACTTTATACCCTTTTACATCATAGGGTTGCTGGGCTTTCGGATTGGCCTTGATCCAGGTAATCGCTGACGCTACCAGCTGCTCTTGTGTATCAACTATTTCATCGATCAAGCCCAGCTCCTTGCCTTTCTCCGGCTTGAACTGTTTGCCCTCAGTCAGATATGGCAAAGCGGCCTGCAGACCGAGCAATCTCGACATGCGAATCACACCGCCACCACCGGGCAACAAACCCAGCGTTACCTCCGGCAACCCCAGCGTAACGCCCTGATTCAGCGCCACACGATGATGACAGGCCAGAGCCAACTCCCAGCCACCGCCCAGCGCAGCGCCATTGATACAGGCAACTACCGGCTTGCCGGAGGTTTCCAGTTCGCGCATGGCAACTTTCAACTTCGTTACCATGTCATGCAAACCCTGAGCATTTTCCCGGGTCGTTGTATACAGATCATCCAGATTGCCACCGGCAAAAAAGGTCGACTTGTTGGAGCGGAACACCACCCCCTTCCAATCGTCATTTCGCAGTTTTTCCACCGCCGCTACCAGAGAATCGGTAAACTCCTGATCCATCAGGTTGGCGTTGGCATTGGGCTTATCCAGGATCAGGTGAACGATATTGTCCTGATCTTTTTCGTAAATCACTGAACTCATAATCTTTCCCCTATCTCTTAAACCCGCTCGATAATTGTTGCGATACCCATACCACCGCCGACACATAGCGTCGCCAGGCCGGTTTTCAGGTCACGCGCTTCCAGTTCATCCAGCAAGGTGCCGAGAATCATTGCGCCCGTTGCACCCAGAGGGTGGCCCATAGCGATTGCACCGCCGTTCACATTGACAATGTCCTCGCTGACCTTCAGTTCGTTCATAAATCGCATGACAACTGATGCGAAGGCTTCGTTTACCTCAAACAGATCAATATCACTGGCCTGCATGCCGGCAACCTTCAGTGCCTTGCGCGCCGCCGGCGCCGGCCCGGTCAGCATGATCGTCGGAT
>Ga0070728_10006541_pt1 | contig 11015 bp, 9 predicted proteins | sample tdDd471_FD_66723 | JGI IMG/M metagenome (GOLD analysis project Ga0070728, IMG submission 66723) | Marine sediment microbial communities from the Atlantic coast under amendment with organic carbon and nitrate - tdDd47.1 | ecosystem: Environmental > Aquatic > Marine > Coastal > Sediment | place...
GACTCGCGCGGGCCGAGGATCGGCTGCGACGCCGCGAAGCCCTCGCGCACGCCGTCGTCCCACGGCCAGCGCTTCTGCTTGTCCGGCCAGACGAGCTGCACGCACGGGAAGTCGGCGCCTTCGTACGCCCACTGCGCGGCGCCGAGGTAGTCGCCGACCTTGTCCTTCGGCACGTCGACGAAGCGCACCGGGTAGTCGACCAGCAGCCCGCTGTGCTTCTCGCCGCCGCGGAACCGCTTGCCGTCGTCCGCCTCGTCGGCGAGCACGTTGAGCAGCTCGATGGTGACGTCGTCCGGCAGCCCGAACACGACGACCTCCGGCTGCTGGTAGTGGTGCCAGAGGCCGATCGTGAACGAGTAGCCGGGGCTGTCGCCGTCCATCGGCACGTGCACGACGTGCACGCCCTGCTCGGCGACGTCCTGCAGGATCTTCATCTCGTCGGGAGCGAGGTCGTCGGTGAGTTCGCGCATGCGGGCGGACGACGATACGCCACCGCCTCGGGCCGCGCACGCGGCAGATCGCAGCTCGCGCGCGACGCGGCCCAGATCGCCTCGGCGCGCCGGCGCGCGGCCGCGTTCACGAGCCGGTAGCCCTCCTCGATCGCCGCGGGCCGCAGCGGCACGAACGGCAACACGACGCCCGAGAAGTCCTCGTCGTGCCGGAGCAGCGTGCGGCCGTCGTCGAGGCGCTGCAGCAGGAAGCGGTGTTCGCCGGAGAACACCCCCGGCACGCCGCCGCCCCACGTCAGCTCCTCGTGCCGCGTCGCCGCGATCACGCGCACCGGCAGCGTCAGGCGTTCGCCGTCCGGCTTGTGGATCTGCACGCGCCAGGTGTCGTGCACACGCAGCTCGCCGGGCGCCTGCACGCAGCGCGGCGCCATGGCGACGTGGTACGGGTTCCACTCGGGGTAGCTCGAGAAGTCCGCCAGCACGTCCCAGACGACGTCGACGGGCGCGTCGATCGCCTCTTCGGTGCGGATGGAGGTGGAGAAGGCGCCGCAGGCCGACAGCGTCAGCGGCAGCAGCGCGACCAGGATCATGACGGTAGCGTTCATGGACGGCATCCTGGCGGCGCAGGCTCTGCCGCACTTGCACGCGCGCGCCGATCTGTTGGACGATGGCGCCATGGCCGGACTCGTGCACCCGATCCTGAGCGCCGCGGTCGTCGCGTGGCTGCGGGAGCACGACGCCGCCGGCGCCCGGGCGGTCGCGAACGGGCTCGACCTGCCGGCAGACGGCGTGCCGATCGAACGCCACCGCGCGCTGCTCGAGCGCGCCGTCGCCGCCGGCGGGGAGCGCGCGCTGCTGCAGGCGCCGCGCCACCTGCTCGCCGAGCCCGACGAACCGCTGGTGTTCGCGATGCTCAACTCCGATTCGATCGACGACCTGATCGACAAGGAGCAGCGCCTCAACCGCTACTTCCACTCGCACCACCGCGTGCGCGTCATCGACACGCGGCAGGGTGCGCTCGAGCTCGAACACCACGCGCAGCGCGGCGCGCCGCCCGCCAGGATCGAGAGCCTGTTCGTGCTCGGCGTGCACCTCGCGCTGCTCGAGGAGCTCGGCTGCCGCGACCTGCGCGCGCAGCTGCCCGCGAGCGAACGGCCGGACGCGCTGCTCGACGGCGAGCCCCCGCCGGGCGACGCGTCGCGCTGGCGGTTCGAATGGCGCGCGTTCGAGCCGACCCGGCGCGTGCTGCTCGGCCTCGACGAGATCCTGGTGGCCGCGAGCGCGGCGCGCGACCTCGCCGGCGAGCACGGCGCCGCGGCGGACGTGCGGCGCGTGCTCGAACGCGACCTGGCGCGGCGATGGACGCTCGCCGACGTCGCCCGCCTGTGCCACACGTCGACGCGTTCGCTGCAGCGCCGCCTGACGAGTGAGGGCACGAGCTTCCGCGCCGTGCTCGACCGCGCGCGCGTCGACGCTGCCGCGCGCATGCTCGCCGACCCGGCCAGCTCGGTGACCGAGACCGGCTACGCGTGCGGCTTCGCGGACACCGCGCACTTCAGCCGCCGCTTCAAGGCCGTGACCGGCAAGACGCCGTCCTCGTGGCGCAGCGGCGAACGACCGGCGACACCCGGAGGAACGGCGCGCTCTCGCTGAACGGGATCGACCCCGCGCCGCGGGCCACGCGAATCCTGCTAGACTGCCGCGGATCGGAGGAGATCCCATGACCACCCGCATCCTTCTCGGCGCGCTGCTCGCCGCGGCAGCCTCTCCCACCGCCGCCATCGCCCAGGTCGTCAACGTCTCCGGTGGCGGCGACGTGCTCGCCATCGCCGTGCAGCTGGCGGCCGGCGGCACGACGTTCGTCGTCGGTCCGGGGGTCTACGACGGCTTCCCGATCAGCGACAAGGACGTCACGATCGTCGCGCCGCAGCGCGCGACCGTGCGCGGCTACGTCAACTCGACCTCCTCGACCGGCGACCACTACCTGCGTGTCGCCGGGCTCGACTTCGTCGAAGACACGAGCGGCTGGCCCCTCTACAGAGGCGCCGTCTACGCCGACGGCGATCTGTTCGTCGAGGACTGCACGATGGAGTTCGTCCGCGTCTCGGCGACGACGCGGGCGCAGGTGTTCATTCGCGACACGGTCATCACCTCGCCCCTCCGCACGCTGGCGCTGACCAACTGCGACGCCACGATCGTCGACACCGAGGTCTCTGGTGGCGTCATCGACACTGGCGCCGGCTACACCGTTCCCGGCGCGGCGATCGAGCTGGTCGGCACGACGCTGCGCGCCGAGCGGGTCAACGCCTACGGCGTCCTCGCCACCCTCGGCCCCGGCACCGCGGTGTCCGTCTACGCCAGCAGTCAGTCGAGCAACCCGATCGTGACGTTCGTGGACTGCGAGCTGCACGCGGCACCGCCGGTGCAGGCGTGGCCGCCCGCCGTTTCCGTCCAGGTCGCCCAGGGCGGCGAAGTGATCCTGCACGACACCCTCACGCCCGACGGCGTCACCGGCGCTCACACGTTCCGGCCGCTGGCCAGCGCGGCGTGGACCACGCGCGACTGGGCGCCGGGCGGCATGTCCGACCTGCTGTTCACCGACGAACCCACGACCGTCGGGACGATCGTGCTCGGCTGGGACCACGAACGCGTCGACCTGCCGTTCGTCGCAGAGCCGTTGTTCGTCGGTGGCACGCCGAACTGGGTGCTCTGGGACTTCGGCGTCACCGACGCGCAGGGCGAGCTGCCGCGCACGATCACGCTGCCCAACGTGCCCGCGCTGCTCTACACGGAGCTGTTCGCGACGGGCGTGTTCCTCGACCCGGTGAGCTGGCGCGCGACCGCATCGATCGGCGGCCTGCTCTACTGACCCGCGCTACATGCGGAAGACCGGCGCGCGCCAGTCCGGGATCTCGGCGTTGAGCGTCGCCGAGAACGCGAGCGCGAGCGCCGAGCGCGTCTGCCGCGGGTCGATCACCCCGTCGTCCCACAGCCGCGCGGTCGCATACAGCGGGTGGCCTTCGGTCTCGTACTTCTCGAGGATCGGCGCCTTCAGCTTCGCCTCGTCCTCGGCAGATAGCGACTGGCCCTTGGCCTCGAGCTGGTCCTTCTTGACCTGCGCGAGCACGCCCGCAGCCTGCTCGCCGCCCATCACCGAGATGCGGCTGTTGGGCCACGTGAACAGGAAGCGCGGCGCGTAGGCGCGGCCGCACATGCCGTAGTTGCCGGCGCCGAACGAGCCGCCGATCAGCACCGTGATCTTCGGCACGTTGGCCGTCGCGACCGCCTGCACCATCTTGGCGCCGTCCTTGGCGATGCCGCCGGTCTCGTACTTCTTGCCGACCATGAAGCCGGTGATGTTCTGCAGGAACAGCAGCGGCACCTTGCGCTGGTTGCAGAGCTCGACGAAGTGCGCCGCCTTCTGCGCGCTCTCGGAGAACAGGATGCCGTTGTTGGCGACGATGCCGATCGGCATGCCGTGCAGGTGCGCGAAGCCGCAGACGAGCGTGTTGCCGTAGCGCTGCTTGAACTCGTGGAAGCGGCTGCCGTCGACGAGGCGCGCGATCACCTCGCGCACGTCGTACGGCGTGCGCGTGTCCTTCGGCAGCACGCCGAGCAGCTCGTCGGGATCGTACGCCGGGTCCTCCGGCGACTGCAGCGCGAGCTGGTGCGGCTTGGTCGTGTTGAGGTGCGCGACGATCGAGCGCGTCATCTCGAGCGCGTGCGGTTCGTCCTCGGCGAAGTGGTCCGCGACGCCGCTCAGGCGCGTGTGCACGTCGGCGCCGCCGAGGTCCTCGGCCGTGACGACCTCGCCGGTCGCGGCCTTCACCAGCGGCGGGCCGCCGAGGAAGATCGTGCCGTTGCCCTTGACGATGATGCTCTCGTCGCTCATCGCCGGCACATACGCGCCGCCGGCCGTGCACGAGCCGAGCACGCACGCGACCTGCGGGATGCGCCGCGAGGACATCTGCGCCTGGTTGTAGAAGATGCGGCCGAAGTGGTCGCGGTCGGGGAAGACCTCGTCCTGCAGCGGCAGGAACGCGCCGCCCGAGTCGACCAGGTAGATGCACGGCAGGTTGTTCTCGAGCGCGATCTCCTGCGCGCGCACGTGCTTCTTGACCGTCATCGGGAAGTAGGTCCCGCCCTTCACGGTCGCGTCGTTGGCGACGATCATCACCTCGCGGCCGTGCACCATGCCGACGCCGGTGACGATGCTCGCGCTCGGCGCGGCGCCGTCGTAGAGGCCGTGCGCGGCGAGCGGCGACAGCTCGAGGAACGGCGAGCCCGGGTCCACGATCGCGTCGACGCGTTCGCGCGGCAGCAGCTTGCCGCGCTTGTGGTGGCGCGCGCAGGACTCCTCGCCGCCGCCGAGCTTCGCTCTGGCGACGTGGCCCTGGAGCTCCTCGATCGTCTGCAGGTGGTGTTCGCGGTTCTCGCGGAACTCGGGGGAAGAGGGCTTGGCCTGGCTGTGGAGGACTTCGGTCATCGCGGATTCCGGGCGAGAACGATAGCCCGGAGCGCGCGCTCAGAACACGCTCGATCGCGCGCTGCCGCTCGCCCGCAAGCCGAACGGCTGCAGATCGACGGCGATCGCCTGCGCGTCGAACTGCGCGGGGCGCACCGCGGGCGGGACGGCGACGGAGACTGTCGCCGCGCCGTCGGCGGACACCGGCGCCCACAGCGTCGCGACGGGCTCGACGAGCAGCGCGCAGCCCGCAGACGCCGGCAGCGGCGCGGCGGCCGGCGCGAAGCCGAGCGCGAACAGCACCAGGTCGGCCGGCGCCGCGGTCTGCGCGCGCAGCTGCACGCCCTGCAGCAGGTCCGCGCGGATCGACAGCTCGGGCGCGGGCGCGCAGGTCGGTGGCGCGAGCGGCGTCGCCGTCGCGTGCGTCGGCACGAAGCGCACCCGCAGCGACGCTTCGAACGAGCTGTCCCAGCTCCACGACGACCCCCACGGCCCCTGGAACGTGCCGGCGACGGCGTCCGCGTCGACCCACACGCGCAGCGCGAACGGCTGCAGCCCGAACGCGAGCGGGATCGTCGCGCTGCCGGTCGCGTCGACGACGCCGTCGTCGCCGAGGTCGATGTGCAGCGATGCCGACGCGTCGTCGTCGACGTCCACGAGCCACTCGACGATCAGCTCGCCGTCCTGCGGCACCGAGAACAGCTCGTAGCGCACGTTCGCGTGCAGCGCGACGGCGCCGTCGCCCACGGCGTTCGCGGACAGCTGCCACAGCACGCCGACCTCGACGTCGTCGAGCGTGTGCTGCATCGTCACCGCGCCGCTGCCGGCCGAGCTGGTGACGGAACGCGCGACGCCCGGCCACGCGTCGAGGTCCGGGGTCAGCGGCGCAGCCGCGACGCCGCCCGCGGTCAGCGTCAGCGCGTCGACGTCGGCGAACGCGGCGATCTGCGCCGGCAGCGCAAACGACAGCAGCAGACAGCAGCTCAGTGGCAGGTGGCGACGGCGACGCATGGATTCTCCCGCCAGCAACCTACCCCGCCACCAGCTCGCCGCCGGCATGCGGCAGAGCGCCCCGCGATGGCATCGGCGGTTGCGCAGCGACATTTGGACTCGACGCGCCTCGTGCTGCATCATCCCGCGCGCCGATGACCGTCCCCGTGCTCTCGATCGTCATCGTCAACTGGAACACGCGTGACCTCCTGTTGACGGTGCTCGCGCGCCTGTTCGACCAGCCGCGCCTGCCGTTCGAGGTGCTCGTCGTCGACAACGACAGCAGCGACGACAGCGTCGCCGCCGCGCGCGAACGCTTCCCGGAGGCGCGCATGCTGCCGCAGACGAAGAACGGCGGGTTCGCGTTCGGCGTCAACCGCGGCCTCGAGGCGGCGAACGGCAGGTGGATCATGCTGCTGAACACCGACGCCGAGGCCGACTGGCAGCAGATCGAGCGCTTCGTCGCGGACGCCGAGAAGGAGCCGGACGCCGCCGTGCTCGGCCCGCGCATCGTCGACGAGCACGGCGACACGCAGCGCAGCACGTGGCATCGACACCTGCCGCGCCACTACCTGCCGCACGCGCTGTTCCTCGGCCGCTTCGTCGAGCAGCCGCAGCGCAGCGACAAGGGCGACGTCGACTGCGTCAGCGGCTGCGTGTTCCTGATCCGCCGCGACGTGCTCGAAGAGGTCGGCGGCTTCGACGAACGGTTCTTCATGTACTTCGAAGAGGCCGACTTCTGCGAACGCGTACGCCGCGCCGGCCACGCGGTGCGGTTCCTGCCCGACGCGAGCTTCGTGCACGTCGGCGGCCTCAGCGCGGCGCAATCGGCGGAGAAGACGTTCCTGGCGTTCCGCGAGAGCGCGCTGCTCTACCACGCGCAGTGGCACGGGCGCATGTGGACCGAATACGTGCGCCTGTGCCTGCTGCTCAACTGCACGCTGCGGCTGATGATCTGGTGCGCGCTCGCGCTGGCCGGCAAGGGCCGCCGCGCGAAGCTGTACTGGGCCGCGACGAAGAAGCTGCTGCGCCCCGGCTACGTCGCCGAGCTCTGCCGCAAACCGCGGCAGTACTGAACCCGGTTCGGTACCGCGGTGCTGCTACCTGATGCGTCGCAGCAGGACCTGGGCGAGCAGGCGCAGGTGGCCGAACACCGTGCGCAGCACGCGCATCTTGGAGGTGCCGAGCAGGCGCGCTTCGAGCACGCACGGGTGTTCGACGACGCGGCCGCCGCGGCGCAGGACGCGCACGAGCAGCTCGGCGGTGCCGAGGAAGCCCTCGTTGCGCAGCGGCAGGTCCTGCACGAACGCGCGGCGATAGACGCGGAAGCAGCTCGTCCACGTGTGGATCGGCTGGCGCAGCAGCACGCGGTAGGCGAACGACAGCGTGCGCGACAGGAACAGGCGCCACTCGGGGACGTTCTGCACGCCGCCTGCGGGGTCGTACGGCGACGCGGTGACGACGTCGGCCTCTTCGAGCAGCGGCACCATCGCGCGCAGCTCCATCGGGTCGTACGACAGGTCGCCGTCGATCGACGCGACGATCTCCTCGTCGCACGCCAGGATGCCGGTGCGGATCGCGGCGGCGACGCCGCGGTTGTGCTCGTGCCGCAGCAGCTGCAGGTCGTCGCGCTGCGCGGCGTGCTCCTGCAGCAGCTGCCACGTGCGGTCCGTGCTGCCGTCGTCGACGCAGACGAACCTGCACACGAACGCATCGGCGAGCGCGTCCTGCACCTCGTCGAGCTCGCGGAACAGCGCGTGGATGCCGTCCTGCTCGTCCTTCAGCGGCACGACGATCGCGAGCGGCGTCGCGTCCTGCGGCGGCGTCGCGCGGCGCGCGCGCGCGGGCTCGGGCGCCGGCTGGTACGCGCGCGGCTTCAGCTGCAGCGCTTCGGCGATCGGCACGCGCGCGCGCTCGACGGCGGCCGCCAGCGCAGCGGCACCGGTGCGCACGCGCTGCTCGTGCTCTGCGCGCGCCTCGGCCGGAACGCCCGCGAGCGTCGGCTGCTCGGGGTCGAGCCGCCAGGCGTGCACGACCTCGACGTCGGCCGCGCACGTCGCGAGCGCGTAGTCGAAGCCCGCCGCGTTGGCGAGCGCGATGCCGCGCACGGCGGCGCCGGCGGCGCGCTCGACCGCCGCGCGCTCGCGTTCGATCTGGCTCGCATCACGAACGGCCAGCGCGACCTCGTGGCCGCGCTCGACGAGCTGGCGCAGCAGCTCGGGCCGGCGCTCGGCGAGGTCCGCCTCGACGAGCCACGTCGCGCGCGCGCCGTCCGGCAGCAGCTCCAGCACGTTGGCGACGGCGACCTCGGCGCGCGGCGGCAAGCGCCGCCAGTGCCGCCGGGAGACGTGATCGCGCCACGCCGGATCGCGGAACCACTCCGACGCGTCGATCGCGAGCGCTGGCGCATTCGATGCCATCGGGCGCGTTTGTAGCGCCCGGCGCGCGCTCAGACCATCTTGCTGACGAGCGTCGGGATCTCGTGGATCAGCTCGTTGACGACCGAGCCGAGCACCGGCGTGCCGAGCGAACGCAGCGTGCGCAGGTTGCGTTCGACGACGTGCTTGCGGTGGCGGTTCGCCTCGATCACCAGCACGACGGCGTCGAGCGAGCGCACGACGAAGCTCGCCTCGGGCGCGCGGTTGAGGCTCGGCACGTCGACGAAGCACAGGCTGCGGTCGACGACCACGTCGCGCAGCACCTTGCCGAGGTTGTCGCCGGTGAACGCCCAGAACGGATCGGGCGTCTCGCCGGCGGGCAGCAGGTCGACGCCGGCCGCGACCTCGAGCCGCATCGCGTCCTGCAGCTCGGCCTGGCCGGTGAGCACCTCGGCGAGGCCGGGCGTCGGCGTCGCCTGGAAGACGCTCGCCAGCACGCGCCCGCGCAGCGACGCTTCGACCAGCGCGACGCGGCGGCCCTTGCTGCCGAGGAACAGCGCCAGGTTGGCCGCGAGCGTGTTGGAGCCCTCGTCGTCGCCGATCGCGACGAAGCCGACCGACTTGTGCGTGTCGCCGACGCCGCGCTGCAGCAGGTTGGACCACAGGTAGCCGAGCTCGGTCGCGATGACCTCGGCGCGCCGGCTCTTGGCGTCGTGCTTCTTGATCAGGTTGCGCATGGTGCTACCAGCCCTGCTCGCGCATCGCGATGTGGCGGCGGAGGTTCGTGCGGTCGAGGCGCGGCATCACGCCGATCACCGCGAGCCCGTCGACGTGCTCGAGGTCGTCGCGCGTGCGCACGACGCTGTCGGGCAGCGTGCGCAGGATGACGATGCCGATGCCGAGGAACAGCCCGACGAACAGGCCGCCGATCAGCGACTTGCCGCGGTTGGGGCCTTCCTTCTCGAGCGGCAGCGTGGCCTCCTGGAACGGCTTCAGCGAGCTGTAGTTGCCGAGGCCCAGCGCGCGCTTCTTCTGCGCGGCTTCCCAGATCATCTCCGACGAACCCTTCAGCGACCGGGCGCTCTCGAGCTTGCCGTAGAGCTGGTCGTACTTCGGCTCGATGCTGAGGATGCGGAGCAGCTCCTTGTTCTTCTCGTCGTACATCTTCTGCGCCTGCTCCCGCTGCGCCTCGAGGCCGATCAGGTCCTGCTCGAGCTCGTCGAGACGCACGATGGCGCTCTGGTACGCCGGGTTCTCGACGATCTCGTCGCGGTACTGGTTGGACTTGCGCTCTTCCTTGATGTCGTCGATCGCCAGTCGCAGCGACTCGAACCGCTTCTCGGCGCGAATGCGCTCGATGCTGTTCGAGTTCTTGTCGTTGTCGACGATGGCACGCAGCTCCATCTTCGCCTCGGCGAGCTTGCCGTAGAGTTCCGCCATCTCCTCCTGCGATGCGCCGACGCGGACCCTGCGCGTGCGCGTCGGCGGCAGCTTCTCCGGGTCCGCCAGCCGCTCCCTGGTGCGATCGCGCTCGGCCGTCTTGATGCTGATCTCTTCCCGGACGTTCGCGAGCCGCTGCTCCGCTTCGATCTTTGCGGTCACGACGAGCTGCTTGTGCTGGTCGAAGTCCGGCTCGCGCGCCTCGCGGTCGAGGAACGTGTGCATCGCACGCTGCGCCTCCTCCAGCGCCCGCACGTTCTCCTCGTAGAGATTCTTCGCGTCCTCGTACGCCTTGTTGTTCTCGTACTTCTCGATGTGCCACTTGACCGCCTCGTCCATGTAGGTCGAGAGGATCTCCTGCGCGAGCTGTGGGTCGTTCGCGTTGCACGTCGCGATCAGCACGTTCATGAAGCGCGGCCGCTCGACCGCCACCGTGTGCTGCAGATGCTTGAGCGCCTCCTCGACGGTGTAGTTGGCCTCGTCGACCTTGTTCCAATCGCGCTGGATCTTGAAGAACAGGGCCTTGGCGCCCGAGTCGTCCTCGCCGCCGGGACTGTACGGCTGCAGGATGCGCGCGGGCCCCAGCTTGTCGACGACACGCCGCAGCAGGTCGTCCGAGTCGAGGATGTACGCCGCCGCCGTCTCGATCGTCGACCAGTTGGTGTCGGTCGCGCGCGTCGCATCGACCGACTGCGCCTCGGCGCCCGTCGAGTTGAACAAGAACTTGCCCGTCGACACGTAGTTGTTCGGCGTCTTGATCGCCATGAACAGCCCGACGAGCACGCCGAACAGCGTCGTGCCGAAGACCAGGTAGCGCGCGCGGAAGAACGCCGACAGCAGGCGCAGCACCGGCAGGCCGCCGGCCTCCTGGCCCTGTGGCGCCGGCTGCAGCCCGGCCAGCGCCTGGCGTGCGTTGCGCTGCAGCTCTTCGGAGAGGTTCTTCGTCATCGTGTTCTTCTGCCCGGAACGGCGCGGCATCCTACACCAAGTCAGCTTGGCACGGCAAAGCGCCCCCCACCGGATTTCCCCCAGGCCTCTATTCGGCCACATGGCCGCCCGGACCTGACTGGCACGCGGCGCGAACGGAGCTACGGTTGGCGACAGATGATGCTGCGTCGGGAAACTGGCCTCTCCCTGCTGGCGGCGGCCGCGCTGTCGGCCTGCGGCGGCGCGCCACAACCGGTGCCGATTCAGAACGGCCCCCCGGCGACGGCCCAGGTCCGGGACGGCGTCGGCGACGACGTCGACGACCAGGAGCTGCGCACGTCGCTGTTCGCCAACTGGGACCGCTTC
>Ga0070728_10006542_pt1 | contig 11015 bp, 7 predicted proteins | sample tdDd471_FD_66723 | JGI IMG/M metagenome (GOLD analysis project Ga0070728, IMG submission 66723) | Marine sediment microbial communities from the Atlantic coast under amendment with organic carbon and nitrate - tdDd47.1 | ecosystem: Environmental > Aquatic > Marine > Coastal > Sediment | place...
GTGTCTTCGAGCCGGCGCACCACCTCGCCGAACGCTTCGCGCACCGCTTCGAGCTGCTCGGCGTCGTTCAGAGGCAGGTTCCGATGCGCCCGCTCGTGCTCGGTCAGGCCCTGAGCCTGGATGACTGTCTCAAGCCGCTTGAAGTTTGGCGAGGTGTTGACCAGTGCCCAGTCGATCGCGGCCTCCGCTCGGCGCGAGGGTGAATCGAGCTCAACCCTTTCCTCGACCACTTGTCCGAGGCCGCGGATCTCGTCCAGCGCCTGGTTCAGGCGAGCCGGTGACATGTTGAGCACGAGTGAATCGGGCATCCTGGCTTCCAACTTCTCGTTCTCGTCGGCGTCGGCTTCCTCGGGCTCGGGCGGGTCGATGGTGGAGTATTCCTCGAAGTCCGCCAGTGGCAATTCCGAGACCGCGTTGAAGGCCGCGGTGACGTCGTCAACCTCGATCACGATCCGTGCGTTCAGAAGGTACGGGTCAAAGGTCATCACCGAGGCGTCGCCGCCATCGAGCGCAAGCCCCTGCTCAAACCCCATCATCATCTGCGAGATGCCGGGGTGCGAATCGTCCACTGCGGCCATCGGGTCGGGGCGACCGGCTTCCATCCCGGTGTCTTTGGGCGCAGCGGCGATCTGACGCGACAACTCTGCGGGCGCTTCGACAGATTCTTTATCGATCCTCCGAGAGCGTGTCTGAGCCGAGAGCGACTCGGGCGAGGCCTTCGACACGATTTCCGATCGCAGATCCTGCTCTGCCTCCGCGGCCCGACCGAGATCCGCGAGCTGCGCCGGCTCGTCGACTCTGTCGAACGCGGACAATTTCTCCAGATCGATCTCGCCCATCGCCACTTCCGAGCCCGGCTCAGCAAATGAGAATGCCTTGCTGTCGAACGCGTCGTCATTCGCAAGCCGTGTGTCGTCGCGCTCGTCGGCGAACAGCGACATGCCACGCTCGGCGTACTCCGAGACGTCGGGACCCACGCTCGCGGCGTTGTGATTCGGGCTCTGGTTCCCGGGCTTTGCGGGACGCATGATCGTCCACACACCCGCGGCAAGCACGATCATCGCCGCCACGCCCACAGCGTTGAGCGCGATCAGCATCCGCCGACCGCGAGGTGTTCCTTCCCGGTCCGCAGCCGGGTGCACGAGCCCCGCGCGCTCCTCGGCCCGCGAGATCTCGAGCGCTCGCTTCCAGAGTTCCGTTGGCTCATCCGAATGCTCGGATCTTGGCTCGGTCATCTCACGCAGGCCCCGCTCGATCTGGTCCATCGTCGGATCGTTCATGCCTCGATCCCCCGGCCCGGCACCGCTCCCGCGGACCCGAGGCTCTCACGCAGCTTCTCCAGCGCCTTGTTCAGCCGGCTCTTGATCGTTCCCATCGGCACGCCCAGCACCTCCGCCGCCTGCCGGTGCGTCAGGCCCCGGTGGTAGCACAGGATCACCGTCTCGCGTTGGTGCTCTTCCAGCGCACTTACCGCGGCCTCGAGCTTCGGATCGATCGAAGCGGGCTCCGCGATCACGTGCGCCTTCCGCGCATCCTGCAAGCGATCGTGGTGTGTCCGCTCGCGGTTCTTGCTCGATGTCCGCTGCCGACCCAAATCCCGGCACCGGTTCATCGCAATCTGGTACACCCAAGTTTTCACACTCGCCCTGCCGTCGTATGTCCTGCTGTGCCTGATCACCCGGAGCCACGTCTCCTGGACCGCCTCCATCGCCAGCGCCCGGTCCCCGAGCATGCCAGTGCAGAGCCCGAGGAGCAGGCCCTCGTACCGCCGGGCGAGTTCACCAAGAGCCTGGTCGTCGCCCGATACAAACCGCGCAAGCAGCCGCTCGTCGCTGAGCGGCCCGTCATCGCCCGGAACGGGCGCGTCAAGATGGGGCCTCGCCTGGTCGTTCAACCGGTCATTTCCCCCTGGTCTGACCCGCCTCATCGGAAAGCGGTTCGCGCCCCACGAAAATCGTCCCGAATCCCTCGTCCGTCCGCCTAAATCCGCCCCAGGACTCCGATCGTGGTCCGGGTGCGATGAACCGCCCACCTCGGCGTTATCGGCTGGCGGTGCCCGTGGCGCTGCCCGGGTAGCTGATCCGGCCGTGGTAGATCGCCGTCACGGTCTTGGCGACCGATTCCTCGATCGTGTGCAGGTCCTTGAGGGTCAGGCCGCACTCGTCGAACTGCCCGTCCTCGAGCCGCTTCTTGGCGATCGCGTGCACGAGGCTCTCGATCCGGCTCGGCGTCGGCTCGCTCATCGACCGCGTGGCGCTCTCGATCGCGTCGGCGATCATCAGGATCGCCACTTCCTTCGTCTGGGGCTTGGGACCCGGGTAGCGGTACTCGATCTCTGCGGGCAATTCGGGCCGGCTCTCGCCCTCGCCCTCGGCCTTGGTCTGCGCCTGCTTCTTCGCCCGGTCGTAGAAGTACTCCACGAGCGTCGTGCCGTGGTGTCCCTCGATGAACGTGTGCAGCTTGCGCGGGAGCCCGAACTCGCGCGCCATCTCGAGCCCGTCCTTGACGTGCCCGACGATCACGAGCAGGCTCATCGCAGGGCTCAGCTTGTCGTGCTTGCTCGGGCCGCCCGTCTGGTTCTCGACGAAGTACTCGGGCTTGTTCATCTTGCCCACGTCGTGGTAGAGCGCGCCGACATAGGTCAGCAGCGAATCCGCGCCGATCGCGTCGGCCGCCGTCTCGGCGATCGAGGCGACGTTGAGCGAATGGTTGTACGTGCCCGGTGCCCGCTGCTGGAGCTCGCGGAGCAGGCGCTGCTTCGGGTCGCGCAGCTCGATGAGCGTCATGCCCGTCGTGATCTGGAAGAGCTTCTCGACTGTGGGCAGGATAAAGAGCGTCACGCCCATCACGAGCACGCCGCCCGCGCCCGCGGTGAGCGCTTCTTGCAGGACATGGCTGAGCTCGATGGGCCTGGCGCCGGGGCGCCCGACTGTGCTCGCCACCGCGGTCGCCGCCGCGAGCGTGGTGCCGATGACAAAGCCTGCGCGGATGAGCGTGCGCCGGTCGCGGATCTCATAGAGCTGCCACGCCGCGACGCCGATGCCCGCCAGGAGCGCCGCGAGCGTCGCGACGGGCTCGTTGATCGAGTGGCAGACGAGCACCGCCAGCAGTGTGCCGAGCGCCAGCGCCACGCGAGGGTCGTACGCGATGAGCAGGATGACGGTCGCAAAGATCGTGGGGGCGAGCACGGTGACGCCCCGTAGCTCCGGCGCCGCCGCGGTGCCGAAGACGGTCACCGCCTGCGCCCCGAGCATGAGGGCCGCGATGCCGAGCATACGTTGCGGGTTGCGCCGGATGCGTGGGCAGTAGAGCGCCGCGTACCCCGCTGCGCCCAGCGCGATGGCCAGGCACCCGAGCGTCTGCGCGAGCCTGTTGGAGACGATCGCCGCGAAAGGCCCGATTTCCGAGTAGGTCTTCGCCTCTTCACGGAAAAGCTCGAGCTGCGTCGCGGTGACCGCCTCGCCTGCGCGGAAGATGGTCGCGCCCGCGGGGTGGTCGTTGACGACCGCCTGCACGCGCGAGGCCGCGGATTCCTGCAGGTCGCTCGTCGCCTGCTGGTCGAAGCGGAACGTTGGCCCGCCGATGTCCTTGAGCCTCGCCGCGACGACCTGGATCAGCGCCGGCGCGATGCCCGCCTGGGTCGCCATCTCTCGGGCCGCCTGCTCGAGCATGGTCTTGTCGTCGCCGTTGATCACGCCGGCCGAGAGCACGCTGCGCCTGGCGCTCGGGAAGGCGAGCTGGATGTTGTCGCCGAGCGATTCGCGCTCGCGCCGGAACGTCTCGGCGTCGAGGATGGGCCGCCTCTCGAGCTGGCGCCTGAGCGATTCCATCCGCGAGCGCCACGCGTCCGTGGGCTCGCCGCTCGCGTCGACGCGCTTCTTGAGCTCCGCGAACGCCTCAGTCCCGATGGCGAACCGCCGCAGGATCTCGTTGTCGACCTGCTCAAAAGAGGCTACCGGCGCGATCACGGTCGGCAGGCTCTCGAGCGAGCCGAGCACCTCGGCGATCATCGGCTCGTCGGGCGTGTACACCCGAGGCTCGCGCAGGCGCGCCTGTTCGCGGGCGCGAGCCGTCGCGTCCTCGTCGAGGAGCTTGACCGGCACGCGCGTCAGCACCGTCCGCCGTGCGACGTTGCCCGAGGCGACCATCGGCTCATTGCCCGACCACCACACCATCCAGGCGCTGGCGAGCGTGAAGATCACCACGACCATCGCCGCCCAGCCCAGCTCGGGCGTGCTCGAGGCTCGGCGGAGCACCGACGTAATCGTCAGCGTCTCACGCTTCACGGCGAGCTTGCGCTTGCTGCGCCCGCCACGCCCGATCGATTTGGTCGTTTCTTTCGGCATACTTCTCGGTGATTCGTGTGGTTAGTGGTGGGGCCCGTCGTTCTGATAGGCCTCGATGATCCTCTGCACGAGCGGGTGCCGCACGACGTCGGAGTTCTGCAAACGGATGAACGCCGACCCGGGCACGTCCTTGAAACGCCTGGCCGCGTCGATCAGCCCGCTGTGGGCGGGGTTCGAAAGATCGACCTGCGAGGTATCGCCCGTGACGATCATCTTGGAGCCGTGACCCAGGCGCGTCAGGAACATCTTCATCTGCGAGGCCGTCGTGTTCTGGGCCTCGTCGAGGATGATGACCGAGTGGTTGAGCGTCCGCCCCCGCATGTACGCGAGCGGCGCGATCTCCAGCACGTCCGATTCCATGAACCTGCGGATGGTCGTGAAGTCGAGCATGTCGTGCAGCGCGTCGAGCAAGGGACGCAGGTACGGGTGCACCTTAGCCTCCAGATCCCCCGGCAGGAAGCCCAGCTTCTCGCCCGCCTCGACCGCCGGGCGCACGAGCATGATCTTGCGCACACGGTCGGCCTTGAGCATGTGCACCGCGCACGCCACCGCCAGGTACGTCTTGCCCGTGCCCGCAGGCCCGGAGCCGAACACCAGGTCGCTGTGACGGATCGCCTCGATGTACTTGCGCTGGTTCTCCGTCCGGGCGCGGATGCGCCGGCCCGCGGCATACACCTCGAGATCGCCTTCCCACGACACCGTGCGGAGCTCCGGGTCATCGAGCGTCGCGACCTGCACCGCCTGCTCGGCCGTCTCGTCGGCGATCAGGTCCTGCACCTCGCCCGGCTTGCACTCGTGGCCCTTGGCGCTGAGCTCGACCATCCGGTCGATCACCGCCTTAGCGATGCACACGGGCTCTTCCTGGCCTGCGAGCTGGACCACGCCGTCGCGGGCCGCGATCGTGACACCGACCGCCTCGCGGACGAGTTTGAGATTAGAGTCCGCCGGTCCGGCGAAGCGGACCCAGTCACCAGCCACAGGGATGCGAACCGTGATCTCCAACCATCATCTCCGCCCGAGCCGCCAAGGCCCGGGGACGTGCGAAACCCGTTCCCAAAATCGTACCCGGAATCGCCCCGGGTTGGTCCGATCCGCGATTTCCACGCGACTTTCTCGGATGGCACCTGTATTGGGGATTATCTGTGCATTCTCTTTACCACTGATGGGTGGCTGCGCGGGTGTCCCGAAGGCCCGTGGTTACCAGGGCGACCTGCCCGCCCGGGTGGTCGCGGACTGGAACGACATCGACGCCGCCCTGAGCCGGGCGACCAAGCGGACCGAGACCGCCATCGTCGCGCGGACCGAGGTGGGCTCGGGCGAAAAAGGCTCGCGCATCCGCGTCGATTTCCTCTCCATCCGGGACGACCAGTTCTGGCTCGAGTTCGAGGCGCTCGAGAGCTGGCCGACCGAATCGGGACCGGGCCAGATCTCGATCAGCGCCGGCTCGCTCCTGCCCGATGCCGAGCCCATCGAACGCAACGTCGTGGGTGAGGTCGTCGTCCAGCTCGAAGCCCTCGCGGGCAAGGACATCGCGCCGTCAAACTGAGACTGTGCAGAGCGGCAGCGTCACGATCATCGTCGTGCCCTGCTGCCAGACGGAATCGACCTCGACGGTTCCATCGAGCAGTCTCGCCGCGTGCTTGACGATCGCAAGCCCGAGGCCCGTGCCGCGCTGGGTGCCCGAGCGGGCCGGGTCGACCTGGTAGAACCGCTCGAAGATCCGCTGCTGCTGGGCGAGCGGGATGCCCTGCCCCCGGTCGGTGACCCGGATCACGCAGGAGCCCGGCTTGTCGCCCGATTGGGCCTCGATGCGGACACTCGTCCCCTCGGCGGTGAACTTCGCCGCGTTCTCAATCAGATTCTTGGCAATCAGCACCAGGAGCCTCTTGTCTGTCCGTATCGACTCGACCTCGGGCGCGATGTCGAACTCGAGCGTCACGTTCCGCTTCTGGCACAGGTCCTCAAGCAGCCCGGACATCTCCTCGGCGAGCACCCCGAGCGACACGGCTTTCAGCTCGAGCTTCATCGACTCCGATTCGAGCTTGGAGAGGTCGAGCAGGTCGCTGACCATGTCCTCGAGTCTGAGCACGTGCGACTCGATCATGCCAACGAGCCTGGTCCGCATCGCCTCGTCGGCGTGCGCGATCGTCAGCGTCTCGGCGGCCCCCTTGATCGCTGCGATGGGCGTCCGCAATTCGTGCGAGGCGTTGGCGACGAAGTCTGTTTTGAGCTTGAGTGCGCCGTCGAGCTCGGTGATGTCCCGTAGGGTCGCCACCACGCTCGCGGGGCGTTCGTCCGAGAGCGGCACGATCGAGACGTCGCACACCTTGACGCCCCCGGCGCTGGGCAGTCGGATCGAGCCCCGCCAGTGCTCGCCCCGCCTGCCGCGCGAGATCCGATCGAGCAGCTCCGCCTTCGTCACGACCTCCTCGACGTACCGGCCCGTCAAAGGCCTGGCGAGCCCGAGGATCTTCGACGCGCGCATGTTGGCGTACATCACCACGCCGTCGGGCCCGATTGCGATCACCGGATCACCCACCGCCTCGATCAGCTCGTCCAGTTTCTGAGAGCGTTCGGGTTCCGGATCAGCAGGCTCATCGGGCTCGATCTTCGGTGCGAGATGCGTTTCAGGTGGAAAGGGTCTCGGCTGGCTGACCAGAAATCCAAAGAGCGCCACGCCCGCCAGGGCAAAGGTCATCCCCCAGCCCATTCCGATGACCCAGGCGTGCCAGCGGAGGGCGATGGCCAGGCTCGCCCAGAGGAGCGTCGCCAGGGCCGCGTAGCCACAAAGCTGCCAGAGTTCGTACCTGCCGATGCGGGCCATGGGTTATCCAACGGTTGACGGAGCGGTGCATTGAGATAGTAAAGGAAGAGGCGATCAGGCCTCGGGTTCGTTGATGCGGTAGCCCACACCCCGCACGGTCTGGATCATCGAGCCGTGCTCGCCGAGTTTCTTGCGGATCGCCGCGACATGAACGTCGATCGTGCGCTCAGTCACGGTGATGCCAGGCCCGATGGCGTTGGAGATAAGACCGCGCCTTGAGAGCACCCGGCCCGGCGCCTGCATGAGCGCCGAAAGGAGCCTGAACTCGGTAAGCGTGAGCTTGATGCCCTCGCCCTCGCAGCTCGCCTCGTGGCGGTCGAGGTCAATCCGAACGGGCCCAAGGGTGACGATGGACGAAGCCGATCCGTCGCGGGCCGCTCTTCGGAGCACCGCGTCCACGCGGGCCAGGAGCACTTTGATCGAGAAGGGCTTGGTGACGTAATCGTCCGCGCCCGCGTCGAGGCCTCGGATCTGGTCCTCGTCGGCGGACTTGGCGGTGAGCATGATGATCGGGATGCCCGAAGTCTCGGGGTTGCCCTTGAGACGCTTGGCGACCTCGATGCCGTCGATCTCGGGGAGCATGACGTCGAGGACGACGAGGTCGGGCTTCTTGGCGGCGACCGAGTCGAGCGCAGCTTTGCCGTTGTGGACGACTTCGGCGCGGTGGCCCGAGACATTCAGGTTGTAGCGGAGAAGCTCGGCGAGATCGAGTTCGTCTTCCACCACCAGGATGCTGCGGATCTCTTGCATCGCCCAGCTCCTTTCAGAGCCACCTGTATTGGGTGATTCCTGGTGCAAAAACTTGATCGAGCGTCCCCGAGCTCTGGTCGCCTCAAGGTTAGGGAGGGCCGGGCTCAACTCCAAGCTGGAAGCCGCTTTCCATCGGGATCTTCACAAAGGCTTGACAGGATAGTACTTACTAATATATATCGAGTCTGTCCAGAAAAAAACGGCCGAAATCAACTTGAAACTCAATTCGTGGCGTGTCGCCAGTGTGTTGACCGATGCCTAGTGTTCACTGTACCGGGGTGCCGGAGGCACTCGGTTCTCTCTGCCCGGCGAGATGGCTTGCCGGGGTTCTCGGGGAGAGCGTCGTACCGGTGAGCGCAGGATGCACTCGCCGCTCCACGTCAGAGCAGGAAGTTCTGGGCGTGGGGAACGTCACCTGGCCGTGTGGCCCGGTGTCGGCATGATGTCAGATTCTTTCAGAGGATCTGGAGATTGACCGGGTTTGCGGATTCAGGCCTCAATATTCAAGACAAAGGCCCCGCCGATCCGCTGGTAGAGACAGATCATGCAGGAATGAGTTTGTAACCTGCGTGCGGGTAAGCAAGACTTCTGCGACGCCGCGTGAGCGCCGCAACAAGCCCGCATCGTGAGGCAATGGCCTGCACGAGCATTCGCGACACGTTGCGCGACACGTAGCAAGGAGTGGCACGACATGAGTCCCAAGATTCGTCTGATGGTTATGGCAGGTACCGCGCTGGCGTCGGGCATTGCGAGCGCCCAGAGCCTCGACCAGACCCGCGAGTACGCAGCAGAGGTCATGGCTGATGCGCAGCAGCGCACCAGCCTTCTGGGCAGCGCCGCTGCCAACGGCGCCCAGTTCGGCATCACCTCCGCCGACGGCTCCTCGACCCTGAATTTCAGCGGGTGGAACCAGACCACCTACACGATCAGCTTCCTCGATGACAACGGCGGCGCCGAAGACGACTTCGAAACCGGCTTCCAGTCGCCCGACACCCGCCTGATCTTCAGCGGCTCGGTCGTCAGCCCCGACACCACCTACAAGATCGAACTCGCCATCAACGAGATGGGCACCGTTGCTCTCCGCAACGCCTACCTCGCTCAGGATTTCGGCAACAACACCAGCGGCTGGGTCGGTCAGTTCACCGCCCCCGTCACCCGTGAGTCGATGGTCGAGAACAACCTCCGCCAGACCATCAGCACCACCCCGACCGACTGGTTCTTCAGCGCCGGTCAGATCCAGGGTGCTGCCTTCAGCCTCACCGACGAAGGCAACTCCTACCGCGTGACCGGCTCGTTCAACGACGGCGCCAACTCCGGCAACACCCCCTACACCGCCGCCAACGACGGCGACTACGGCCTGACCGTCCGCGGTGACTACGCCTTCGAAGGCACCGTTGACCCCTACTACTCCGCCACCCGTCAGCTCCCCGGCGGCGAGAACGCCATGATCCTCGGTGGTTACTTCCACATCCAGCAGAACGCTGAGACCCCGACCCAGGACGACACCCAGGTCATCGCCTTCGGTGCCGACTTCCTGATCGACAACAGCAACGGCTGGAACTTCTACGGTGCCTTCAACCTGGCCAGCACCGACCAGGACAGCGCGGGCGAGACCTTCCTCGACACCGGCATCGTCCTGCAGGGCGGCTACTTCGTCCAGAACAACACCGAAGTCTTCGGCTCGTGGGATATCCTGATCCCCGACGACGGCCGCGCGGGTGAGCCCGACCCCTTCAGCACCCTCGCCTTCGGCGTCAACCACTTCCCCTTCGATGGCACCCAGGCCGTCCGCCTGGCCGGTCAGGTCACCATCTTCATCGACGATCCCGCAGACTCGGGCGGCCTCGTCACCACCAACACCAACGCCGGCCTCGTTGACACCAACGGCAGCTCGGTCTCGGTCCAGGGCCTCGCTCAGGTCTCCTTCTGATCTGATCTGACTCTGAATCTCTGATACACAAACGGACCGGTCCGAAAGGGCCGGTCCGTTCTTTTTTCAGGCATATGGCATCAGGCACTAGGCTTTGGGAAAGACAGGCAGTGCGCACGGGACAGTTCTGAGGTATCTCCCCAGTACCTAATGCCCAGTGCCTAATGCCTAGTGCCTTGCCTTACATCCGCTCGAGCGTCTGGATGCCCAGGCAATCCAGCCCGTCGGCGAGCACGCGGGCCGTCAGGTCGCACAGGCGCAGGCGGCTCTGCCTTGTCGCCTCGTTCTCGGCCTTGAGCACCGGGCAGTGCTCGAAGAACCGGCTGAACGCACCCGCGAGCTCGTAGAGATAGCCGCACATCCGGTGGGGCTCGAGCGTCCGCGCGACACTCGCAACCGTCGAGGGGTACCGCAGGAGCACGAGCGCGAGCGTCTTCTCGTCGGGCTCGCTCACCGCCAGCGCCGCCGAGGCGAAGCCCGCTGCGAGCCCCTGCTCCTCGGCCTTGCGGAAGATGCTCCGGATGCGGACGTACGTGTAAAGCAGATAGGGCCCAGTGTTGCCCTCGAAGGCGAGCATGCGATCCCAGTCGAAGACGTAGTCCTTGATCCGGTCGCTCGACAGGTCCGCGTACTTCAGAGCCGCGACCGCGACCGTGTGCGCAATCTCATCGCGCTCGGCGCCCGTCAGCTCCGGGTTCTTCTCCGCCGCAATAACGCCCGCGCGCTGGTCGGCCTCATCAATGAGGTCACTCAGCTTGACGTTCTCGCCCGAGCGCGTCTTAAAGGGCCTGCCGTCCTCGCCCAGCACCATGCCGAACGGCGCGTGCTCGAGCGTTGAATCCTCATTTACCCCGATTTTGCGGGCAAACCCAGCCTTTTTCGCGGTTGCAAAGACCTGCTTGAAGTGCAGCGCCTGCCGCGCATCGACGCAGTAGACCACGCGGTCCGCGCCGAGCTGCTGCACTCGCTTACGCACCGCGGCCAGGTCCGTCGTCGCGTAGAGATACCCGCCGTCGCTCTTGCGGACGAGCGTGGGTTCGAGCCCCTCGTTGCGCACGACGAGCGCCCCGCCGTCTTCCTCGGCGAGGTGCTTGTCGAGCAGGATCTGCACGATCTCGCCCAGCTGATCGCGGAAGCTCGACTCGCCCGCCGAGTCCTTCTCGGT
>Ga0070728_10006543_pt1 | contig 11015 bp, 10 predicted proteins | sample tdDd471_FD_66723 | JGI IMG/M metagenome (GOLD analysis project Ga0070728, IMG submission 66723) | Marine sediment microbial communities from the Atlantic coast under amendment with organic carbon and nitrate - tdDd47.1 | ecosystem: Environmental > Aquatic > Marine > Coastal > Sediment | place...
CAGCCACAGCAGGGTTTCGGTCAATTGATGCATATTGTCCACAGCCCTGCCCATGCGCTGAAAAATATTTTTTTCCCGGGCCGGAAGATCCGGCCACAGCCTGTTGATCAGATCCATATTGGACCGGAGAACGGCAATGGGTGTCCGTAATTCATGGCTGGCATTACGTAAAAACTGATGTTCACGGATCAGGACCGCATGGAGGTCCCCCACGGCATCCTGGATTAAATCGGCCAACTGGTCAATTTCCCTGAATTTAAATCCGGGACGGGGCTGTTCAAGATCTTCACGGGTCAGGGAGCCGGCCCATTCCGACAGAACGTCTATGGATCCGGCCACCTTTCGGAACAGAAACCGGATCACCAGAAAAATTAAAAGAATAAACCCGATGCCGAATCCCAAGACCAGGATTTCAGTCCGCTCCGAATACCGGAACGCGTCGGGAATATCATCTGATTCCGGGTAAATTTTTAAAAGATATAACCGTTTTCCATCGTGGAGATCATGGGCCAGTAGAAGAAAAAAAAATCCCTGATCAAATCCGTTGCCGTTTGCCTCCATATCATCAAGCTCAACCTGGCCATGGGCCAATGTTTCAGGAAAATAATTTTCCTTGAGCCAGGCAGGAAGGCCGTTTTCACCGATAAACGCCGTAACCCGGGGGAACTGTGGCAGAGGCGTTCTGGCATCGGCCTTGTAAAGGGCTGAAAAATCCCTTGCCTCCAGTTTCATATCATAGGTGGCGGCCTCAATGATCCCGGCCAGCTGGGAATAATAGACAAGGACGGTGTAGGCTGTAATCACAACGACGAAGACCACACCTAAAAAGAGACTGACATAACGCTTTAATTTAGGAAGTGGTTTCATCATCCCCTCCCAGGGAATATCCATGGCCGGCAATGGTAAGAAGCCGCGGGGATTCGGGCCCCGGGTTCACCTGCTGTCTGAGTTTGTAAAGATGGACCTTGAGGCTGTTACTCTCCGGTATATCCTCCCCCCATATAGCCTGTTCAAGTCTCCGGCGGCTGACCACCGAGGGAAAGGACCTGACCAGGGTTTCCAGAAGAATCCAGCCTGTGGGGGTTAATTTCAACTCCCGGTCTCCGCGAAATGCCTGGCCGGCGTCCAGATTCATGGTCAGGTCCAGAGCGTTCAACACCCTTGCCTGGCCGCTTTTCCGCCTTGCAAGGGCTTTGATACGGACAATGAGTTCGGCCATGTCAAAGGGCTTGACAAGATAATCGTCTGTTCCGGAATCAAACCCGGCCAGTTTGTCATCCAGGGTATCCCGGGCCGTGAGCATGAGCACCGGGGTATCATGGCCGTTACTGCGCAAGGCCTGGCAGACCTCGAGGCCGTTAAGCCGGGGGAGCATAATATCCAGGAGCAGCACATCATAGCTGTTTTCCCGGGCCAGGTTCAGCCCGGCTTCCCCGGAGGCGGCATGATCGCAGGTCATGCCCTCCAATTCCAGGTATTGAATAACAGTGGCGGCCAGGTCAAAATTATCCTCGACCAGAAGCAGAAACAGGGACATGACATCTCCTCGGATTTGCGTAAAAGATTAATAAACATAACGGAAAACACAGGAAAAAGCCACCTGATCCATTCCAAATCGCCGGACCTGCCCCCCCCCCAGCAGACTGCGCACAGCAAAACATGAAAAATAACAGAGGGTGGCATAGTTATTTGAGATAACGGCCATGGACCGTCCCTGGTATTTAACCCTGGGACGGCCCACAAAGAAGATTGAAAGTTATCCCGGGTTTGCCAGGTTTGCCGTGAACTTTCTTATAAAAATATTAAACGAATTTAAAAAGTCAGGCCCACTGCCAGGCCGGAGGAAAACACGGAACTGTCGTAAAAACTGATGTTTGAATCCCGGGCTTCGTAACCGCCAAACAGGGTCACAAAATAGTCTTGAAATCCAAAGGGATTGTATAGGGTATAAGCCGTGTCAACGGCATAACTATTGTCATCCCGTGTTTTATTGAACTTTGGATGGCTTTTATCAAAATCTTTTTTACCGTAGGACAGACTGGTGGTAAGATCCCACTCATTTCCAGTATAACAATGGGACAAGAACAATTCATACCCTTTGTACTCCTGGGCTGAACCGTCAAGATTCCCAATCTCATACCCCAGGCCCGTTAAAAGGGCATGGGCGTCATTTGAAAACAGGAGATAAGACAGGTTAAAATTGTGGATAGTTCCGTCCCGTTTCAGCCGGGCATCCTGTTTACCGGCAGTATCGTTATCAACATCGATGGTTTGAAGGGTGTAACAAATGGAAAAATCACTTTCCATAATTTGCTCCCAGCCAAAGTTGAATGCCAGCACATCCCGGTCTGTTTTGGATCTCGGGGTTCCCGTGAGATAGGGATCGGCCCATACATCTTCGGTACCAAAGTGCCCCCCTGTGCTGAACATTCCCAGACCGCCGACAAACTGGGAAATATCCATTCCCCACCCGTTTTCGGAATTAATACTGACCATGGTGCCGGTCTCCATAAAATTATAATTCAGAGCACCGTCAAAAATGGGCATGAATTCAGACCGGCTCTTTCCGGATTCATTCAGGGAACCGATGGTCTTATCATCATCTTCAGCGGCATCATCCAGCCCGGTCTTTCCTGAGGAAAAGCCCCCGCCCACCATGAGAAAACCGGAAAACCCAGGTTCCGGCATATCCAATGCCCTGTCCTCAGCCAGGGCATTGGATGTGATAAAACTCCCTAATACTGTCACTACCAAAATAAATTTGTTTAAACGATTTTGCTTCAAGGTTCACTCCTCTTTATATGAATAATTAAAATCGAATCTGCTTTTAAACCACCCAGGGTTAAGATGAGGTTAAGGCATACATAAAACGAACGCTTTTCGCTTTTCATGGCCCTGCGGTTTAACTGAAAACCATTTGATTTCAGCACAATGAATCTGAAAAAGTAGGCCATACTTGCAAAATTCGTCACATTCAAAAAAGAGGGGGCCATGAAATTCAAACTCACGGCAAAACTACTTTTCCCCCTGGCAGGGCTGATCATTATCGGACTCATCGCATTCACGGCCACCGCATATGTCAGTGCAAGAAAGGGACTTGAGAAAACCATCAACCGCGAAATCAGCCTCCTCTCCCAATCCATGTCTTCTAAAATCACCGACTGGATCTTGAAACCTGGTCCCAGATGGATTCTATCACCCTGTGCTTTGGATACATGGATGTTGAGCGCTACCGGAAGACCGCCGGCGCCAAGATGAAGGACTTTATCGACACCCATAAAATGTTCGACGACATGCGGATCACCGATGATAAAGGCACAGTCATAGCTTCTTCCCATGCAAAGACCATCGGCACCCTCAATGTCGCCGACAGAGACTATTTTAAGGCGGCCATAAAGGGAAGCCCCTTTATATCAGCCCCCCTGATGAACAAAACCACTGGCAAACCCATCATGGTCATATCCGCCCCCGTAAAATTCGATGACGAAATAACCGGCATCCTATATGCCGTGATTGACCTGGGCGGATTCACGGAAAAATATATCGACAGTATATAGGTTGGAAAAACCGGGTATGTATACATGATGAACCAGGAAGGACTGGTTCTGGCCTATCCCCCTGACAAGGGGGAAATTATGAAGCTGAATCTGGGCGAATTTGATTTCGGAAAAAAGATTCTGGAAATGAAAAACGGAATCATGACCTACGAATTTAACTGAATCGAGAAACTGGTAGGCTTTTCCAGGGATCCCCTGACCGGCTGGATCATTGTTGCCACGGCACCGGCAGCACAAGCCTTTGAAGCAGCCGATGAGATCCGAAACCGGCTGCTGGTCATCGGCGTTATTGCACAGGATTCCGGTTTTTTGAATGAAAACTCCGGTCGGCTTCTGGACATTGCCACACAGTCCGCGGACAATGCCGAAGCCTCTTCAAAGAAAGCTTCAACCGTGGCCGAAGCATCCAGACAGATGGAAAACAAGATGAACCAGCTGTCCAGTGCCATGGAGGAAACCCTTCACAACACAGGGCTTGTGGCAACGGCTGCCGAAGAGATGACATCCACCATCAACGAAATAGCCCAAAATTCGGAAAAGGCTCAGACCATTTCAACCCAAGCCGTATCCCAGTCCGGCCTGGCCTCTCAAAAAATGGAGGTCCTTGGAAAAGCTGCCGTATCCATCGGAGCAGTTACTGATACCATTAATGATATTTCCGAGCAGACCAATCTGTTGGCTCTCAATGCAATAATCGAGGCAGCCAGGGCCGGTGAGGCCGGAAAAGACTTTGCCGTTGTGGCCGGCCAAATAAAGGAACTGCCGGGCAAACCACCCGGGCAACGGCCAATATTAAAGAAAATATTGACGGTATCCAGTCCACCATAAAAAAAGGCGGCCGGCGAAATCGGCTCGGTGTCAGCTATCATCATAAAAACAACAGCCACGCCCCGGGCCAGATCCAGAAATTCGATTCCTTTTTTATTCAAACTAACCTTTTATTGGGTATCTTACTATTGGTTTAATCGGGACAAATATATTATGGGCCGGGTTAAGAAAGGGTTAACAAAACAATTAAGCGTAAAAAGATATAACACCTTAACCCTGAGTTAACCCCGGGTTCGGTAATGTATATGTGACATATAAAAAAAGGAGACATACCACATGTACAACCGCATCATTCTGACGATTTTGTGCCTGCCAATGCTCGGCCAGGGGTGTTTGGCATTCAACACGCCGCAAACGCCCCAAATGCCGGTATTACCTGAAAAACTTGGGGCTGCCCCGGAAATATCAGATCTCAGGATTACCGCCACCCTGCTTGAACTGGTGAAGGACAGCCAGGCCAGGGCCCTGGTAGCCGAAGCCCTTGAAAATAATCCAGATCTCTCTGCCACAGCCCTTCGCCTTGAATCCTCCGGTCTGCTGCTCTCCCAGACAGCCACGGCAATACTGCCCAAAGTGAATGCCGGATACGGGGGGACCCGGAACAACCAGCCCCCTGGCAGAGAGGCAATCGCCAGCCACAAGGTCTTTCTCTCCCTTTCCTGGGAACTGGATATCTGGGGAAAGCTGGCCGACCGCCATGCGGCCCGGGAACAAGGGTTTAAGGCCCAGCAGCAGACCTATTACCGGGCCATGGACTCCCTGGCCGCCCGGGTCCTCCAGACATGGTTCCGGGTCAAGGCCAATAAAATGCGTCTGGATATCCATGAGAAACGGGTAAATATTTACCGCCACATTGAAACGACCATCATGGCCAGGTACACGGCCGGCCTGGGCAACCTCCAGGACATTTTATCAGCCCGGTCAAAAGCCAACATGGCCCGGTCCAACCACACCCGGGCAAAAGAGGTATTCCAGGCATCAGTGCGAGAGCTTGAACTGATTTTGGGCCGGTACCCCGCCACCTGCCTTGACGTAAAAGGCAGTCTTCCGGAAGTCGCCCTTTCCAGAGCCCAAGCCCCGGCCACCATCCTGGCCAACCGGCCTGATGTCCGGGCGGCCTTGAAAAAAGCGCAATCAGCCATGGGCGAAGCAAAGGCCGGCCATAAGGAATTGCTGCCCGCCATCACCCTCACCGGAAACCTGTTCAGGGACAATGCCGCCTTCGGCGGCCTGGGATCATCAGAAAACGGATGGGGCATGGCGGGCAACTTTTTATTTCCCCTGTTCAACTCGGGAAGGATAGAAGATGAGGCTAAAGCCGCAGATGCAAGGGCAAAGGCCGCCTACAAGAACCTTGCCTCCGTTGTACTCCAAGCCATGAAAGAGGCTGAAAACACCTTTTCAAAGGAAACCCATTTAAAAGAGCAGCTGGTTTTTCTGGAAAAGGCCATGGAAGATGCCCGGCTAAGCAGTACGTATTACGAGGCCCGGTTCAAAGAGGGGCTGGCATCCATCATCGAACTTCATACAGCCCGGGACCAGGAGCTGGATATATTGTCCGGCATCCTGGATCTAAAGGCCTCACGCATCCAAAACCGGGTGGATATGGCCCTGTCACTGGGAACAGGTGTTTTAGAAAGGAATGAAAATGAAACAATTTAAGAGAATAAAAAAATGGGTCGCTTTCGGTCTGATCACTGGGGCATGCAGTCTGGGGGCTGTATCCCTCTATGCCATGAAACCGGAACAAAAGGCCGATAAAAAAACGCCCCCCCCCATTAAACGGGTGAGCGTACAAGAGGCGTCACCCGGCACCTACCCCGCACGGGTGACGGCCTACGGGGAAGTGAATGCCAAATGGACCACCACAGTCAGGGCACAGGTGGCCGGCCGGATTATCCGGATCAACGACACCCTTCTCCCCGGCCGGCGGCTCAAGGCAGGCGAACTCATTATAGAACTTGACCCTACCAATTACCTGGCTGTCCTGGCCCAGGCCCGGCTGGAGTGTGAAAATGCCCGGGTCAACCTCATACAGGTTGAGCGCCGTGCTTCCCAGGCCGTATCCGACTGGAAAGGCTCAGGGATAAAGCAGGCCCCGGTATCTCCCCTGGTCTTTCACGCGCCCCAGCTCAAGGCGGCCAGGGCCAGGGTGACCTATACCCAAAAAACCGTGGACAAGGCCAAAAACGATTTGAACCAGACCCGGATTCTTGCCCCTTACGACGGGGTGGTGGGGGAACGGTTTGCCGACAAGGGGGAGACTCTATTTGCCGGGGACCAGGTGGTGACGCTCATCAGTACCAATGATGTGGAAATCAGAGTGAATCTGGACGGCGCCCAGGTAAACACCATGGGAGACTGGCAGGATACAAGAGTTGATATTCTAGACCCGGCAACGGGCCGGGCCTGGACGGGAAAGCTGGTCCGGGACGCTGGAATGGTGGACCCAAAAAACCGCCTGAGAAAATTTTACCTCAAACCTAAGACCCCCGACCCGGAGCTGCTGCCGGGCATGTTTGTCACAGCCGTCATCAACGGCGCTTTCAGGCACAACCTTCTGGCCCTTCCCGAATCCTGCCTCACCCGGGAAGGAGACATCTGGTTTGTGGATAAAGAGGACCGGCTCAGACGGCTGCCCGCAAAGGTGGCCTTTTATGAAAAGGGCAAGGTGTATATTGAAAACATCGGGGGCATGGCCTCTTTAAAGGTAGTCACAGCCCCTGCCGCAGGATTTATCGCCGGCACAAAAGTGTTCCCTGTACAACAAGGAGAAGGATAAGATGAATGCATTATCCCAATGGTTTACCAAAAATCCTGTAGCTGCCAATCTCCTGGCCCTGCTGGTCATCCTGGGGGGCCTGTTCACCCTGTGGGGCATCCGCATTGAAGGGTTTCCCAAAATCCCCCCCACAACCATCTCAATTGATGTGGTCTATGCCGACGCCAGTGCCCAACAGGTGGACACCGGCATTTCCCGGAAGGTCGAAAAATCCCTGGAAGGGCTGGCCGGCATAAAAAAGATCACCTCTGTCTCATATGAAGGGGCGTCCCAGATCCTGGTCCAGAAGGAGACCGGATACAACATGATCCGCCTGCTCAACGATGTGAAGTCCAAGGTGGACGGTATCGGCAATCTCCCTAAAAAATCCGAGAGGCCCATTGTAGGGATAGATGAATTCAAAGATTTCGCCCTCCTGGTCCAGGTATACGGGGATGTGGACGAAAAGACCCTGCAAAAGTCCGCCCGGATGGTGGAGCAGGAACTAAAGGCTGATCCCAAAATTTCCAAAATAACAGCTTTCGGCAAAAAAGACAGAGAGATGCGCATTGAACTGGACGGAGAGCGCCTCAAAGCCTACAAGCTTTCTGTGAATGATGTGGCCGGCATTGTATCCCAAAATATTTCCCAGATCGGCTTTGGCCGCCTCAAGAACGACAGGGGCCGGATCATCATCCGTTCGGATGTCAAACTTGCACACCAGGTCCAGCTCATGAACCTACCTTTGGTCACGGCAAAGGATGGTTCCACTGTATTTTTCAAGGATGTGGCCGACATTGTCGACGGGTATGCCGATGTTGAGGCCAAAACTCTTTTCCAGGGCAAGCCCTCGGTTGGCATGGTTCTGTTTACCAGCTCCAAGGGCCACCTGATAGAAGTAAGTGAGGCTGCCCGCAAGGTTGTGGAACAGATGCAGGGCCAGCTTCCCGACGAGGTAAAACTGGATATATGGGCCGATTATTCCATCTATATGAAAAACCGGCTCACCCTGCTCCAGACCAATGCCTGGCAGGGGCTGCTCATCGTCTTTGTTATCCTGGCCCTGTTCTTGAATTTCAAGCTGGCCTTCTGGGTGGCCATGGGCATTCCCTTTTCCATTGCAGGAGCCGTGGCCATCATGGGGGAAACCTTTCTGGATTATTCCCTCAACGATATCACCACCTTTGGTATGATCATTGTTCTGGGTATTCTGGTGGACGATGCCGTTGTGGTGGGAGAGTCCATATATGAAGAACGCCAAAGGGAAACAGACCCTGTAAAAGGCACCATAAAAGGGGTTCACAAGGTGGCATTGGCAACTGTTTTCGGCTGTTTCACCACCATTGCCGCCTTTTATCCACTCATGCTCATCAAAAATGATTTCGGAAAAATCCTGGCCAGCTTTGCCGCAGTGGTCTGTGTGGCCCTGATCTTTTCCCTCATTGAAAGCAAGCTGATCTTGCCGGCTCACCTGGCGTCGGCGTCCATCACCCCACCCCCTTCGACCAATCCAATCATGAACGTTTATAACCGGATCAGGGGACTGGCCTCCGGAAGCCTGGATGTATTCAACACCCGAATCTATACCCCTGTGCTCAAGGTCTGCCTGGCCCACCGGTATTCGGTCCTTGTTCTCTTTATCTTCCTGGCCCTGGCGGGGGGATGGCTCATCCGCATGGGCCATGTGAGAACGGTTTTCTTTCCCAGCATTCCCGGGGATATCATCACAGTGTCCGGAAAAATGGAAAAGGGGATGCCCGGTGCAATGGCTTTTAAAAACGCGGACATCATCGAAGGGGCGGCCAATTCGCTGAACAAAGACCTCATGGACGAACATGGAACCGATCAGCCCCCCATTCGTAAAATCATGACCTCAGTGGAAGACGGCAGTACCATTGAAATTTATGCCGAGCTTCAGCCTCAGGACAAGCGGGTGGCCGAGACCATGGTCCTTCTCAGGGAATGGCGAAAACGGACCCTGGGCCTGGAAGGCCTCCAGAGCATCAAATTCAGCGGCAGTGCCGAAACCGGCGGCGGCTTTGAACTCAAGGTGACCTCCCGTAACCCTGAAAATCTCAAACAGGGAGTAAAAGACCTTAAAAAAGGACTGGCAGGCCTGAACGGGGTATTTGATATCCGTGACGATCTGGCGGCCGGAGAATCGGAAATCCGGCTTCGCCTCAAGGACGAGGCCCGGTACCTGGGGCTAACTCCGGCAGACCTTGCCACCCAGGTCGGGTCGGCCTTCGGGGGATTTGAAATTGATAAATTCCATAAGGGAGAGGACGAAGTCAAGCTCAAGGTGATCATGGGCAGGAATCAGCGCCGGTACATTCATCAGCTCCTGGATACCCGGATCAGCCTCAAGGACGGTTCACTTGTCCCCCTTCCCATGGTGGCCAAGCTGACTTCAAAACGGGCCCCAGGCTATGTGCATCGGGAAAACGGCCGCAGGATAGCAATGGTCAGAGCCGGGCTTGATAAAACCCGGATCAGTGCCGGCGCCGTTTACGAAGCCCTGGAAAAAGAGCTAATTCCAGCCATCCAGTCCTCTTTGCCCGGGGTAAGCATATCCCAGGGCGGGGAACTTGAAGAAAAAAGTGAGGTGCAAAAAGGCCTCATCAAGGCCCTGGTTATGATCGTCATTCTGATTTACGCCCTGCTGGCCGTGCCCTTGAAATCATACTGGAAACCATTGATAATCATGTCCGTGATCCCCTTCGGCTTTGCCGGGGCCGTGGCCGGTCACTTCATTGCCGGTGTTCCCCTGAGTGTGCTCTCGTTTTTCGGCATGCTGGCCCTGGCCGGTATCGTGGTCAACGACAGCCTGGTCATGCTCACCCGGTTCAACGATATTCTGGATGACGGGAAATCCGTTAACCAAGCCCTGCAGACTGCCGGTTCCAGCAGGTTCCGGGCCATTTTTCTCACCACGGCCACCACGGTCTGCGGGCTTATGCCGCTGCTCTCAGAGACCTCAGAACAGGCCCAGTACCTGATTCCGGCGGCGGTCTCCCTGGCATACGGGGAGCTGTTCGCCACTTCTATCACCCTGCTTCTCATCCCGGTGCTCATGGCCGTTGCCCATGATATCCGGACCCTTTTTTCCAGACCCCTCATCCATCATCCCGCCTGAGCACCATCCCGCCTCCGGCCGGCCGCAGATCTGCGGCCGGCCGTCCACCGCCCCACTATTCGCAGGTATCCGGCTCTTCCAACTTTTTATATCCGTCAAGCAGCAGAGCCAAATCATCCACGGAAAGACTCCGCACCTGGTGGGGGAGCCAATGGTATTTATCAATCAGGTATCTGAACACCGCATCCATTCCCCTGAGGTCCTCATATCCCTGGTCCGCGGCAATGGTATCGCCGAGTATGGAGAAAACGGATTTCATTTCCCCTTCCGCTATAAACTGTGTTTCCGCCCTTTCCTGGTAAGCCTTACACACTGTTTCTGTCATGTTGTCCCTCCGTCTGATGCGGTAGATGTTTACATCAAGTCTGATTGTAACGGGTTCATTCAGGGGAATCAATATGAAAAGAGGAAATCAGTTGACATCACCAATGGCCTGGAGTATGACCTTTTCTATTCTCAGGGCGGGGTGAAATTCCCCACCGGCGGTAACCCTAAACCTTATAGGGAAGCCCGCGAGCGCTTTGCCGGCAGATTCGGCAAAGGTCAGCAGATCTGGTGAAACTCCAGGGCCGACGGTCATAGTCCGGATGGAAGAGAGTATGTCAGTATGGACAGCTATTATCCTGAAGCGGAAAGGGTGGGCCACCCTTACTTCCGGTTGGGGATTTCAGTCTGTCATGCCTGCCTGTTTATTCCTCAGCCCTGATTCATGCATTGTTATTTTAATTTGAGG
>Ga0070728_10006544_pt1 | contig 11012 bp, 8 predicted proteins | sample tdDd471_FD_66723 | JGI IMG/M metagenome (GOLD analysis project Ga0070728, IMG submission 66723) | Marine sediment microbial communities from the Atlantic coast under amendment with organic carbon and nitrate - tdDd47.1 | ecosystem: Environmental > Aquatic > Marine > Coastal > Sediment | place...
CAGCGATGTTATCTGCCATAAAAATCAAAAATGAAAAATTATCCGACCAACGCATTCTGATCCATGGCGGTGGTGCCGGTGGGGTAGGTATTGGCGAGCAGATCATGAGGGCTATGGTTGAAGAGGGATTAACTGAAAAAGAAGCACTGGACCGAATTTTTATGATTGATTCGCAAGGGCTTATTGTCAGTGCAAATAAGGTAGAATTGTATAAAAAGAAGTTTGCTAAAGACCTATCAAGTCACCCTTGGCTTGCTGAGATTGACAAGATAGATATCCCTGGAATCATAAAAAAAGCAGGAATTACAACGCTGGTTGGAACGACAGGACAGGATTTCTTCTTTAATGAAGATACAATAAAAGAAATCAAGAAAAACACCCCCAAGCCGATAGTGCTCCCACTATTTCAGCATATTTCGACTCCGCAAATGTTTTGTCAGAACATCAGTAAATGGAGTGAAGAAGGACTGTTGGTTGCTACGGGTAATCCATGTTCCACCCAGGATTCGCTGGAAAAAGCGTGTCATATCGGGCAGTGTAATAATGCTTTTGTCTCTCCCGGCATCGGTCTTGGAGTTTTAGCCTCCGGTTCAAGGGAGGTGTTGCCTGAATTTTTTACGGTTGCCGCCAGGGTAATTTCTGAAATGATGACCCCAGAACAACTGGAGAAGGGAAGGTTGGTACCGCCCATTAATGATATTCGTGAAGTAGCAAAGAAAGTTGCCTTGGCAGTTGCTATGAGTGCAGTGAAACACGGGGTTAGCAGACCTTGCGTCTATTCCGATTATCAACATAACAATGATGAAGCAAGGATGAGGGTTCTAATCGATAGGATTAGGTGGAGTCCAGAATATCTCCCTCTTGTCTCAATGTAAACTAAAAAGCCCCCAGTGCTACGAGAGCACAGGGGGCTTTTTGTATCTGATGTGAAAACTATTTAAATCTTTTGAACATTATCAGCGGCAGGACCTTTTGGGCCATCAACTATTTCAAATGATACCCGAGAACCCTCTTCGAGGGACTTAAAGCCTTCAGTTTTGATAGCGGAATAATGTACAAAAACATCTTGTCCACCATCTTGTTCGATAAAGCCAAAACCTTTTGCATCATTAAACCACTTCACTGTACCTTCTGCCATTGTACTACTCCTTTTGCACTCAGTTCAATTTCGAACCGTTAATAATTCCCCGACCCCTCGCTGGCCAGACATCTGTTGTTGCGTTGAAATAAGAAACTCACCATCGAAAGGAAACTGATCAGTGTATTGCTTAATTCGCTAATGTAAAACATTTACATCACAACAATTGATTCGTTTAGCACATTTATGGTGTAAAAGCAACAGAGTATTTCGAAATTATCTGAGATAATAAGAGGATAGGAATTTTTCTCAGTTTGGTCGTCGTGGTTAGGATGTGTGAATGTGTCTGTTGGGCTGAACTGAGAGATGAAGGATAGACGTAAACCTTTTATCATGATAAAGAGTTGACACTCAAATTGCTTGGAGTATATGTTTAGATCTCGTATGTGGCTGCTTTTCCAAGTTGTTATTATTGATTAATTTTCAAACGGTGCCAAAGACGGTGTATCCTGACTATCCATTTCCCTCCCATTATCTTGAACTTAAAGGCGGACGACTTCATTATATTGATGAAGGCTCCGGTCCTGTTATTGTTATGGTTCATGGTAATCCCACTTGGTCTTATTATTTCAGGCATTTAATTTCCACACTAAGGGATAATTACCGGATTATTGCCGTTGATCATATGGGTTGCGGACTTTCCGATAAACCTCAGGATTATCCCTATTGTCTCGCTCAGCACATCGATAATCTCGAATGTTTACTAACTCATCTACAGATTGATCGTTTTTCTCTTGTCGTCCACGACTGGGGCGGTGCGATAGGTATAGGTAGTGCTGTTAACCATATTGATAAAATTGATAAAATTGTGGTGATGAATACTGCAGCTTTTCGTTCTAACAGAATACCACTTCGAATACAGCTATGTCGTTTGCCGTTTATTGGGGAAATTTTAGTTAGAATGTTTAACGGTTTCGCCTGGCCCGCCACTTTTATGGCTGTTAAAAATAAGATGAAACCGGCCGTAGCAAAAGCTTTTCTTGCTCCGTATAACAGTTGGAAAAACCGTGTGGCGGTATATAACTTTGTAAGAGATATTCCCCTTGATTCACACCATAAAAGTTATGAAACATTGGTCGAAATTGAAAACAGACTCGTTCTAATCCGAGATTCTGGTGTTCCTTTACTTATTGTTTGGGGAGGAGGCGATTTTTGTTTTAATGACCATTTTTTTAAGGAATGGACTGAGCGATTTCCTGAGGCAGAAACACGCTATTTCCATGATGGAGGGCATTACATTCTTGAGGATAAACATTTAGAAATTGTTCCTATTCTAAAATCGTTTTTTCGGGTGTAAACGTTCAGGAGAGGATAGGTGACAGTCAATATAGCAGAAACGTTTGTGGATGTTGCAAATGAGCATAGTGAGCGAACTGGAATCATAGAGGCTCGAACTGGAGAAAAAATCTCTTTTGCCCAACTCAACAAAAGAGCTGACACCTATGCGAATTACTTTGCCTCAGAAGGACTTCGACCTGGAGATATAACCATCTTGATGGTTACTCCATCTGTCGATTTTATATGTCTTACCCTGGCATTTTTCAAGATAGGCACCCCTGTTGTACTCATTGACCCTGGCATGGGCTACAGGAATCTGTTGCGGTGTATTGATAGGGTTGGTCCAAAATTTCTTGTGGGTGTTCCAAAGGCGATTCTCTTTTCAAAAATATTTCCAAAACCGTTTGGAGAAGTAGCTAAGGTATTTTGTTGTGGAAATTCTTTTGGAATTTTTGGCCCCGATATCACAAAAGATATCAAAGATACTGATTCAAATTACCCAGTTTATCAACCAAAAGAAGAAGATCTTGCAGCTATTATTTTTACTACAGGTTCTACTGGGCCGCCTAAAGGAGTACGTTATGAACACTCAATATTTTCTGCACAACTGCGCTTGATTAAAGAATACTACGCAATTGGACCAAATGATGTTGATCAACCTGCCTTCCCACTTTTTGCCTTGTTTTCCGCAGCACTTGGAGCCTGTTCTGTCATTCCCGATATGGACCCGACGAAACCAGCCCGGGTAAATCCAGAAAAATTTATTGCTTCTATTCTCAAGCACCAAGTAACCTACTCCTTTGGTTCACCAGCTATATGGAATGTGGTGAGCAAATATTGCCTTAAAAAGGGAATAGTTCTTCATTCTATAAAAAAAGTGTTAATGGCAGGCGCACCGGTACCTTATGATTTATTACAGAGGGTCCGTAATATACTTCCACCAGAAGCTTTAGTCTTTACTCCATATGGTGCGACCGAGAGCTTACCTATAGTCTCTATAGAAGGCAGTGAGGTTGTTTCAGAAACTTGGGAGCAGAGTCGACAGGGGAAGGGGACATGTGTCGGTCGACCGTTACCTGGAATTGAGATTCAAATTATTTCAATATCCGATGATCGGCTGGAACATTTAACCGATGATATAATCGTTAAGAGGGGTGAGATTGGAGAAATAATTGTCCGCGGCGACGTTGTTACCAAAGCGTATCTGAATAATCCTGAAGAGACCAGTCTGGCAAAAGTTACAGACGGCGACACTTTTTGGCACCGGATGGGTGATGTCGGTTACCTTGACCAAGACAATCGTCTCTGGTTCTGTGGGAGACGAGCCCACCGAGTAGTAACTCAGAAGGGGACACTTTTTTCAGTATGTTGCGAGTCAATTATCAATGAACATCCTGATGTATATCGGTCAGCTCTTGTTGGAATCAAAGCTTTTACGGACACAAATGTTAGGATACCAGTCATGATAGTTGAGCCTCTGCAAAATAGAAAAATCGACAACAAAATGTTGCTCCAAGAGGTAAAAGGAAGAGCAGCAGACTCTGGGCTTACAAGAGATATTCAACATTTTCTGGTTCATAAGAACTTTCCTGTCGATATCAGGCACAACGCAAAAATATTTCGTGAAAAGCTAGCACTATGGGCACAAAAAAAACTCTCTCATTGTCGATAAAAAAGGCACTTGTTACCGGTGGAGGCGGCTTTGTAGGTAAAGCTGTTGTCAAACAACTTCTTGAGCTAGGTGTGGAGACTTCAGTCCTCGGACGGCATCATTACCCTGATATAGAAAATATTGGTGGACGATGTATTGTTGGCAATATCAACGATACATCTATAATGGATCAGGCGACTAAGGGTGTCGACATTGTCTTTCATGTCGCTGCTCTTGCTGGTATATGGGGGGCATGGAAAGAGTATTACACCACAAACGTACTTGGTACTGAGGTTGTTGTTTCCAGTTGCAAGAAAAATGATGTCTCCATGCTGGTGTATACCTCTACGCCTTCAGTGGTTTTTAACCGAGAAGACATTAAAGGAAGTGACGAAAGCCTTGCATATGCAGAGGATTTCCTTTGCTTCTATGCTAGAAGCAAGGTAATTGCTGAACGAGCAGTTCTAGAGGCAAACAGCACATCCCTTCTTACTTGCGCTATCCGTCCTCACCTAATATGGGGGCCCGGTGACCCACATCTCATTCCGCGTCTTTTGGAGAGCGGCCGCAAAAAAACACTCAAGAGGGTGGGGGACGGTTTTAACCTGGTTGATATCTCTTATATTGACAATGTTGCTTATGCACACATTCTTGCAGCAAAGAATCTTTCTGAAATAGGTACTGCAGCGGGAAAACCTTATTTTATCAGCCAAGGGGATCCTGTTAATCTTTGGGACTGGATAAATGAGCTGTTTATATTAATGAATATTGATGAGGTGCAGGCATCAGTTTCATTTCCTGTAGCATATCGACTTGGTGCTTTTCTCGAAGCTATTTACAAATTCACCAGAAGTAAAAAAGAACCTAAGATGACACGTTTTCTTGCAGAACAACTAGCAAAATCACATTATTTTTCGATTAAAAACGCTCAACATGATTTGGGCTATGAACCTGTTATTTCAACTCCTGAGGGGTTAGAGAGGACCCAGCAATGGCTAAAGGAACGATAAAAATCAATAAAATTAGATTATTTGTTTGCCTTCTGATTAATGTATTTTTCTCGTTTTGTGCACTGTCCCCAGCATCAGCATTTACCATCTTGGAGGAGAGGGAACTCGGTGAAAAGCTGCTTTATTCCATAAGGTCTGCATTTACCCTGATTGATGATCCAGATATCACTGAATATATTACTGAGCTTGGCCAAGGTGTTCTAGAAGTTGCTGGGCTCCAATATTTTGATTACCATTTCTTTGTCATAGATAATAAAGAATTTAATGCATTTGCTGCACCATCTGGGTTGATTTTTTTCCATTCAGGTCTAATCGCTACGATGGAAACTGAGGACGAACTGGTGTCAGTTCTTGCCCATGAGGTAGGACACATTGTAAGACGTCATCTGGCCTCTAGAATGGAAAAAGGTAAGTATTCATCTGTTGCGTCTGTTGGCTTAGCACTTGCGGCTCTCGCTTTTGGTGGGGCGGCAACACCAGCGCTTTTTACAGGTGCTCTCGCAACCGGACAAAGTATGACCCTCCATTTTAGTCGGCAGAATGAGGAAGAAGCAGACTTGATGGCCTATGGCTGGATGAAGGAACTGAATAGAGATCCTGAAGGGCAGGTAAAGATGCTGGAATCAATGCGCCGTATTGCCCGTTACCGCAGCGAAAAACCACCTCAGTACCTCCTTACCCATCCTAACCCGGAAGAACGTCTCAGTAACATTGAGTCATTGATTGATGTTGATAAGGTGTATCTCGACGAGACAACAAAAGTCACTGATAATTTTGACTTTACTCGCTTTAAATATCGAATCCTTGCCCAGACAAAAGAATCCAACGATTTTAAGACGTTTTTAGCAAGCATTATTGCTGATAGCAGGGCTAATGAATTTAAAAAAGTTATGGCATATTATGGCCTTTCCCAAGTTGCAAAAAATGAAAATGATATAAGTAATAGTTTAGCCTACCTAGAAAAAGTCATAGTGACTTTCCCCAAAAAAAATATTCTAAAAGTTGATAGAGGAACTATCGAATTTGCTGGCGGAAAATTTGAAGAAGCCGAAAGAACTCTCAGAAGGGCATTATCAGTAAATAGTTCTGATATGTATGCCACTGTAACCTTAGCCAAATTACTTTACAGAATTGGTAAAACCAGAGAGGCTGAGAAGTATTTTCAGACTGTGAATTATCAATTACCTGAGTACCCTCAGGTTTACTTCGAATTAGGACAAATTGCCTCAGACAAAAAACTCGGTGGAAGTTCAAGTTTCTATCTTGGGAAATATTATCTCTATCAGGGTAGATTAAAACAAGCCGAACAAAACTTCAAAATTGCTATACGCTCACAAACGTCAACTGAGGAAATGAAAAAGGAGGCAAAGGGACGTCTAAAACAAATCAAAAGACTGAGAGATTAATTACAATGAAGCTACTTGCTGTATTGCTCTAGTTGTTGTTTTAGGGAGGACAGGTCCGGTGAGTTGAAAATCTGTTGGCGAAGTGTAGAGCTCCCTGGTAAGCCTTTGAAATAACGGGATATGTGGTTTTTTATGTAGCCTAAAAGCCTTTCTGCCGGCAGATATTCCTCTATTAATTTGAGGTGGGTCTTTGCTCCGTAAATAATCATTTTCACATCACTTGGTCGTCCGGTTTCCTGAAATACCCAAGGGTTACCTAGTGCACCTCGTCCTATCATTACACCATCGCAACCGGTATTCTCCATCATTGCCCGTCCCTCCGAAAATGATAAGACATCACCATTTCCGATTACTGGTATGGATACGGACTCTTTTACTTTGGTAATGATTTCTTGGTCTATATTACCAGAAAAAGCCTGGGACCAGGTTCTAGCGTGTATAGTAATTGCTGAAGCGCCATTACCTTCGATCATTTTTGCAAATTCAGGTGCATTGATTGACTGACTGTCTTTACCTGATCTGATTTTAACTGTAACCGGGATAGACACTTTTGCTACAATCTTGGATAAAATGGATTGTGCAAGATCAGGATCAGTCATCAAGGCCGCACCGGCCCCTTTTCTGGTAACTTTTCTAACTGGACAGCCCATGTTAATATCAATCATGTCTGGACGGTAGGAAGCTAATATTTCGGCGGCGTCAGCCATAACTTCAGGATCCGAACCGAAAAGCTGGAACGATACCGGTCTCTCCTCTGGAATGGAGGCGAGCATCTTCAAGGTGTTAGCCTGCCGGTAGACAAGACCATGACAACTGACCATCTCAGAGACGCAGTATCCTGCACCAAAACTACGGCAAAGAAGGCGAAATGGAAGATCGGTGTATCCGGCTAATGGGGCGAGAATAATAGGGGAATCAAAAGATAGGTGGCCAATATGGAGCATAATTAGAAAGATAAATATATAAATAAGGGAGAAAAAGGTGTCGAGGGTAAAAAAGTACAGAGCCTTGCACCGACTCTATTTAGATTAAAATAGAACTATTACAACTTAGGTACCTCTGTAATAGTTCGCTGGTATATTAATCTCGAAAGGTCATCAACGATGGTTTCCAAAGCTTCTCTTTCATTATTTAGGTTGGAAGTAGAATTTGACGAGGTCAGGTATTCCTCGGTCCACGTCTGATTTGGTACTTCGAGCACAATTTTATTGGATGAAATTTCCTTCAGGATATATCTAACTCGGAGTTTTATTCTAACTTCCGTTGTAGTACTGTCTGATCCATATGACAAGCTAGGGAGTTCCTGGGAAATGATTTCACCGGCCAGGATAAGGTCAGCACCCTCTTTTTTTCTCACTGTGGAGATGGACTCGGATTTCTGGAACCATCTCGTTAAAGATCTGTATATTTGTGAATCAAGACCTAGCCTGCTGGTTCTGTTTTTCCACTCAGCAAGATAAATGGTTTTGGGCGGACCACTGTATATATTGGGGTTATGATATCCACAAGCAGTGACTATTAACAACACAATGAGTAAGAGAAAAAAACGACAAAATATACTCACTTCTTCGCTCCTTTGTCGCAAACGTAATAGTTATATTATTGAGGCAGCTAACGTTTGAAACAGTAGTGTTAAATCACGATATTAACAAGTTTCTTCTTTACTACAATTGTCTTCTTAACCGATTTGCCATCAATAAATTTAATTGTATTGTCGTCAGCCAAAGCTTTTTGTAACAACAATTCATCGTCTATATCAGCTGGAACCTCAAGGCGTGAACGAACTTTCCCGTTTACTTGAATGACTATGGTGAGAAGATCTTCTTTTGCAGCTTCGGCATCAAATTGAGGCCAAGGTTCATTTTCTATGGACTCTCTGTTACCAATTTGCTGCCACATTTCTGCAGCAAAATGAGGGACCATTGGTGACAGCATGAGCAGAAGTACAGAAATTGCTTGTCGAATAATCTGTGGCTCCACATCGGTCTTGCCATGTTCACCCATGGAGGCCGAGAGGGCATTGAAAAGTTCCATCATAGCGCTAATTGCAGTATTGAAATGGAAGTTGTGTTCAATGTTTTCAGTTACCCGCTTGATTGTCTGATGGGTTTTTCGGTGGAGATTTTTTCCTTGTTCAGTCAATTGGGCAGGAATATCTGTTGAACAGTCAAGAATATTACCCTGAGCCAATATAAGTCTGTACACCCTGTTTAAAAAACGGGATGATCCCTCAACTCCTTGTGAGCTCCATTCCAAATCCCTTTCAGGGGGTGCAGCAAACAGACTGAACAATCTAACTGTGTCGGCACCATACACCTCAATGAGGTCATGTGGGTCTACAACATTGCCTTTAGATTTGGACATTTTTTTGCCATCCTTAATAACCATCCCTTGTGTAAGAAGATTGGTGAATGGCTCGTCTATATCCAGGTATCCAAGATCCCTTAAAACTTTGGTGAAAAAGCGGGAGTATAGCAGATGGAGGATAGCATGTTCAACCCCGCCAATATATTGGTCAACCGGTAACCAATAAGAAGCTTTAGGTTTTTCAAGAGGAGAATCAGTGAATCTTGGGCAAACGTACCTGGCGAAATACCATGACGACTCCATGAAGGTATCCATGGTATCTGTTTCTCTTTTTGCCTCCTTACCACACTTGGGACAGCTGGTGGCAATAAATGAAGGTCGTTGGTGAAGTGGTAAGCATGCACTACCAGCTTCTGTGTCTTCAGGCAGCACTACAGGTAAGTCACTTTCAGCTACAGGCTGGACTCCGCAAGATTCACAATGAATCATGGGAATAGGTGCGCCCCAGTAGCGTTGTCTAGAAATCCCCCAATCTCTCAGTCTGTATGTGACGTGAGCCGAACCGAACTGATTTTCAGTTGCGTGTTTAATAATCTCAGTTTGGGCCGAAAGTGAATCCATACCACTGAACTGGCCGGAGTTTTCTAAAACACCATGGATCGTAGATGCCTGTTCCATTGTTTCCGGATCAAGACTGCACTCTGCGGGGATAACAACCGGAGAAATTTTTAAATCATATTTCCTGGCAAATTCAAAATCTCTCTCGTCATGGGCAGGGACAGCCATGACAGCACCGGTGCCATATTCGACTAAAACGAAATTAGCAACGAAAATTGGTATTTTTTCGCCACTGAAAGGGTTTATGCAATAACGGCCAGTAAAAATACCACGTTTTTCTGGCTCTTCTTCAACTGATTGACGTTGTTTTTGGGTAAGAATTTCCTGGTTGAATACTCTAATTTCATCTTCCCGATCTGTACCGGCAATAAGAGTATCAAGCAGCGGATGTTCGGTGGCAATAGACATGAAGGTGACACCGAAGATAGTATCTGGTCTGGTAGTAAAGATTGAAATTTTACAATCCAGTCCATCGACAGCAAAATCACAGGTGAGACCGGTGGATTTACCAATCCAGTTCCGTTGCATCGTGAGAACTTTTTCAGGCCAGCCAGTAAGTTGATCTAGATCACTGAGCAACTCTTCTGCATAGTCAGTAATTTTGAAGAACCATCCGTTCATTTTTCTTGGATAAACAGGATCATCACAGCGCCAACACGCACCATCAATGACCTGTTCGTTGGCAAGCACTGTCTGGCAAGATTCACACCAGTTAACGGTTGTGACCTTTTCATAGACTATTCCCTTCTTATACATTTCTATAAAAAGAAGTTGTTCCCAGCGATAGTACTTTGGGTTACAAGTAGCTATTTCTCTGCTCCAGTCGTAAGAAAGGCCAAGCTGACGTAACTGGGTGCGCATATAATCAATATTTGCGTATGTCCAAGTCGCGGGATGGCTGTCGTTTTTTTGAGCGGCATTTTCTGCTGGCAAACCGAAAGCATCCCAACCCATGGGGTGAAGGACGTTAAAACCACGCATACGCTTATATCTTGCAACCACGTCTCCAATGGAATAATTGCGAACGTGACCCATGTGAATTCTTCCAGAGGGATATGGGAACATTTCCAACACGTAGTATTTCTCTTTGGAATCGTCTTCGGTTACCTTGTAAACCTGCCCATCTTGCCATAGTGTCTGCCATTTTTTTTCAATGGTTTTGAAATCATATTTGTTAGAAATGGCATTGTCTTCGGTCATGTGCTTGCCTCAAAATACGTTTAGTAAGATAGTAAATGTTTTACGCTGTGGGAAAGCTATAATTAAGTCCCCTACAGGGTGCTTTCGTGTTTTTTTCCAAGAAAAATAATTTGTCAAAATTACATATCCCGGCTTTTTTTTTGCGTATGCCGGGGTTAGATAAATCCTTCTTGCTCATCAAAACTGCTCATGTTCTCAAACATGGTAAATTCTTTAATAAAAGTCAATCTAGCAGTACCTGTAGGTCCGTTTCGCTGTTTACCAATGATGATTTCCGCAGTTCCTATTTCTGGATTATCTTCAGCTTTATTGTATACCTCATCTCTATAGATAAAGCATATGACGTCGGCGTCCTGCTCTATAGCTCCAGACTCGCGGAGATCTGACATCATCGGCCGTTTGTC
>Ga0070728_10006546_pt1 | contig 11012 bp, 7 predicted proteins | sample tdDd471_FD_66723 | JGI IMG/M metagenome (GOLD analysis project Ga0070728, IMG submission 66723) | Marine sediment microbial communities from the Atlantic coast under amendment with organic carbon and nitrate - tdDd47.1 | ecosystem: Environmental > Aquatic > Marine > Coastal > Sediment | place...
CGCGGGATTCTCCGCCTACGGTGACCCGTGCGACCCCGACGTGGGCTGCCTGGCCGGGCTGACGTGCCTCTCCGACGACCGATTCCCCGGTGGTTACTGCACGTTTCCTTGCGCCGACGGCGCGTGCGGAGAGGGCGCGACGTGCGATCCCGACTTCTCCACGCCGCTCTGCCTCGCGACGTGCGACGACGCGAGCGACTGTCGGGCCGGGTACCAGTGCTGGCGCGGCGCGTGTCGCCCCGAGTGCCGCAACGCGACCGACTGCGGCGGCGAAGGCGTGCTCTGCGAGGCAGGGATCTGCTCCGGCGCGGAGTGCACCACCGACGACGAGTGCGGCCCGACGCAGCGCTGCGTCGCCAACGAGTGCGAGCCGCTGCCCCCGCCGCCGATGGACAGCGCCACGCTGCTGCCGACGGGGACGCCGTGCGCGACCGACGACGAGTGCCTCGAGGGGGTGTGCCTCGCCGCAGAGCTCGGCGGCGTCTGCTCGCTGCCCTGCACCGAGCCCGAGGACTGCTTCGTGTTCCCCACCGAGGCGGGGTGCTCGGCGCTCGCGGAGCCGGGCGCGCCGACCGTCTGCGTGGTCGGTCCGCCCGGAGGGCGCTCGGCGGGGCGCCCGTGCAGCGCCGACGACGAGTGCCTCGCGCGGATCTGCCAGGACGGATACTGCAGCGAGGTCTGCAGCGACGCCGCGCAGTGCGTGCCCGGCCTGGACTGCACGGATCTCGAGCGCGCCGGCTCGGGCGGCTCGACCTTCTCCGGCTGCGGCTGGGACGCGCCGCGAAGCGTCGACTTCGTCAACGTCGACTACGGTCGCATCGACGACATCCGCGCGGGCTTCGTCGAGACGCTCGAGCTCGCGACCCCACCGGACGCGGTGAGCATCACGCTGCAGGCGCGGCAGGTCGGCGGGCCCGATCGCAACGTCAGCTTCTTCTCGGTGACCGATCCCGAGGGGACGCGGATCTTCGACGTCAACGAGCTGCTGATGTGGAACGACCAGCCCGAGCGCTGGCTCCCGTTCGAGACGTACGACTCGGGGTCGATGCTCGTGCCGAACACCACGCCCGATCGCGTCGCGTTCGTGCCCGGGTTCTGGCAGTGGGCGGTCGGCCCGATCCCCGAGGGCGCCGGCGACACCGCGCAGAGCGACTACCAGCTCACCGCGATCATCAAGCGCGCGCGCGGAGGCACCCTCCCCGACTCGCAGAGCCTGAACCTCGAGATCTACATCGCGCCGGGTCTCGGCCTGAACGCGTCGAACGCGGACTCCAATGGCAAGCTGCAGACCGCGCTGTCCCGCCTCGACACCATCCTCGGCCAAGCGGGCATCTCGCTCGCCCGCGTCCGCTACCACGACGTCGCCGGCGGCGGCTTCTCGGTCATCGACTCGACCGACGGTCGCGACAGCGAGCTCGCGGATCTGTTTCGCACCGGGCGAGGCGGCCGCCGCGCGCTCGACGTGTTCCTCGTGCGCGCCATCAGCACCGACGGCGGCGGCTTCCGCGCCCTGGGCGTCGCCGGCGGGATCCCCGGCCCGGTCGACATGCACGGCACCGCGCACTCGGGCGTGGTCTGCGCGTTCGACGACATGGTGGTCGGCTCCGGTTCGAGCGGCGGGCGGGCGGTGGGCCAGATCCTGGCGCACGAGATCGGGCACTACGTCGGGCTGTTCCACAGCACCGAGCAGACGCGGCCGTGCGGGGCCGGCGAGGACCCGACGACGGTGGAGTGCGCGCCCTTCGGCGGCGGCGACCAGCTCGCGGACACGAGCCGCGGAGACATGGGCAACCTGATGTTCTGGAGCATCGTGGGCGGCGGCTCGAACACCGAGCTCAGCCCCGGGCAGCAGACCGTCTACCAACTCAGCGCGCTCGTCGGGCGATGACCGAACCGCTGCTCGAAGGGAAGGTCGTCGCGGTGGTCGGCGGCGGACGCGGCGTGGGCCGGGCGCACGCGCGCGCCTGCGCGAAGGCCGGCGCGGCGGGGATCCTCGTCAACGACCTCGGGGGCGACGTGCACGGCGGCGGGCGCGACGCCTCCGTCGCGGAGGCGGTCGCGCGCGAGCTGCAGGACGCCGGCACGCCGGCGGTGTCGAACACCGACGACGTCGGCGCGTCGGAGGGCCCGGCGCGCATCGTGGCGCACGCGCTCGAGCGGTTCGGTCGCCTCGACGCGGTGATCGGCGCCGCGGGGATCGTCGCGGACGCCACGGTCATGAAGCTCGACGACGCGGCGCTGTCGCGGATGATCGACGTCCACGTGCGCGGCGCGTTCGGCCTGACCCGCGCCGCCGCCCGTGCGATGATCGATCAGGACGAGGGGGGCGCCATCGTGCTGCACACCGCCCCGAGCGCCTTCTTCGGCGCGCTGCGCCAGAGCGCGCTCGCGGCGACGAGCGCGGCGGTCGTGGGGTTGGTCCGGTCGGCCGCGATCGAGCTGCGGCGACACCAGATCCGGATCAACGCGCTCGCGCCGACCGCTCGAACGCGCACGACCGAGTCGCTGCCCCTGTTCAAGGGGATCGCCGCCGACTCGATGGGCCCCGAGTTCGTCGGTCCCGTCGGCGCGTTCCTCGCGTCTTCGGCGGCCGCGGAGGTCTCCGGCGAGGTGGTCGGCGTCGCGGGGACGCGGGTCTACGCGCTGCACGGGCGCGAGACGCCCGGCTGGTTCGGCACGGGGGAGCCGCCGAGCGCCGACGCGTTGGCCGAGGCCTGGGCCGCCATCACGCGGGCCTAGCGGGCGAAGGCGCGAAGCGCCGAGCCCGCCCCTTGCCCCTGCGCTTTGCGCCTGCGCATGCCCGCCCCCGAGGCGCGAAGCGCCGAGCCCGTCCCTTGCCCCTGCGCTTTGCGCCTGCGCATGCCGCCCCGAGGCGCGAAGCGCCGAGCCCGCCCTTGCGCCTGCGCATGCCCGATCGAGCCCTCACATCCCCCGTGGGCGCAGGCGCACGCGCAAGCGCAAGCGCAAGAGGCAAGGGGCGGCGCGAAGCGCCGCGGGCTACAGGTCGATGATGATCACGCCTCGGTCCTGCTGGTCGTCAGGCTTCTGACGCGCGGGACGAGGCTGGTCGGGGATCGGGAGCTGCGGACGAACCGGTAGGTCACGACGCCGGTCGTCTTCCTCGCGCTTCCGAATCTGATCGATGATGAACCCCGGCAGCATGCCTTCCGCTCCGATCGCCACCCAGTACTAGGTCGTGCCCCCACTGTAATCACTCGGTGGGGACGGGCCAACCTTGCCGTCTCGTGGGCCTCACGTCCACCCTTTGCGGTCGCCCCTGCTATCCTCCGCGGCGTGCGGGGTGCGCCCATCGTCGTGCTGACGCTCCTGGTCGCGGTCGGCGCCCCGCGTCGAGCCGAGGCGCAGGGTCGCGACTACGCGACCTCGGGTGACGGCTGGAACTCGGTATCTCGGCTGATGCGGATCGCTCGAGAAGCCGGTGTTCCCTTGGAGATCCCCGATCGGCTCGACGTCGGCACGCTGGATCCGAGCGACTCCATCTTGATACTGGCCCCGTCCGAGGAGCTGCCCGGGGCCGCGCTCACCGAGTTCCTGCAGGCGGGCGGGCGCGCGTGTCTGGCCGACGACTTCGGCTCGGGCGAGTCCCTGCTCGCTCTCTTCTCGATCGATCGCGCGCCTCCATCCGAGGCGATCTCGATGCAGCTCCGGGGCAACCCGAGCCTCCTGGTGGCCCGCCCACGGGGCAACCATCAGCTCACGCGCGACGTCGCGGCGCTCGTCACCAACCACCCCGCGGTCGTGGTCCATCGCGAGCTCGCGCCCATCTACGAGGTCGGCTCCGGCGAGGCGGTGGTGCTCGCTGGCGCGGTGGGCAGCGGGCGCCTCGTGGTGCTCTCGGACCCCAGCGTGCTCATCGACAACATGATGACCCTGCGGGGCAACCGGCGGTTCGCCGAGAACCTCGTGGGCTACCTCACCGAGGGGCGCGCGGGGCGGCTGATCGTGGTCCGCCCGCAGGTGCCCGTGGTCGGTCGGTTCGGCGAGCCCGGGGCGGACCGGCCGCTGCACGACGTGCGCGCGTCGCTCGAGCAGATCGCCTCGCTCGACGTCCCGCCGCTCGCGCTCCGCATCGGGAGCCTGGCGCTCGCCGCGATCGCGTTCATCCTCGCGCTGGGCGCCCTCCCCCGGCGCTCGCCCTACCGGACCACCCGGATGTTCGCCCGCGAGGCGGCGCAGGGCGGGTTCGTCGGGCGGGTCGGGTTCTTCTCGCGCCCCGGGGCGAACCTCCTGCAGCCGCTGATGGTCTACAAGTTCGAGCTCGAGGCCGAGATCCTGCGCCACCTGCGCCGAGGCGGTAAGACGTTGCTGCGAGACGTCTTGTCGGCGATGCGCGACAAGGGGATGAGCGAAGACGAAGTGGACGACATGCGCACCCTGCTCCTCACGCTCGATCAATTGCACGCCGCCCAAGATCGGCCGGCCACGCCTCCGGCGGTCTCTGCGAAGCGGTTCTCGGAGCTCGTGCGGCGCGGCGAGCGGCTGCTCGAGAGGATCGCGTCGTGACCCCCCAGACCATCGAGCCCGAGACGCTGGCGAAGGTCTCCGAGAGCTGCAACCGCGTGATCGCGGAGGTCCAGCGCGTCTACGTCGGTCCGCGGTCGGTGCCCGAGCAGCTCCTCGTGTCCTTGCTCGCGCGCGGCCACGTCCTGCTCGAGGGCGTGCCCGGGGTCGCCAAGACCACCCTGTGCAAGGCGTTCGCGGCGACGCTCGGCTGCGACTTCCGGCGCATCCAGTTCACCCCGGACCTGCTGCCCGCCGACATCACGGGGACGTACGTGCTGTCGCCCAAAGAGGGCACGTTCGGGCTCCGCGAGGGGCCGATCTTCGCGAACGTGGTCCTCGGCGACGAGATCAACCGCGCACCGGCCAAGACGCAGAGCGCCTTGCTCGAAGCGATGCAGGAGTTCCAGGCCACCATCGAGGGCGACACGCGGCCGCTGCCGACGCCGTTCATCGTCCTGGCGACCCAGAACCCGGTCGAACAGGCGGGCACCTACCCGCTGCCCGAGGCGCAGATCGACCGCTTCCTCGTGCGCCTGTTCATCGGCTACCCGACCACCGCCGACGAGAAGGGGATCCTCCGCCGCTTCAGCGACGGCTCGCCGACCGCGCGCAAGGTCCTGGTCCCCGAGCAGATCCTCGCGATGCAGGGCATCGTGGATCGGGTCCACGTCGAGGACGCGATCCTCGACTACGTCGTGCGGCTCGCGCAGTTCACCCGCGAGCACGCCCGGCTGTTCCTCGGCGCGTCGCCGCGCGCCTCGCTCGCCCTCGTCCGCGCCGCGCGCTCGCGCGCCCTGGTCCTGGGTCGCGCCTACGTGATCCCCGACGACATCAAGCGCCTCGCGGTGCCCGTCCTCGCCCACCGCCTCGTGCTCACGCCCGAGGCCGAGATGGAGGGGACGCAGAACGATCGGATCATCAAGCAGGCCCTCGACGAGGTCCCGCACCGCAAGGAAGCCCGGTAGTGCTCCCGATCCCGACGCGGACGGCGCTCGCCGCGGCCATCGGGGCGACGCTGCTGATCGGGGTCGGGGCGCTGGCCGCCTCGTGGCCGGCCGCGCTGCTCGGCGGCGCGCTCGCGGTCGGGCTCGCGCTCGCCCTCGCGATGACCATGCCGCTCGGGCGCCGGGTGCGCCGCCACCGGCTCGAGTTCGCCTGGTGGCTCGCCCACGCCGAGCCGGGCTCGGGCGGCGGCGCGGTGGTCCCCGGCAAGCCGTTCGACGTGCGCTGCTTCCTGCGGCACCGCGGCACCATGGACCTGCGCCTACGCGATCTGACGCCGCTCGCGCCCGGCGGCGCCGAGCGGGTCGACGAGGAGGGCGACGAGCTCGCGCTCGCGCCGAACGCCCGCACGGAGTTCACCTTCACCCTGGTCGCGCCGGCGGTGGGCCGCGTCGTGCTGCACGGCCTCGCGGTCACCCTGCCCGGGCCGCTCGGGCTGTTCGAGGTGCCGCTCTACTTTCCGAACCCGCTCGTCATCAAGGTCCTGCCGAAGGCCGCGATCCGGTCGCGCTCGGCGCCGCGGACGATCACCGGCCTCCCGGTGGAGCGCTCCGGCGCGTCGCTGCTGAGCCCCGCGGGGAGCGGCACCGAGCTGCGCGAGCTGCGCGAGCTGCGCCCCGGTGACCCGTTCAAGTCCATCGCGTGGAAGGCGAGCGCGCGGCGCGGCCGGCTCATGGTCCGCGAGGTCGAGCAGGAGGTGCAGGAGACGCGCTACGTGGTGCTCGACGTGAGCGGCACGATGCGCGGCGGGGTGCCCGGCCGCCGCAAGCTCGATTTCGCCGTGGAGGCGGCCGCGGCCGAGGCGCGACGCGCGCTCGACGCGGGCGACCGGCTCGGGCTGGTCACCGTCGACGGGCGCCTGCTCGCGCACGTGCAGCCCAAGGACGGGCGGCCTCAGCTGCTGCGGATCTTCGAAGCGCTCCTGCTCGCGATCGAGGCGGTCGACGAGGACCTGACCGAGGTCGACGACGACGAGGTCGCGGCGGTGGTCGGGCGCTACGTCCGCCAGCAGGACGGGGTCGACTTCGCGCGCGAGGGCGGCAAGGGCTGGAACGTCCCGCTGCTCGTCCGCCACGTGAAGGAGGCGCTCGAGGACGCCGAGGACAAGGAGCCGATCCGAGCGAGCAGCCCCACCGGCGTCCTCCTGCGGCGCTTCTGCCGGGTGCGCGGCATCCCGTTGCCGTACCGTCCCGATCCCCGCGACGGCGCGAAGGGGCCGGGGCTCGCGGCGGCGCTGCGCGAGGTCGGGGGCCGCAGCCGCACGCCGATGTCGATCACCGTGATCACGGACTTCGACGCGGTCGGCTCGCTCGACGAGATCACCAAGTCGGCCAAGCTCCTGCGTATGCACGGGCACGCGCTCGCGTTCGTGGTGCCGGACGCGACGACGTTCGCGGCCGCGCCCGAGACGCCGCTCGAGCGCGACGTGCACCGGGTCTACGCGCGCACCGAGCGACGCCACTACGACACGGCGAAGCGCGCGCTCGTGGCGTTCGGGGTGCCGGTCCTGTCGGCCACCGCCGACGACAACCCGGCCTTGATCGTCGTGTCGGCGCAGCGCGCGACGCGGCGGCGGGCGGCGTGAGCCTGCCCGACTGGGAGGACCCGCGGCGGGTGCTGCGGCGGCACGGGCTCGCCCCCAAGCGGGGCTTCAGCCAGAGCTTCCTCGTGTCCCGCCACGCCGTGGAGCGCATCGTCGAGGCGCTCGCGCCGCGGCCGGACGAGGTCACCGTGGAGCTCGGGCCGGGGCTCGGGACGCTGACCGGCGAGCTGCTCCGCGCCGGCGCGCGGGTCACCGCGATCGAGGCGGACCCCGACATGGTCGAGGTCCTGCGTCGCGAGTTCGCCGGCACCGACCGCCTCGACGTGCGGCGCGGCGACGCGGCGGACGCGGACCTCACCGCGCTCTCGAGCGGCGCGCCGATCGCGCTCGCCGGCAACCTCCCGTACGCGATCACCGGCGCCATCTTCCGCAACCTGGTCCAGCACCGCGCCGCGCTGCGTCGCGCGGTGGTGATGATCCAGCGCGAGGTGCGCGACCGGCTCCTCGCGGAGCCGGGGACCAAGCAGTGGGGCGCGGCGAGCGTGTTCGTCCGGGCCGCGTTCGAGGTGTCGTCGGTGATCAAGGTGCCGCGCGGCTCCTTTCACCCGCCGCCGAGGGTCGACAGCGCGGTGATCGCGCTCGATCCGCTCGCGACGCCGCTCGCGGAGGAGACCGACGCGTTCCGCCAGATCGTGCACGCGGCCTTCGGCCAGCGGCGAAAGACCCTCCGCAACGCGCTCAAGCGCCTCGACGGTGATCCGCACGCGGCGCTCGAGGAGGTCGGCGTCGATCCGAGGGCCCGCGGCGAGACGCTCTCGATCGAGCAGCTCGACGCGCTCGCCCGGGCGTGGGCGCGGACCCGCGTGGTAGACGAGGCGACGTGACCCGACGCGCCGCCTGGATCGTCACCGCGCTGCTCGCCACGCCCGCGCTCGCGGTGGCCGACGACCCGCCCGACCTCGCCGCGGCGCGCGACCTCGATCCGATGACGCTCGCGCGCGCGGTGGATCGCGGCGGCGACGACCTGGTGCTCGGGGCTCTCGCCGGCGAGCCGTCCGTGGGCGCGGTGAACGCGGCGCCGTTCATGACCGCGCCCGAGCTCGCCCTCCCCCGCCTCGTCGAGCTCGCGGCCGGGCGCGATCCGTGGCTCGCGCCGCAGGCGATGCGCGCCGTGGTGCAGATCGCGGAGCGGCCGCTGCGACAGGAGATGACGCGCCGCGAGGCCGACCCCGCGCAGCTCGACGCGGTGATCGAGTCGCTCGAGGCGCTCGAGGCCGACGAGGCCGCGCGCGCGGATCTGCGGGTCGGCGCGGCGCTGGCTCGTCAGCAGCTCGGGGGCTAGCCCTCCTCGGCGTCCGGGTCGGGTTCTTCGTCGTCCGCGGGCTCGGCCTCGGCGGCCTCGGCTTCCGCGAGCGCGGAGAGCATGTCGTTGATCGCCTGGCGGACGGGCGGCGCGGTGAACGGCGCCTGCAGGACCTCGCCGACCACCTCGCGACCCGGCGGTCCGTCGAGGACGACGATGGCGCGAGCGACGCCCGCGAGGGCCGCGGCGAGCGGCCCTCCGGAGCCGTCGGCGTGATAGAGCCAGAGGAAGTCGCGCAGCGACTCGACCGCGCTCCGATCCCCGAGGGTGGCGAGGGCCGCGGCGACGCGTGGCACATCGGCGATCGCGGTGTCCGGGTCGACGAGGTGCGACACGAGCAGCGGGACCGCCGCCCGCTCGCCCATGTTGGCCGCGGCCGACGCGAGCGCCCCGACCGGCGGCGCCTCGGTCCCCTCGAGGAACGCGGCGTGGCGCTGCAGGGCGCGCATCACCGCGCCGATGCCGCTGTCGCGGGTCCCGAGCGCCTCGCACGCCGCCGTCCGGAGGGGGCCCGGGAGCGCGCGGTCGTCGCAGAGCACGATCAGGTGCTCGGTGACGGCGTCATCCGGCTGCGCCGCGAGCGCGCGGACCGCGAAGGCGCGGCCCGGCACCAGGCGGGCGTCGGTGTTCTGCACGGCCGACAGCAGCTGCTCGGCGAGGAAGCCCGGCTCCTCACCGGGCGAGCCGCTCGGCGCGAACGACGCCACGCGCATCGACACCACCGTGGGCTGAACGCCCAGCGAGCCGCTCCACTGCACCTGGCCGTTGCTCGCCGCGAGGTAGCTGAGGCCGCCGGAGGCGTCGGCGACGACCACGCCGCCCGGGCGCGCCGTCGCGCCGACCGCGTCGGCGTCGAGCTGCGCCACCCACCGCACCGAGAGGTCGTCGGGCGCGAGGCCGAACACGAGCTTGTAGAAGGTCAGATAGACGGTGTCGTCGGAGAAGCCGACCGCGCCGTCGCCCGGCGTGGGGCGCCAGGCGAGCTCGATGCGGTGCGTGGCGCTGTTGGCGCTGGCGGGCGGGTCGTAGCTGCTCCGGAAGAACGGCGGCGCGCCGGGCAGCGAGCTGGTGTCGGGCGCGACCCAGCCGATCTGCTCGGGGTCGTTGGCGCGCAGCCCCGCGACCAGGCGACCGACGCCGGCCTGCCCGAAGAACAGCGTGCCGTCCTCGACGCGGGCGTGGCCCACGACGCCGGCCAGCGAGCGCAGCCGCGCGATCTCCTCGCCGCTCGCGGCGTCGATCACGGTCACGTTCTGATGCCCCCAGGGCACGAAGATCATCCCGGCCGCGACCTCGGGGGCGCCGATCAGCAGATCAGCGTCGTACCGCCGCGCGATCGAGTCTCCCGAGGTGACGAACAGCCGCGACGACGCGCCGACCCCGCCCGTCGTCGACAGGACGAACGCGCCGATGGCGCCCTCCCCCGCCGAGCCGACGAGCTGCAGGTGGTCGTCGCCGACGTCGAACGCGCGGCGTCCGTCGGCGAGGCGCCGCGCGACGACGCGGTCGCCCTCGTGCAGCAGCACCAGCGGGCCCGCGATCTGCGGCTCGCCGCGCGGCTCGGCCACCGGCTGACGCCAGCGCTCGCGGCCGCCGCTCAGATCGTAGACGAACAGCTCGGACTCGGTGAGGCCCACCGCGACCGCGTCGTCGGCGGCCGGCGTGGCCGCGCTCAGCCGCCGCACGACCGAGTCGACCTGGGAAGGCTCGTTGTCCGGGTAGATGTGGCCGAACGCGTCGCCGCCGCCGGCCCCGCCGCAGCCGCCGAGCGCCGCGCCGAGGAGGAGCGCGCCCGCCGCGAGGATCGTCGCCGCCCTCACTGGCCGATCCTCGGGATGGCGTCCTGCGCGGCGCGCAGCACGTTGGCGGGGACGGTCTCGTCCGCGTTGGCGACCAGCTCCTCGAGGAACTGCCGGACCTCCGCGGTCGCGAGCTCGGTGAGGCGATGCACGATGGCGAGCTTCGAGGCCGCCGCGAGATCGTCGCGGTGGATCATCTCGCTCAGCGCCGAGGTGACCTCGCTGAACGGCATGCGGCCGAGGTTCTCGAGGAACCGCTCCACGTCCGGCGGCCGCGCGACCTGCGCGATCGCCATCGGCGCCTCGGGCACGTGTCGCTCCATCGCGAGGAACAGCGCGTCGATGGCGCCGTGCGCGCCGAGCGTCCCGAGCCCCTCGGCCGCGGCGCCGCGCACCGTCTCGTCCGAGTCCGACAGCGCCTCGGTGAGCGCGCGCTCGGCGCCCCTCGGCCGACACGCCACGATCGCCTGCACCGCCTTGAACCGGATCGGCCCCCGCCGGTGGCCCATCAGGTCGAAGAGCACCGGCCCGGCCTGGGGTCGGCCCAGGATCATCAGGGTGTCGACCGCGACCCCGAGCAGCTCCGGCGGCAGCCCGCGACGGATACGCTCGCTGATGGGATCCACCGCCCCGGGGTTGCCGAGCAGCCCGAGCTGCTCGAGGCCGGCGCGGACCTCGCTCGGGCTGGTCGCGTCGAGCCGCTCGACGCCCTCGCGGAGCTCGGACGAGCCCCGACGCTGGGCGGCGGCCGGGCTCGCGATCCCGAGCACGAGGAGCGCCG
>Ga0070728_10006547_pt1 | contig 11011 bp, 10 predicted proteins | sample tdDd471_FD_66723 | JGI IMG/M metagenome (GOLD analysis project Ga0070728, IMG submission 66723) | Marine sediment microbial communities from the Atlantic coast under amendment with organic carbon and nitrate - tdDd47.1 | ecosystem: Environmental > Aquatic > Marine > Coastal > Sediment | place...
CCATATTGCAAGCAGATAGTATTTGGTTCAACGCCAATATTATAACCTTTGCGAATGACCGCCCTTACGGTACGCTAGAAAACGCATATCTTGCGGTAAAACAAAACGCTATCGTTGCGATTGGCAAACTTGATTCCGAGACGTTAAGTTGCATCGAGCAGTCAAACGCGCAATGCACAGATTTACAGCAGCGTTGGATTTCTCCTGGCTTAATCGACTGCCATACCCACATTGTTTATGGAGGCAACCGAAGTGCAGAGTTTGAGCAACGACTCCAAGGCGTAAGTTATGAAGAAATTGCTAAACGCGGTGGTGGTATTTTATCCACGGTTAATGCTACACGGGCAGCGACTCATGAGGAGCTGTTAGAGTCTGCGATGAAACGCGCGCAAGATTTACTCGATCAAGGCGTGACGACCTTTGAAGTAAAGTCTGGATATGGACTCGATGCAGCAACAGAAATTAAAATGCTTGAGGTGGTTAAACAACTGCAACACGCATTGCCCGCGACAATCGTTCCTACCTTTCTAGGTGCCCATGCCGTTCCTCCAGAATACAAAGGAAAAGCAGACGAATACATTGATTATTTATGCGATGTATTGCTGCCAGATATCAAAAAGCGAGAACTCGCTGACACCGTTGATGCGTTTTGTGAAACCATTGGCTTTTCTTACGAGCAAGTTGAAAAGCTTTTTAAGAGCGCCCAGCAGCTTGGAATGAAAGTGAAACTTCATGCAGAGCAGTTGTCCGATCAACAAGGTACTCAACTAGCAACTCGTTACTCAGCCTTGTCTGTTGATCACCTAGAGTATTTAAGTAACGAAGGCATTAATGCTCTATCGAACAGCGAAACGGTAGCGGTGTTGTTACCCGCCGCTTTCTATTTTTTAAGAGAAACCAAGCTTCCACCGATTCAAGCATTGCGAGAACAACAGGTTCCCATTGCTCTGGCGACCGACTGCAATCCGGGCAGCTCTCCTTGCACCTCTATCCTGCTTATTTTAAATATGGCTTGTACCCTGTTTCAAATGACTCCCGAGGAAGCGCTTCGAGGAGTCACAATCAATGCCGCGAAAGCATTAGGATTACTCGATCAGGTAGGTACATTAGAAGTGGGTAAACACGCCGACTTTGCTGTCTGGGATATCCAACAGCCTGCTGATTTATCCTACGCTATTGGTGCAAATCCTTGCGTCGGCGTTGTTCACCAAGGCAAACTCGTTCTCGATAAATTATTTTAAACGACAGTAGAACCATGCAATGAATAAAGAAAAACGAACCCTTATTTTTCAACGGTTTTCGCAAGAAAACCCTAGCCCTAAAACAGAGCTAGAATACTCAAATCCGTTTGAATTGCTGATCGCTGTCATACTGTCTGCACAAGCGACCGATGTTAGCGTCAACAAAGCCACTCGAAAACTTTATCCAGTTGCAAATACACCTGAGGCCATTTACGCACTTGGTGTAGAAGGTTTAAAGCCCTACATTAAGACCATTGGCCTGTTTAACTCTAAAGCAGAAAATGTCATTAAAACCTGTAAAGCACTAGTTGAGCAGCATAACTCGACCATCCCTGAAACTCGCGAAGCCCTTGAAGCACTGCCTGGTGTTGGCCGCAAAACGGCAAATGTTGTATTAAATACAGCGTTTGGCCAACCTACTATGGCGGTTGATACACATATTTTTCGAGTCTCAAATCGAACTAAAATTGCACCAGGAAAGACGGTATTAGAAGTCGAGAAAAAGCTGCTTAAATTTGTACCCAAAGAATTTCTAATTGACGCCCACCACTGGCTAATTCTACACGGTCGATATACCTGCCTAGCACGCAAACCACGCTGTGGTTCTTGCATCATCGAAGATCTCTGTGAGTACAAAGATAAAGTTGAGTAGTTTACCGAATACGTCTATCGAGCGTGACAAACACGCGACGATTCATCGCCCGTCCCTCTGCCGTATGATTACTTTCAAGAGGTCGTCGCTCTCCGTGCGATACCGCCATGATTTTCTGGCTACTAACACCTTTTTCTAATAGGTACTGCTTCACGACATTGGCGCGTCTTTGGCCGAGCTTTTTATTGTATCGACGAAACGCAATACTATCGGTATGCCCTTCCACCAACACAACTTGAATGTCTGGATCGTACTTTATAAATTCAGATAGCACGTCAAGTTTCGCTTTATCTGATGGTGACAACTGCGAACGATCGAAGTCAAAATGCACCATGGTGTATTGAATCTCGCGAAAATCGTAAGGCAAAAGCTGTTCGACACAATCGAGAAAATTTTCATACACCATTTTAAAGTTGACTGCCGATAACGCTATTGAGACACGATCAGAACGGTCGTCAAAGGCGCGATACGAGAAGGCAGGATTCATACCTTGTTCTAGGTTCACTAGCAATTTCCAAGCGTCTTCGTCCACAATGTTCAGCGTTTTTTCACCAGGTATGGCCGACACATCATTAAGCGCCCGAGCTCTAACACCCGGCTGCCACTGAGGAGCCAGTGCTTGCACATCAATTAGAGAATCTGTTTTCAAGCGACTGCGTTTACTGTCTAACACAAACGACATGTTAGGCGTTCGGCTAGCGCGAGAGAAAAACACAGCCTCTCCATAGGTGGGTATATTGTGTTGTAGACGACATTGCACAGGATTGCCTTCGAACGTCCATTTCGATTCATCGATCTCTGCCTGATACACTCGAAACCCGGCATTGACCGCTTGCGTAACAATTAAAAGAAATCCAATAGCAATTTGTCTACCCATTTTTGTCAGTCTTTCAGACGCCCCCGGCATACTCATTCAATTTATACTCTTATCTGTAGTAGATATCGGCGTTAAACACGCCGACTTAAACTTTATTCCAAGAAAATTAACTCAATACTGGAGGTTGCTACGCCGATCGGTAACAATAGCGCCTTCGAAGTGAAAGGTGTGGCAATGCTAGAAAAAAGATTCAGAGGGTTCTTTCCCGTCGTTGTGGATGTAGAAACTGGTGGCTTTAATCATCAGACCGACGCATTACTTGAAGTCGCGGCGATAACACTTAAGTTTGATGAAGACGATAATTTGGTTATCGACCAGAAATTTCACGAACACGTTGAGCCTTTTGAAGACGCCAATTTGGAACCTGCTGCTCTAGAAGTGACAGGCATCGACCCTTTTAACCCTCTTCGCGGAGCGATTGAAGAATCGAAAGTCATTAAGGAGTTATTCAAGTTTGTCCGGCACCAACAAAAATCGGCGCATTGTCAGCGCTCGATTCTCGTGGGCCATAATCCGACCTTTGATCTGGGCTTCATCAAAGCGGCAACCGAGAGAAATAATATAAAGCGCAACCCCTTTCATCCATTTTCAACTTTCGACACAGCTACCCTAGCAGCGCTTTGCTTGGGGCAAACAGTGCTTGCCAAGGCTTGCCAAACAGCAGAAATTGAATTCGATAATCAACAAGCACACTCAGCGCTTTACGATACTGAAAAAACAGCACAATTGTTTTGCCAAATGGTCAATCGATTCAAAACACTGGGTGGCTGGCCTTTGGCGTCAAAAGAGGAGCCAAAAGAGCTGTCTAAAGACAGTCAGGCATAAAAAAAGCGCCTAAAAAGGCGCTTTTTAAAGGTAACGGGCAGGTTACAGCTTGTCTGACTCAGTCGAGAGGTAAGCCGCTACACCGTCTGGAGTCGCAGTCATACCTTTGTCGCCATCTTTCCAACCTGCAGGACATACTTCGCCGTGTTTCTCAGTAAATTGAAGCGCATCTACCATACGTAGCATTTCATCAATGTTACGGCCCAACGGTAAATCGTTAACCACTTGATGACGTACTTGGCCCGCCTGGTCGATTAAGAAAGACGCTCGGAAAGCCACACCAGCTTCTGGGTGCTCAACATCGTATGCTTGGCAGATGTTATGTTTAACATCAGCAACTAAGGTGTAACCAACCTCACCAATTCCGCCTTTCTCAACTGGCGTGTTTCGCCATGCATTATGGCTAAACTGAGAGTCGATTGAAACGCCAATCACTTCAACGCCACGTTTTTTGAATTCTTCTAAACGATGATCAAAAGCGATCAACTCCGAAGGACAGACAAAGGTAAAATCTAAGGGGTAGAAAAATACCACGGCATATTTGCCTTTAGTCGCTTCTTTGAAGTTGTAGTTATCTACGATTTCTCCGTTACCCAATACGGCCGCCGCATTGAAATCCGGCGCTTCTCTTCCAACTAAAACACCCATGTTGTTCTCCAATTGTTAGGTTAATTTGCGCAAGCATTATAAACAACTGTGAACTGACTGGGGAAAGCATTTTAAAAGTAATCGCTTTTATCGATTGAAAAATATCTCAACGAACGAATAACAATTATATTGACAATCATTCTCATTTAGATTAACTTAGCCACAGTTAAGTTAATGAGACCACTCTAATGTACGTTTGTGTTTGTCGCGGTATCACCGACTCAGATGTAAAACAAGCCATTCAAGAAGGCAAAGCTCGCTGTATGCGTAGCCTCAAGGTAGAGCTCGGCATTGCCGGAGACTGCGGGCGATGTGGACAAACTGCACGCCAACTACTCGAGCAATGGGTCGCGCCGAAAGTGGCTTTCACTAACGTCGCCTAAATTAAACACTACAATTCGAGTTATTTTTTAAGCCACTGGCTGAACTATTCGAAAATAAAATGCATAAAAAAAGCCGCAATCGCGGCTTTTTTTATCTGCTTCATTCAATCTTGGAATGAATTAGGCGCCTCGAGCTTCTTTTATAACACTCTGTAGCTCACCTTTCTGAAACATTTCTAAAATAATATCACAACCACCGATGAGCTCCCCTTTCACCCAAAGTTGTGGAAACGTTGGCCAGTTTGCATAGTTAGGAAGTTCCGAACGAATATCCGGATTCTCTAAGATATCGACATAAGCAAACTCTTCTCCACACTGCATCAGTGCTTGCACCGCTTGCGCTGAGAAACCACACATTGGTAGCTTAGGCGAGCCTTTCATATAAATTAAAATATCATTCTCAGCGATTTGTTGTTTGATACGATCAAGAGTTTCCATTTGAACCTCGATAAAATTAATAATGAATTGAATGCGCCGATCTTAATCAACCTCGAGTTCTTTCGCCAGTGTTTATCCAAGAAAATTACCGCTAAAGCGCTATTAACCCTTTATTTTTTAGGGGTTTTTTAATCCATTTTTCCGATTAATGCCAAAAAGGCCTAACATTGTGAAGGCAATATGACTACAATAACCGCTCTGAGAAATACCACTCAATTAACTTAACGACTACGGATTGAAGGAGCTTTGACTATGGCTTTTGAATTACCACCTCTTCCCTATGCAAAAGATGCATTAGCGCCAACCATTTCAGAAGAAACTCTAGAGTTTCACTACGGCAAGCATCACAATACTTACGTGGTAAACCTAAATAACTTGGTTGAAGGGACTGAATTTGCAAACGCTTCTTTAGAAGACATCATTAAAAAGTCGTCTGGAGGCATTTTCAACAATGCAGCGCAGGTTTGGAACCATACCTTCTATTGGAACAGCATGAGTCCAAACGGCGGCGGTGCTCCAGAGGGCGCTCTAGCCGATGCTATCAATTCAGCATTTGGAAGTTTCGAAGACTTCAAATCTAAATTTTCTCAATCTGCAGCAACTAACTTTGGTTCAGGTTGGACTTGGTTGGTTAAAAAAGCCGATGGCAGTTTAGACATTATGAACACTTCTAACGCTGGCTGCCCATTGACAGAAGAAGGTATTACGCCTTTGTTAACGGTTGATGTTTGGGAGCACGCTTACTACATCGATTACCGTAACGCTCGTCCAAAATATCTAGAAGCGTTCTGGAATCTTGTAAACTGGGATTTCGCAGCATCTAACTTCAGCGCTTAATCGTCAAAGGTGTGGCTGTACCAGCCACACCTTTCTCTTAACACTCCGTCAATTTCTTCCAACGTAAATCACGCAACTTCTTCCGTGTTTTGCTTTCTCCTAGCACTCGTTCAAGATCCCTATTTAATTTTTTAATCTTTTTGGACAAATTTGAACATCGTTGTCTTGATCGCTTTATGTTTCCAGCACCTCGAGTTGCTGACACTTTTGGTAGCTTTGTTAACTGCTTTTGCTTTTTAAACTCAACAACAGGCACTTCGAGTCTAGCTTCAGCTTTTACAGCCTGATGGTTTGGCGGTGTTGCAGAGAAATGCCACACACCCTTTTCGTCCTTCCAGCGATAGAGATTGTTAGATTCTTGCGCCGATAGCAGAGCCTTGTTTATCGACATCAAAAGTACCAACCAAAGGAATGGCCGTTGCCAAACGCACTTTTGAGTTTTTGTATGCTTTCGGGGTAAACGGAACCGCTTAGTTATCGCGAGACTTTCGGCAAATTTGCTCTTCCTGAACATCAATCACTTTCCTTTCAATAAGCACCCATCTACTGTGACAGCTTTTGAGAGCGAATAAAACTTACCATCAAAGCTATTACTGGTAAGCAATGACTGTATTTTTAGTTCAGTGATTCAATATCTAAATTTTGAGATGAAAATGGGATTAACAAGTTATCCACAGGATAGCCACAAACCTATACCTTGCTCAACTACGACAATTTGGTTAATTTGTGTGCATTCATTCTTCAGGGGCAGCAGGGAAAGCCCGCCCCGAAGCACAATAAAATGAAAAGTCCGTACCTCTCCTCACTTCATGAGCGCATTGCGCTCATTTATTTTTGTTTGAATATCGGGTCGATTGATGACTGAGCCATCGGGTGATAAGTCGCCCGCGCTTCAGCATAAATTCCTTTCGCCCATTCATACTCTCTCGTCGATGAGTCCGCCAATAATTGATACAAAGGAACGATAAACTTTTTTCTTCCAACTGATTGAAGAAATGTTTTTACCGCAGGTTCAACGGCAACATAATCTTGCGAAATAGCGTATCGAAACCAAGCAAATTGAATTTCAGCATTAGTTGATTGAGTGAACCCAAGTTGTCGATCGAGTTCACGCATTTGTGTCATGGTTAAGTTAGCCGGCAAAATCTCGATGAAGTACAACCACTCATGGACCGTCCAGTTGACTTGTTTTAGTGCCGCGGTTGCTAGGTTTCTATTCAACCACGCTTGTTGATACTGTTGCACCTTTACAAAAGCATCACTTTGAGGATTAGGTGACGACTCGGGAAGACCAGGCTGATCGATCCATTGATTCACCATTTCTAACGAGACAATTCCCGGGTATTTGTTTAATAACTGCGAGTTTAATTCTTTCACAAACTGATCCGTCGAAATCGACTGAAAAGCATATTTATCAAAGTAATAGCGAATAAAGGGATCAAATTTGTCGCGACCAAATGCTTGCTCTAAATACAACAAAAACATATGACCTTTTACATAAGGAACATCAGAAAACGCATCGTCAGGATCACGCCCTTTCAACTCAATACGTAACCGAGTATCGGCTGCAGGCAATGCTTTTAAATCCCGCTTTAAACCCGCTACACTCAACCACTGCTCCATTACCGCTCGTTGCTCACCAAAAACCTCTTCCATAATTCGGTTTTCAACATAACTAGTAAACCCTTCATTAAGCCAAAGATCATTCCAAGTCGCATTGGTCACTAAGTTCCCTGACCACGAATGCGCTAACTCATGTGCAATTAAATTGACTAAGCTTTTATCACCGGCAATAACCGTTGGAGTGATAAAAGATAATCTTGGGTTCTCCATACCACCAAAGGGAAAAGCCGGCGGTAAAATCAATAAGTCATACTGCTGCCATCGATACGGTCCGTAAAGTTTTTCGGTAGCATCAATCATTGCCTGTGTATCATCAAACTCCGCAACAGCGCTTGCTAATACACTTGGCTCGGCCCAGATCCCCGTCTGTCGTGACATTGCTTGGTATTCTAATTCTCCGACCGCAATTGCAATTAAATAAGCAGGAATCGGCTGCGGCATTGAGAACTCAAAAGCGGTTCCTACTTTTCCATTCGATGTAGCACTCATTACTGCCGTTAGAGGACTTGGAGTGGTTATCTTTGCTGAATAAGTAACTCGAACAGCTGGCGTGTCTTGAATTGGGATCCAACTACGGGCATGAATCGCTTGCGATTGGCTGTACATAAAGGGATGTTGTTTCCCTGCGGTTTGTTCCTTGTCGAGCCACTGCAAGCCCGATGCTTTTGGTGATGTAGCGTATTCAACCATAACTTTGTCTGCAGCCACCGGAAGCTCGATGACTAATGCCGCTCCTTTCACTGGATCGGCATCTTGAAGAGAAAATTGGCCAGGAAGCCAAGCATTTTTATGCCAATAACGTACATCCGATATTGTCAAATCTCGTGTATCGAGCTTGATGGTTGTTGTTGATTCTCTCAACCACACTAGTTGTAACTCAGCGGTACCCGATAACTTTTTTGACTTGAAGTCTGTTGTAAGCGTTAAATCAACATGCTTAACACGTACGTCATTCACGTTGGCATAGGTCATTTCATCCGCGACAGAGATTGGTGCGACTTTATTTTCTGGTGCAGAGTCGTGTTTAACCTGAACTTGTTTTTCAATTGGAGTACATGCAATCACACTGAATACTGCAAACTGAAATATAATTGTTTTCACAATGCCTTTCATAAATTACCTTTTATATTTTCTTTATAAAATTACCATACCTAGCGTCTTAAACTAACTGGTAGCACGGATGATATTCTTCATCGCCTATTTTCATTCTTTTTTGTTCGACAAATGAACGAAGAACGCGATCAAGTTCCGCCATAATTTCTTGATCACCTTTTCGCTTAAACGGTCCAAATTGAGAAATAGCCGCAATGCCTTCGGCTTTAACATTTCCCGCAACAATTCCCGAGAAAGCTCGACGAATATTGGCTGCTAATTCATGTAAAGGTTGTTGCTGCGACAAATTTAAACTCGCCATATCGTCATGTGTGGCGCTAAACGGCTGTTGAAAAGATTCAGGGATATGTAGCTGCCAATTAAAGAAGAACGCATCGTTGTTTTGCTTTCTGTACTCGCGAACGGGTTTAACGTCTTGAGAGATCACTTGAGCGACTTTTTCAGGGTCGTTGATAATGATTTGAATTTTTTGTGCCGCGGTCTCACCCAGCGTTTTTAAAACGAATTCACGAATGGATAAGAAATAGTCTTGGCTTTTCTCTGGGCCAGTTAAAATGACTGGGAATGGCATGTCGATATTTTTTGGATGTAACAATAGTCCAAGAAGGTAAAACAACTCCTCTGCTGTACCCACTCCGCCAGGAAAAACGACAATCGCATGCCCAAGTCGAGCAAAGGCTTCGAGCCGCTTTTCAATGTCAGGCATGATAACCAGCTTGTTTACAATCGGGTTGGGCGCTTCAGCGGCGATAATTCCTGGCTCACTAATTCCGATGAAACGAGAATCTAAAATTCGCTGTTTTGCGTGCGCAACAGCCGCACCTTTCATTGGCCCTTTCATTGCACCAGGACCGCATCCGGTACAAATATCAAAATTGCGTAAGCCTAATTGATAGCCAACTTCTTTAGTATAGTCATACTCTTCACGACTGATCGCATGGCCGCCCCAACATACCACTAAATTGAGTGTATTGACGGGGTTGAGTACCCCCGCATTACGTAAAATATGAAAATTCGCACTGGTGATATCTTCACTACTTGATAAATCGAAACGGCCACTGTGTAAAACCTGCTGATGGGAATAGATGAGATCTCTCAACGTTGAAAACAAATGCTCTTGAATCCCGCGGATCATTTCTCCATCGACGAATGCACTCGCAGGTGCGTTAATAACCTTAAGTTTAACACCACGGTCATTTTGCAATATCTCAACTTCAAAGTCTTTATGCGCGTTTAAAATTTCTTGGCTATTATCACTATCGCTTCCAGTATTCAAAACTGCCAAAGCACACAATCTAAATATGTCTTTTAATGGTTTATGCGCTGGATCAGTTAATAGACTAACTTCATACTTTGATAAGACGTCTAAACTTCCAGCAGGATGCACACTCGCAGTAACTTTTTGTGACATAGATTTTTCCAATTAACAGTGATTGGTAGAATTAATACGTACCCTATGTGCGCAAACGATGTGACTGATTTTCGAACACTTGTCGGGCACTTCTTGCGCCTTAATATGCCTTAACTAAAGGCTATTTAGAAATCGGTTCAATCATAGCGAATCATAGCTACCTATGTCACTGCTAAGTAAACAATTTACTAGGATTAGCTAGAGGAGTGAGACTCACTTCCGGAAATTACAGAGTTGCGCTTGCGGGGATTCGATTTAGCTATACTGCTTAATGTTGGTTTGATTGCGGCCACCCTCTTTACTTTGATACAACGCTTGATCGGCCATTTCAATCCACTTTTCGTGACTTGGCATTTTTTCACTAAACTCACAAATTCCAATACTAACGGTAAAAGGAATGGGTTTACCTTCATAACTTACTTTAAGCGCTTCGATTCTTTTACGCAATCGTTCGGCAAAAATTAACGCATTGTCAGCTGGTGTGTTCGGTAAAAATACCACAAACTCTTCCCCGCCATATCGCCCGGGAATATCCGACTTTCTAACCATGTCTTTGAGTGTCTTAGCTGTTTGTCGAATTACTTCATCGCCGGCTTGATGGCCAAAGGTATCATTAACCGATTTAAAGTGATCAATATCAAAAATCAATGCGCTCGACACATGTTTATAACGCATACAACGGTCAAACTCTCCTTGAAAGCTTTCTTCCCAAAAGCCGCGATTATAGAGCTGAGTCAAGCGATCAGTTCGACTCAGGCTTTCCAGTTCTGAGTTCAACCGAGTCAGCTCTTTTTTACTGGTGGCTACGTCGGTCACGTCATAAATTAGCAAACACACATGATTAACATCTCCGTCTGATGACATGAGTGGAATCATGGTCGCATTTTGATACATAGTGTCTTCGGTACCAGTGATCGGTCGATAGTTTTTAAAACGGAATAAATACGGCCGCTGTTCCCAAGT
>Ga0070728_10006548_pt1 | contig 11011 bp, 9 predicted proteins | sample tdDd471_FD_66723 | JGI IMG/M metagenome (GOLD analysis project Ga0070728, IMG submission 66723) | Marine sediment microbial communities from the Atlantic coast under amendment with organic carbon and nitrate - tdDd47.1 | ecosystem: Environmental > Aquatic > Marine > Coastal > Sediment | place...
CACCAGCATGAAGATCCAGTCGGCCTCGTGGGCGAAGCTGGTCCAGATCTTCTGGCCGTTGACGATGAAGTCATCGCCGTCCCGGACCGCCTCGGTCCGCAAGCTGGCAAGATCGGACCCGGAGCCGGGCTCCGAATAGCCCTGGCACCAGAGGATCTCGCCCGACAGGATGCGGGGCAGGAAATGGGCCTTCTGCGCCTCGCTGCCGTACTGGATCAGCAGCGGGCCGACCATGGCGACACCGAAATCGGCGGCCCGCGAGACGCCGGCCAGGGCCAATTCCTCGGCGAAGATCACCTGGCGGTGGGGCGGCAGGCCCATGCCGCCATATTCCTTCGGCCAACCGGGCGCGCCCCAGCCCTTCTCGTTCAGCGCCTGGATCCAGCTCATCGTCTCGCGGGCGCTGAGGCGATGGGCGGGGAAGCGCCAATCCGTCGGGTAGGTTGCCCGCACCCAGTCGCGGATATGCAGCCGGAAGGCCTGGTCGTCCAGGCGATCGAGGTCGATCTCGTCGGACATGGCAGGCTCCCGCGTCAGGAGGGCAGGCCGAGGACGGCCTTCGACAGCACGTTGCGCTGGACCTCGCTGCTGCCGCCATAAATGGTCGCCGGACGGGCGACGGCGAAGGTCACGGGGACGTTCACCCGCATGTCGTCCAGATGCATCTCCTGGTTCACCGTGCCGTCCTCGCCGCTGACCTCCAGCATCATGTCGGTGATCCGCTGGAAGGTTTCGGTCGCCCAGAGCTTCAGGATGGAGGCCTCGGCGCCTACCTGCCCGGTGCGCCGCAACAGGTCGACGAAGCGCCGATAGGTGGCGGTCAGGTCGGCGATATCCAGGCGAAGCTGGGTGAATTTCTCGACGAAGGCGGGGTCGTCGAAGGCGCCGTATTCGCGGGCCAGCGCCTGAAGCCGCATGAAGGGAAGCTGGGCGATGGCGGGGCTGCCGAGCATGATCCGCTCGAAGCCGAGCAGCGCCTTGGCCATGGTCCAGCCTTCGTTCTCCGCCCCGACCCGGTTCTTTGCCGGCACCCGCACATTGTCGAAGAAGACCTGGTTCAGCTCGTGCTCGCCGGCGAGATTGACGATCGGGCGGACCTCGATCCCCGGCGTTTTCATGTCGGCGAGCAGGAAGCTGATCCCCTCCTGGGGCTTGCCTTCCTTGGAGGTGCGCACCAGCATGAAGATCCAATCCGCCTGATGGGCGAAGCTGGTCCAGATCTTCTGGCCGTTGACCACGTAGTCGTCGCCGTCCCGGACCGCCTCGGTCCGCAAGCTCGCGAGGTCGGAGCCCGAGCCCGGCTCCGAATAGCCCTGGCACCAGAGGATGTCGCCCGACAGGGTCTTGGGCAGGAATTCCTTCTTCTGGTCTTCGGTCCCGAACCGGATCAGCAGCGGGCCGAGCATCACGATCCCGGAATCGGGCGCCCGCGACACGCCGGCCCGCGACAGCTCCTCGGCGAAGATCACCTGGCGGTGGGACGGCAGCCCCATCCCGCCATACTCCTTCGGCCAGCCCGGCGCCGCCCAGCCCTTGTCATAGACGGCCTTGTGCCAGCCCATGGTCGAGCGCCAATCCAGGCGATAGGGGGTGAACCGCCATTCGGCGGGGTAGTTGGCCTCGATCCAGTCGCGGATATGCAGCCGGAAGGCATGATCGTCGAGGCTGTCCAGATCGATAGCGGCCATGTCTGCGTGGTCCCTTCGCGTTTGCCCCCCGCCTAGGACGGCAATTCCAGCACCGCCTTGGCGAGGATGTTACGCTGGATCTCGTTGGTGCCGCCATAGATGCTGGACGGCCGGGCGTAGAAGAAGTCCCGGGCGGCGCACCAGTGGAAATCGGGATCGTCGGGCAGCGACATGACGGCCGCGTCCTCGCCCGAAATGTCCAGCATCGCCTCGCTGATGCGCTGATAGGTCTCGGTCACCGCGACCTTGAGGATCGAGACCTCGGGGCCCAGGCTGCCGCCCCGGCGCAGCACGTCCAGAAAGCGCACGAAGGTCGCGGTCATGTCCTCGATATCGAGGCGGAACTGGGCGTGGCGCTCGACGAAGGCCGGGTCGGCGAAGGCGCCGAGGGCGCGGGCCGTCTCGGTCAGGCGCTTGAACGCCGCCTGGGCCATGCGCGGGCTGCCGATATTGATCCGCTCGAAGCCGAGCAGCGCCTTGGCCATCGACCAGCCGTCATTCTCCGGGCCGACCCTGTTGGCCGCCGGGATGCGCACATCGTCGAAGAACACCTCGCAGAACTCCAGATCGCCGGTCAGGGTCCGGAACGGGCGCACCGTGATTCCCGGCACGTCCAGGGGCGAGAGCAGGAAGCTGATGCCCTTCTGCGGCTTCGCGTCCTTGTCGGTGCGCACCAGCATGAAGATCATGTTCGAGTAATGGGCGTAGGTGGTCCAGATCTTGTGGCCGTTGACCACGTAATGGTCGCCGTCCCGCACCGCCTCGGTCCGCAAGCTCGCGAGGTCGGACCCGGAGCCCGGCTCCGAATAGCCCTGGCACCAGATATGCTCGCCGGACAGGATCTTGGGCAGGTAATGGGCCTTCTGTTCGTCGGTCCCGAAATGGATCAGCAGCGGGCCCAGCAGCACGATCCCCATCGCCTGGACCTGGGCGACCCCCAGACGGTCCATCTCCTGCATGAACACCGCCTGCTTGTAGGCGCTGAGCCCGGTCCCGCCATGCTCGACCGGCCAGCCGGGCGCGATCCAGCCCTTGTCCTTCAGCGCCGCCATCCAATCGCGGGCCTCGATCCAGGGCACGCGCAGGGCCGGCTTGTTCAGGCGGGTCGGGTAATGGGCGGCGACGAAGCGCTGGATTTCGGCGCGGAACGCGTCGTCGTCCATGTTTTCCCAGTCGGTGCCAGCGATCATCGCGGCCTCCGTCACGTCGCTCAGGAAGGCAGGCCGAGGACCGCCTTCGCGAGAATGTTGCGCTGGATCTCGTTGCTGCCGCCATAGATGGACGCGGGCCGGGAATAGAAGAAGTCCCGCGCCACGTCCGACCCGTCCAGCCCGCCCGGCTCCGGCGGCAGGAGGCCGGCCCGCTCGCCGGCGATCTCCAGCATCGCCTCGGTGACCTGCTGGAAGCTGTCGGTAACCGCGACCTTCAGGAGCGAGACCTCGGGGCCGAGCTTGCCGCCCTGGCGCAACACGTCCAGGAAACGCACATAGGTCGCGGTCATGTCGGCGATATCGAGGCGGAACTGGGCGTGGCGCTCGACGAAGGCCGGGTCGGCGAAGCAGCCCAGCCGCTCGGCGAGTTTGCTCAGGCGCTTGAAGGCCCCCTGGGCCATGCGCGGGCTGCCGATGCCGATGCGCTCGAATTCCAGCAGCGCCTTGGCCATCGACCAGCCGTCATTCTCCTTGCCGACGATGTTGGCCGCCGGGATGCGGGCATCGTCGAAGAACACCTCGCAGAATTCCAGATCGCCGGCCAGGGTGTAGAAGGGCTTGACCGTGATGCCGGGCCGGTCGAGCTCGGACAGGAGGAAGCTGATGCCCTTCTGCGGCTTCGCTTCCTTGTCGGTGCGGACCAGCAGGAAGATCATGTTGGCGTGATGGGCGTAGGTGGTCCAGATCTTGTGGCCGTTGACCACATAGTCGTCGCCGTCCCGCACCGCCTCGGTCCGCAAGCTCGCGAGGTCGGACCCGGCGCCGGGCTCCGAATAGCCCTGGCACCAGACATGTTCGCCGGACAGGATCTTGGGCAGATAGCGGGCCTTTTGGTCGTCGGTCCCGAAATGGATCAGCAGCGGCCCCAGCAGGCTGAGCCCCTGGGCATGCATGATGGCGACGCCGGCGCGGTCCATCTCTTCCCAATAGAGCGCCTGCTTGTAGGCGCTGAGCCCCATGCCGCCATGGTCCCTGGGCCAGTTCGGCGCCAGCCAGCCCTTGGCGTTCAGCGCCTCCATCCAGTCGCGCGCCTCGTCCCATGGGATTCGCATCGCCAGGCGCCGCAGGCGCGGCGGATAGTTGGCCTCGACCCAGTCGCGGATGGTCTTGCGGAACGTCTCGTCGTCCAGTGATTCCAGGTCGGCGGGGTCGGTCATTTCTGGGTCCGTGCCATCGCCTAGCCGGGCAGGCGGAGTACCGCCTTGGCCAGGATGTTGCGCTGAATCTCGTTGGTGCCGCCATAAATGGTCGCCGGCCGCGCGTTGAAGAAATGCGAGGTCACGTCCACCCCGCCCCCCTCGGCGGGCAGGTCGACGGACACCCCGGCGCTCTCGCCGGCCACGTCCAGCATCAGGTCGGTGATCCGCTGATAGGCCTCGGTGACGCCGATCTTAAGCATCGAGACCTCCGGCCCCAACTGCTCGCCCCGGCGCAGCACGTCCAGGAAGCGGGCATAGGTGGCCGACAGGTCGGCGAGGTCCATGCGCAAGCCCGTATAGCGCTCGTTGAACACCGGCTGGGCGAACAGGTCTCGCGCCTCGGCCAGCGCCGTCAGCCGCTTGAAGGCGGATTGGGCGAGCTTCGGGCTGCCGATGAAGATGCGCTCGAACCCCAGCAGCGCCTTGGCCATGGTCCAGCCGGTGTTGGGCGCGCCGATCATGTTGTCCTTCGGCACGCGCACGTCGTCCAGGAACACCTCGCAGAACTCGTCATGGCCGGACAGGTTGCGGATCGTGCGGACGGTGATGCCGGGCGTGTCCATCGGCGCCAGCAGGAAGCTGATCCCTTCCTGCTTCTTCGCCTCCTTGTCGGTGCGCACCAGCATGAAGATCATGTTGGCCTGATGGGCCATGGTCGTCCAAATCTTGTGGCCGTTGACCACATACTCGTCGCCGTCCAGGACCGCCTCGGTCCGCAGACCGGCAAGGTCGGACCCGGCGCCCGGCTCGGAATAACCCTGACACCAGACATGCTCGCCGGCGAGGATCTTGGGCAGGTAACGCGCCTTCTGTTCGTCGGTCCCGAAATGGATGATCAGCGGCCCGAGGAGGATGATCCCCATGTCGGGCGCCCGGGCCACGCCCCAGCGCTCGCATTCCTCCAGATAGATCGCCTGGCGATGGCCCGGCAGGCCCATGCCGCCATGCTCCTTGGGCCAGCCCGGCGCCAACCAGCCCTTGCGCGACAAGGTCATGTACCAGTCCTTGACCTCGTCCCACATGAGACGCCGCTTCGGGTAGCGCAGATCGGCGGGGTAGTTGGCCTCGATCCAGCGCCGGACCTCCATGCGGAAGGCATGGTCGTCCAGGGCGTCGAGATCGATCTCCGCCTCGGCCGGAACCGCTTTCATGGGGCCTACTCCTCTTCTTGAGGAGCGATGTCCGCGTAGCGCCGGCGATGGGCGGTGCCGTTGCCCAGCCAGGACGCCAGGACCATGGCCCGCTTCAGATACAGGCCGATATTGCACTCGTCGGTATAGCCGATGCCGCCATGGAGCTGGATGCATTCGCGGGTCACCCGCAGGCCGCCGTCGGAACAGCGGGCCTTGGCCTGGCTGGCGGCCACGGCGCGGCGGTCGGCGTCGTCGGTCTCATCGAAGACCTGGGCGCCCTGGATGACGGTCGAGCGCGACAGCTCCTGCTGGATGTAGAGATCGACCGAGCGATGCTGCAGGGCCTGGAAGCTGCCGATCGGCTTGCCGAACTGGACCCGCTCGCGGATATAGTCGAGGCTGATCTCCAGCGCCTTGGACATGACGCCCAGAAGCTCGGCGCTGGCCGCGATCCGGCTTTCGTCCATGACCCGGCCGAGGACCGAGGCCACCACCGCCGGCGAGGCGACCCGCGCGTCGGCCGCGACCGATACATTGTCCAGCGTCAGGGTGCCGTAATAGCCGCCATCGACCCGTTCCTGGAAATCGAGAGAAACCCCGGACGCGTCCTTGTCCACCCAATAGAGCGCCAGCCCTTCGGGTCCCTGGGCGGACACGACGAAGCCGTCGGCGCCGCCGGCGGCGGGAATGAAGGTCTTGGTCCCGGAAATCCTGACCCCGCCATCGGCCGCCTCGGCCTTGGTCGCGACCGCCGTCGGGTCGACCGCGCCCTCGACCTCCTGCCAGGCCAGTGCCGGGACGACGTCGCCGACGACCGTCTTGGGCAGCAGATCCGCCTTGAGGGCGTCGTTGTCGCCATGAAGGATGGCGCCGGCGCCAAGCACGGTCGCCGCGACCAGCGGCTCGGGCAGCAGCCCGGTCCCCAACTCCTGGAGCAGAACGGTCAACTCGGCGAAGCCCATGCCCATGCCGTCATACTGCTCGGGCAACAGCAGGCCGAGCCAGCCCAACTCCCCCAGAGACTTCCACAGCTTGCGGTCGAAGCCGGGTTGCTGGGCCCGCCATTCGCGCACCCGCTCGATGCTGGAATCGCGATCCAGGAAGGCGGCGGCGCTTTCCTGGATCATGCGCTGATCGTCCGTCAGGACCACACTGGTGCTCATCGGATACCTCTCGGATTCCCAGGTCGGCCGCTGATTTCTTGTTTGAGCCCGGAGGCCCCCGGGCACTTCAATCGACGTGGCGGACGACCGGCCGTTTCGCCCGCTACGCGGAAGATCAGATTATTGGCGCCGCGCCCCTCGGGCAAGCCCAGTGGCACGGGCTGCCCGAGGGACGCGGCGCTCGGTTAGGACGACCACGCCTCCATCAGGTTCGGCAGGTACAGAACCGTGTCGGGGAAGGCGATCATCAAGGTCACGGTGATCAGATCGGCGACCAGGAACCAGAGGATTCCCTTGAAGATCGTCTCCAAGGGCACCGCGTCGCCGACGACGCCCTTGATGACGAAGACGTTCAGCCCGACCGGCGGGGTGATCATGCCGATCTCCAGATACTTGCAGAGCAAGACGCCGAACCAGATCAGGCTGATATTCCCGGCTTCCAGGACCGGCAGCAGGATCGGCAGCGTCAGCAGCATCGCCCCGATCGGGTCGAGGATCATGCCGAGCAGCAGATAGAGCACCGAGATCCCGATCACCAGCATCAGCGGGTCGGCGCTCAAGCCGATGATGATCTCCGACAGATATTCCGCCGTCCCGGACAGGGCCAGGAAGCGGGTCAGCAGATTGGCACCGATGGCGATAACGAAGATCGACGCGGTCGTCACCAGGGTCTCGAGCGCCGCTTCCTTGACCGTGTCCCAGGTCAGGACGCGCTTGATGGCAGCGATCACGAAGGACAGGAAAGCGCCGACCGCGCCGGCCTCGGTCGCCGTGAAGACGCCGCCGAACAGCCCGCCGAAGACCGCGACGATCAGCAGAAGGACCGGCCAGGTCTCCCGCAGCGACGCCATCTTCTCGGCGAAGGTGACGTCATCCTTGTAGGACGGCGCCAGGGACGGCGTCACTTTCACCCGCCCGACGATCATCAGGGAGTACATCAGCGCCGTCAGCAGGCCGGGAACGATCCCGCCGATGAACAGCTTGCTGATCGGGACCTCGGCGAAGATGCCGAACAGGATCAGAAGGATGCTGGGCGGAATCAGGGCGCCGATCGTGCCGCCGGCGGCGACGGTGCCGGTCGCCAGTCCGGGATCGTATTTGGTGCGCAGCATCTCGGGCACCGCGATGCGGCCCATGGCCGCCGCGCAGGCGACCGACGATCCGGTCACCGCCGAGAAGCCGGTGGCGCCGGCGATGGTCGCGATCGACAGGCCGCCCGGCAATCCCGATAGCCATTTTCGCGCCGCGTCGAACAGCCCCTTGGTCAGGCCGGCATGGAAGCAGAAGAAGCCCATCATCAGGAACATGGGCACTGAACTCAGCGACCAATGGGCGGCGAAGTCGTAGGGAATGGCGTTGAGGATGCCCCAGGCCGCCCGCTCGCCGACGAGCACCCAGATCCCGACGAAGGAGACGGAGCCGAGCGCGACCCCGATCGGCACGCGCAACAGGATGAGAACGAGAAGGATTCCGACGCCGACGAGGCCGATTTCGATATTGCTCATTGTCGCCCCCTATTCGGCGATGATGTCGTGAGGGCCCGTATGCTCGCCCAGGCCGCTTTCGGCGCCGGTGATATAGATTGCGAGCTTGTAGGCGAGCACCAGCACCAGGACCAGACAGCCGAACGGCAGGATGAAATAGGTCGGCCAGGTCGGCACCGCCGACGTGCTTCCCATGATGAAGGCCCCGACTTCGTACTTGTCCATGGCGTCTACCCAGGTGCGATAAGTCAGGGCAAGGAAGAAGGTCCCCGACAGGATCCAGGTCGCCGCGAGAACGATTTTCTGCCATCGGTCGGCGAAATGCTGGGTCAGAACCTCGACCGAGATATGAGCGTCCCGCTTCTCGACCAACGCCAGGGGCAGGAAGACGACAACGACCATGTAGTAGTGGGCCACGATCTCCAGCGTCGCCGGCAACGGCGCGTTGAAGATCCATTTCCCGAAGACGTCGAAGGTGATGTGGAACATCATCAGCCCGACCGCGGCGATGCCGATGGCCGCCTGGATATCGAGCAGCCGCGCGAGGGCCTTGCCTATTCCGACCATGTGGTCCTCCCTGTTCTCGTGATCGGCATTTTTATTGCCGGCGCTTTTTGCGGCGGCACTTTAGCGAATGGTTCTCATCAAGGCGAGACCCGATTTAGTCGCCCTCGGGCCCGACGTCTTCACCTTGCGGTGATCCGCCGGCCGCCGGATCGCCACGTTTAGGACTGGCCCGGCTGGCCCCAGCGGCTTTCGGGGAAGAAGAAATCGTCGATCGGGTCCTTGCCGGGCTCGACGGCATAGCGGTCGAGATCGGTGATCCCCTCCTCGGCCAGCAGCCGCTCGTCGATATAGAAATTGCCGGTGCAGCTTCGGGCGTCCCGACGCAGGATGGCGCGGGCCGCGTCGGCCATGATCGCGGGCTCGCGGGCCCGGCTGATATCGACGCCGCCGGGGATCATGCGCATCGCGGCGGTGGCGATGATGGTGCGCGGCCACAGGCAATTGACGGCGATGCCCTTGTCGCGGAACTCCTCGGCCCAGCCCAGCGCCAGCAAGCTCATCCCGTATTTGGCCAGGCTGTAGGCGGGGAAATCCTTGAACCAGCGCGGCGACAGGTCCAGGGGCGGCGAATTGACCAGGATATGCGGATTGGCGGCCTTCTCCAGATGGGGCAGGCAGGCGCGGGTACAGACATAGGTGCCGCGCGCGTTGATCCCGAACATCAGGTCCAACCGCTTGGCCGGGGTGTCCGCGGTGCCCGTCAGGCTGATCGCCGAGGCGTTGTTGATCAGGATGTCGATCCCGCCGAAGGCGGCCACCGTCTTGTCCACCGCCGCGAAAACGGCGTCCTCGTCGCGGATGTCGCAGATAAGCGGCAGAGCCTTGCCGCCGGCGGCCTCGATCTCCTCGGCGGCGCTGTAGACGGTGCCCGGCAGGGACGGATGCGGCTCGGCGGTCTTGGCGGCGACGGCGATGTTGGCGCCCTCGCCCGCGAGGCCGAGGGCGATGGCCTTGCCGATGCCGCGGCTCGCGCCGCTGATGAAGACGGTCTTGCCGGCGAGATCGCTCATGGGAGACTCCTGGTTGAGATGCTGACAGTCGCGGCGCGCTAGCCGCCGCTCGCCTCGAACCGGCCTTCGGGCAGGAACAGGTCGGGACGGATGCCCTTGCCCGGCTCGACCGCGTACGCCTCGAAATCGGTCACCCCCTCGGCGCGCAGCACTTCCTCGTCGAGGAAGAAGTTGCCGGTACAGGTCTTGGCGTCGCGCGCCAGGATCGCGCAGGCCGCGTCCGCCATGATCGCGGGCTCGCGGGCGTAGGCGAGGTCGACCCCGCCGGGGATCATCCGCATGGCCGACGTGGCGATGAAGCTGCGCGGCCAGAAGCAGTTGACCGCGATGCCCTTGTCCCGGAACTCCTCGGCCCAGCCCAGCGCCAGCAGGCTCATCCCGTATTTGGCGACCGAATAGGCGCCGTGGCCGGCGACCCAGCGCGCCTCGACCGGCAAGGGCGGGGCGTTGACCAGAATATGCGGGTTGGCGGCCTTCTCCAGATGAGCGAGGCAGGCGCGGGTACAGACATAGGTGCCGCGCGCGTTGACCCCGAACATCAGATCCAGCCGCTTGGCCGGCGTCTCGGCGGTGTCGGTCAGGCTGATGGCGGAGGCGTTGTTGACCAGGATGTCGATGCCGCCGAACGTCGCCGCCGTTTCGTCGGCGGCGGCGAAGACCGCGTCCTCGTCGCGGATATCGCAGACCAATGCCAGGGCCTTGCCGCCGGCGGCCTCGACCTCCTCGGCGGCGGTGTAGACGGTGCCGGGCAAGGTCGGATGCGGCTCGGCGGTCTTGGCGACGAGGGCGATATTGGCGCCCTCGCGGGCCAGCCGCAGCGCGATCGCCTTGCCGATGCCCCGGCTCGCGCCGCTGATGAAGACGGTCTTGCCGGCCAGTCCGGTCATGGCACCCTCCCTGTGTTCCGATCCTTGGCCGACGCCCTCGCCGCCGGCCGCGAAACCATACCTCATTCCAGGCGGCGGTTGAATTCCGCCGCGGCACCAGCGCATCATGTCGGTTCGCGTGGAGCAGGGAGGCGATCATGGCCGAGGAACGGATCGACACGGTGCGCTTGCAGGACATGGCGCATGCCTATTGGGAGACCGGGGTGCTGAACGCCGCCATCGAGCTCGGCCTGTTCACCAAGGTCGCGGCGGGGGCCGACAGCCTGGACGGCATCGCCGCCGCGCTGGAGATCACGCCGCTGAACGCCCTGCGCCTGACCGCCGCCTGCGTCACCCTGGACCTGTTGCGGCGGATGCCGGACGGACGCTTCGCCAACGCGCCCGACGCCGACAAGTTCCTGGTCGAGGGCAAGCCGGGCTATGCCGCGCCCTGGCTGGACTTCACCCGCAAGGTCTATGACGACTGGCCGAAATGGAACAAGCTGGCGGACTATCTGCGCCATAAGGGCCCGCCCGAGGAGCTGGCCATGTACCAGGATTTCGGGGTCGAGGACGCGCGCGCCTATCACGATGCGACCTACAGCATCGGTCTGGGCGCCGGCCGGCGCTTCGTCCGCCAGGTGGACCTGTCGAAGCGGTCCAAGATCCTCGATCTGGGCGGCGGGTCGG
>Ga0070728_10006553_pt1 | contig 11008 bp, 7 predicted proteins | sample tdDd471_FD_66723 | JGI IMG/M metagenome (GOLD analysis project Ga0070728, IMG submission 66723) | Marine sediment microbial communities from the Atlantic coast under amendment with organic carbon and nitrate - tdDd47.1 | ecosystem: Environmental > Aquatic > Marine > Coastal > Sediment | place...
ACTTCACTCACCAACTCGAAGCGCGACTCGGGCTGGCCGAGCGTAATCACATCACCGGCGCGCAGACGCACGCCGCCGTCAATACGATGACCGTTAAGCACGGTGCCGTAACGACTATGATCCTCAAGCAGAACTCCACCGGCGTCGGAGCGAATCGTAAAGTGGTGGCGCGAGACACCGGCAGCCGCCGGCAACTGCACACCATAGACTCCGTCCGGTAACTCGCCGCCGACGAGAAAGGCCTGCTCCTGCAATGGATACACGGAACTGCCGTACAGCACATGAGAAGGCTTCGTCCCGTTAATTGCGGCCGCGGCGGTTCCTGAAGTTGCAGCCGCCAAGGGCTCGCCCGCCCAGGGCAAAGACTGCACAAAGTGAAAACCCGCATCCGGAGTAAGCGCAAAACCGCCGGCGCGTGCTAAAGCACCGCGGGCTGCTGCTGCGGGTTCCTGGATAAATATGTCAGCACCGGTTTCAGCGGCAATTTGCTCGACCAGACCCGGAAAACCCGACAAGGCGTCACTCACCATCAAGGCAACCGGACGATCAACAGGCAGCATCGCCCGCAGGCGCTGCAATACCGGCTCAAAGCGGGCCTGCAAAGCTACGGTCAGGGCCGCTGCATCCAGGGTCGCTTCAAAGCTCCAGGACCCGTGTGTTAATTCAATCTCGCTGCCGGCATCAGAAGCGCCGGCCTGCAAAGCACGAAACCAGTCGGGAAGCTTGTCTGCCAGAGCCTGCTCTGTACCGGCATCCTGCATCGGATCGAAACGACTGCATTCCAAAAGGCGGCGCGCCACGTACTCAAGCCCGGCACCCTCAAGTGCGTGCAAGCCCGTACCCGGCAGAACCACCTGCTCGGCCAGCGATACCTGCCCGCCACTCTGATTCAAATGCTGAACCGAGCAGCCATGTAATGTCGCCTCAAGGTAGAAGAGTTCGCCATCAGGAAACGGCTGCGTTGCGACCGCCAGTCCGGTATGCACCATTCCTGCAACCGGAACCTCCAGTTCATCAGAAATACCCAGCAACAAGGCCAGTTGTTCATCGGACCAGCCCGGGGGGACAGCCAGCAATACCTGTTCAATGCCTGCAGACGATTCCTGCCACAACTGTCCGAGCTGCGCGTACACCAGATCGGCAAAAGTCTCGCAGCCGGCTACCGGCTGCCGCAGCGGGCTGTCGGAAAGCTCCGACCAGAAGCGGAAGTTAATGCGGCGCGGATGCAGACGACGGAGCTTTCGCGCTGCCTCACCCGACAACAGCGCATTATCGAGGTCGATAGCAAAACCCGGCTCGCTGTAACGGACACCATCAGCAGCAACAGCCGCTACGGCTGCATCATTAAGTTCTATCGCCAGAACACTCATGACCAAGCAACCGTCCTGCTAGTCGCCTTTCAAATGACGAATCAGTTTGTCGTCAGCATAGTTCTCTGTTTCGAACACCAGACGCTCCTGCAACGACTGCAACTGATGCACCAGAAACATCAACACAATGCTGATTAGCAGTGCGATGAAAGTGGAGTTAAACGCCACACCCAGACTTTGCGTGACACCGCTGATGTCGCCTTCCACCGCGCGGTGGGCTTGCGCCAGAGCAGCACCGATACCGCGCACGGTGCCGATGAAGCCGATCGAGGGAATCGCCCAGGCAATGTAGCGAACCATGGACAGCTCGGAATCCAGCCGCTCGGCTTCGGTGGTCACCATGGTGTGAGTGGTCGCTGACACGTCCTGCACGTTGCCGGTAGCGCCAAACCGCTGCAGTGCTGTCAGCAGTACTTTGGGCAAAAACATGTTGCGCTGATCAGCCGGCATACCCTGAATCTGCCGGGCATACTCCCGCGTATCTTCGGGCAGTATTCGCATACCCTCGGCGATTGGCACCAGGTCTTCCTGCAACAACGAGCGCTCGCGCGAAGCAGTCAGCGCCTTGTAACCCATGATGGAAAACGCCCACAGCATCAGAACGAAACAGGCTTCCTGCTCGAAGTCCTTCACAATGACATAGAAGGAACGCTCAACGACGTAGTCAGGATCTTCCTGAATAAGGCGGTTCTGTTCTTCCAGAACTTCGGCTGCATTCGGCCGGATTACCGTCACATATATTGTGTGCACGATAATCACCGAGATCAGCAGCGCAAACAGCTGGTAGATAAACTCGTTCGGCAGACTTCTTTTCATCCCCGGATCCTTATTAGGTGTTTTCAAATATCTGATGGAAATTCGATGGCAATATCAGCAGACAGCGGCTCGGTTGGGACGAAGTCTTTCAACTCGTCCGAATTGCCGCCATCGAGCGTCTTTTGAATGCGCTCCAACTGCTCATCCACGGCAGCATCTTCAGCCGCGGTATCAGCATCATCAGCTTGAGCAACGACAATGCCGGCGCCACGTGCAGGTGCTATGCGATCGGCGGCCCAGGTAACTCCGAGCCCCAATGAAATGACCAACGCTACTTTCAGAAAGTTCATAGCAGTTCTCTTAAACGGTCTGACCGCGATAGCCTGGCCAAAATTCAGTCAGACTACTGATCAGCAATAGCATCAGTGTACCGTGCCAGCCGGAAACCGACATCCAGACGACCTTTGTTGCCAAAATCACGGTACGCCCAGCGAAGTTCGCTGATGCTGGAGTGACGCCAACTTGAGCCGCGGATCACGCGATAGTTACCGGTAAGCGGGCCGGACGGGTCTTCTTCAATAACGCCCGACTGACTGGGCGCAATCGCATACAAATCACTGACCCACTCAGCGACGTTGCCACCTAAGTCATAAATACCCAGCGAGTTCGGATAAAAACTTCCGACAGGAGCCGTCACCGGATAGCCGTCGTTGTAACCACGCAGATAGTTGTCGACGAAGCCCTCGGCCATTGAGTCTGCATAGTTGCCTGACTCGGCAGATGGCGGCATCAGATTACCCCAGGGATATTTCTGCGGATTGCTGCCTGCCGCGTAACGCGCTACCCACACCCACTCGGCTTCGGTAGGCATCCGGTAACCGTTCGTCGGCGGATCGGCCAACACCAGTCCGGTACCACCCGCAACATAGGCACGGTCCAGTCCGTCTTTGTCACTGAGCCAGTTACAGAAGCGTGCGGCATCGTCCCAGCTCATCATGACCGCCGGACGACTGTCGCCGGACAACTCCCGGTACTTTTCAGCACCGGACGTGTGCGTCGCATAGAACTCGCGGTATTCCTTGTTACTTACTTCACGTGCGCCGATGTAGAACGGACGGGTGAGTTTCACCTGTCGTTGCACTTCATTGGGGCGGCGGCCCTGCTCGCGACGTGGCGACCCCATCGTGAATTGTCCGGGCTGGATGAGGCGCATCTCGGCGCCCTGCGAAGTCTGAATCACCTGCGGTGTTGCCGCCAGCAACGCCTGCTCCGGGGTCAGCAACTGCACGTCAATCTGCTGCGGTAACCCGGGCTTCGGCGTCACTTCGGTAACAAACGATTCGTAACCGGCCTTACGCAATTCAATCTTGTGCGGCACAGAGGGCAGTACGAGTGTCCGGTTCGGCTGACCCAACAGTTTGCCATCGACCAGCAACTCGGCATCTGCAGGTGTTACCGAAAGACGGACTTCACCGGTTAAGGGGATCAGATCAAAGCTCAGTGACTGTTCACCTGATTTCTTTATCGCCAGTTTCTTCTGCGCCTCTTTAAAGCCCGGTTTCTGCGCGCGTATCGTATAACTGGCACCTTTATCCAGCTCGACAGTAAGCGGCGCCACCCCCTGATAAACGCCGTCGACAGTAATCACAGCACCAGTGGGCTGCGTGCGGACGTTGACGAGACCTTCAATTTCCCGCAACTCAATAAGCGGCAGTTCCTGCGGCTGGTTTGCCGCAACCAGCAACGACTGACGATAGGTCTTGTAGCCCGGCTTACGCAGTTCCAGCGCCACTGTACCGGCCATAATCTCCAGCGTTCCGGGTGTTGTGCCGATCACTTCACCACCGACAAGCACGGATGCGCCTTCCGGAGAACTGCTCAGCGAGACATCAGCCCAGCCGGGAACAAGTTGCAGATTCAACTCCTGCAGAACACCGGCGCCCTCTACCTCAAGCTCCGTGGTGTATTGAAGATAGCGCTCGGCCTGCACGGTCAACGTATGCAAGCCCGGTTCAAGCTCAAAGACCTCGCCGGGGGCAACATTCAGCAGACTGCCGTCGACGCTGATCGATGCAGATTTCACGTCAGGCAACAACAGCCGAACCTTGCCGGGTTTCTTCGTGAGCACAAAGGCGAAGTCCTGACTACCGTCACCCGTCACCTGCAACATTTCGTCCAGCGGGTAGTATCCCTCGGCCTCGATACGCACAGAGTAGTCGCCACTCCAAAGCAAATACCGTCCGTCGATACTGAGGGCGGGCAGAAATCCACCGATATCAACTTCCGCCTCTTCCGGATCAGTAGCCACCCCCACCGAGTTGGCTGTGAATATATAGAGGGCAAACAGGAGCAGTACGGCAAAGCCCGCGCCCGACAAACTCAACCAGGTATTGCGGACTGTTTTGGATTGTTCCGCATCTGAGCCAACCGACCGCTCACGCCGGCGCACCGGACTAATCCCCTGCGGGGCGGCTGCAGCAGCCGGAGAGGCCCCGGGGGGCAGAGTCTGATATTCGACCGCAGTGAAATCCGCACTCAACACCAGCGATGCATCGGGGTCAGCGCCTGCCTGAACGGTGACTGTGACACCTGAATATTCAAGCACGTCGCCGTCATTCAACCAACGCGTGCCACTCGCTGCGGCACCATTCAGCAGGAGCCCGCCGCCGGCGACCTGCAGCAATGCTTTCCCGTCAATCAGACCGATAGTCGCTACCGCAGGTGCGTCGGCAGGCCCCGGAAAGCGGATGTCGGCCGATGCATGACTGCCGAGCTGCACAGGCAGACCGGACTCGTCAATCTGCCGTTCACCGGCAGGCAGCTGTAGCACTACGCGTTGCATTAGTTTCTTTCCGACAACAATGGTTCTTCGGTAATGGTTATTTCGCCACCGGTGCTACCCGAAGCGACTAAATGGGGTCTGTACACTCCAGCACTACAACCGGTGGTTCCCGGTCTGCACTCACCACAAAGTTCTGTCTGACATCTCTGTAGCCATCGCGATTACCAACCGCTGTATATCGCCCCGGCTTCAGTTGCATCACTTTAGATGTAAAGCGACCGAGCTTGCCTACTTTATATATCACAACGCTGGTTTCACCATCGGAACGGAAAGTAACCGCTACCGGCACGGTGGCAACCTCCAGCGCAGTGCGCAAACGTTGCATCTGTCCGGACAAACGGGCACCCGGGTTGCTGATGCCTTCAGCGACCATCAGTACACCGCTGGCGCGGGCCCATTCGCTCTGGTCATTAAAGCGATCAGTTCTGGCCAGCGAATATTCCAGCTTGTTATCGAGATCCGCCCGCATCGCTGCCCGCGCACGACCGTTAATGGCCTCCGTAATGCCAGAGTCAATGGCGAGCACCTTCTCGTAATGGCCCATCGCTGCCTCCCAGTTCTCGGACAGTTCAGCTACTTTGGCCTGCGCGGTTGCCTGTTTGATTGCCGCAAGTTGCTCCTGAGCCGTCACCTCGTTGAGCGCATCCTGCGCCGCTTTGTCTCCGGGGCGTTCTTTAAGTGCGGCGTTAAAATCCTTGCGGGCTTCGGCAAACTTTTTATTGGTCAGAGACTGATAGCCGCTGCCCATATACCGGTTGTAACGATCGGTTGCGGCAGCAGACGACACCCGCTCCAGACCCTTTTTAGCCGGCTCCCATTCAGCATCAACCGCGAGTGCCTGCTTATACAAACCAGCTGCCGCCTCCCAGCGCTTCGATGCCTCCTCGTTGGAGGCACGACTCGTCAGGTCCAGAACTTCGGGCAAGTTCTGTGCTCTGAGCAAGCCCTTCTGTGCCGCTTCATTCGCCGGATTAATTGCAGCAGCCAGTTCAAACTGCTCTATTGCTTCGGTCTGATCCGCTGCAAGCAAGGCTGCAAGACCAGCATCCAGTGCAGCCTGCAAAGTTGCCGGCAGCCTTTCTTCCAATTGCTGTGCCAAACCGAGCGCTTCCGAATAGCCTTTGGCCGCCGTCGCATAGTTGCGGTCTTTGTAGGCTTCGTCAGCGGTAGCCGCGACTTGCACTAGCGCTGCCCAGTCGGCACCACCCCAGCGGTCAACAGCCGCGGCTTTAAGTCTGTCGAGGGCGATGAGTAAGTCGCCCAACGCTTCATCCGCCTTCCTGCGCATCTCCGGGTCTTTTTGCTCAGCAATGGCGTCACTCTCATCCTCTGCCGGTGCAGTGATTACCTCCGTCGCCGTCTGCTCCGGTTCAGCATCCGCTTGCAACCCGGCTTCAGCGTTCCGGTCGGCCACAATGTCAGGCAGCCAGAGCACCACAACCAACAACACGACAACGAGCACTGCGACACCCGCATAGACTGCCTTTGATCCGCCAGCGGCTGATTTGGCTGCAGAGTTATTCTGAGCAGACCCGCCACCCATCTCCATCTGCGCGGCCGCAGCGGGTCGCCGCCTCGGTTTAATTGCGGTGGAACGCGAAAGGGCTTCGGAGTGATCCGCAACGTCGCCCGCAAGCACGGATTCCAGCGCCGCACGAACGGTAGCGATGCTTTGCGGACGCTGCAGGGGATTCTTCGCCAGGGAAGTGGCGACAAGACCGGTAAGTTCGGGCGGCGGCGGACTAGCCAGCGCCAGCGAATCGAGACGCGGCGGCTTGCCGGTTAATACCTGCTCTTCGGTAACATCCGGATAAAACAATGGCTGACCGGACAACAACTCATACAGAAGCGCGCCGAAACCGTAGACATCGTCAGTCACCTCAGGAGGCAAGCCGCTCAACTGCTGAGGACTAATGGCCGGCAAGGAGCCTGCCCCCCGCAACACACTGTCCTGATCAGCGGGTGCGGCGGCGGCACCGAAATCCGTCAGCACAGGGCTGCCCGATTCCGCGAGCAGAATATTTGAAGCCTTCAGATCCCGGTGAACAACACCCTGACGATGGGCATACTCAAGCGCCTCGCTAACCGGCAGCAGCAAACCCGCGGCCGTGCGCCAGTCGCAGCCCCGCTGAGCCACCAGACTGCCTCCGGCGTGGTAATCCATACTAATAAAAGAGTACGCATCATCACGGTGAAACCCGTGCATCCGGATAATCCCGGGATGCGCCAGCTGGCCGGCCCGCTGAAACTCTTCGCGCAGCATAGTCAGCCAGGCATCATCACCGGACAGCTCGCTGCGCAGAATCTTTAATGCAACCTGACGACTAAGTTCCCCGTCATCAGCAAGCCACACCTCACCGACAGCTCCGCCACCCAGACGGCGCTGCAAAACAAATCGGGAATCGAGCTGTTGGCCGGCTTCGGGTTGCGTCATGCGTCGTTATTCTGAACCTGACTCTGAGATGGCCGGAGGCTCGGCGGATGCGGGCGCATCAATAATGAAACCGGTTTCAGCTGCATAAATCTGCTCTAACAAAGTGCGCCACTCGCGATACTTTTCTTCGGCGCTGCCGGTCAGACGCAGCGTCTGGCCCTCAACCTCAACCACCAGCGGTTCGGCTTCCATATCAAACGAGATGCCCAACTCCCGCAGCGCTTCCTGATGCACTTTGGCTTCGGCACTTTTGCCCATACCACTGCGCAGTACTTCGATACCGCCCAGAATTGCCGTATTGGTAATCCCGCTGTTGCTGCCACCGGAGCCTTCATAGGCAATCGCACCGATAATTGCGGCCGCACCCAGAATCTGTTGCATACGGGCCGAACGCTTTAGTTCTTCGTAGCGCAAAGCTTCCTGACGCGAGTTCTTGCGCCAGTCTTCATACGGTTGCGACAAATCATAGTAGAGCCCTGCGTAGTACTCATTCAGTGTGTCAATCAGCAGATACTCACGCTCACGCACAGCACGCAGACGTTGCACCATCGGGTCATCATCAGACGGCAGACGACGCACGGTGTATTTGTCACCCTTTACTTTCAGGTAGTCGTCGAAGGCTTCGGGCAACAGCTTCGATGCATAACGCAGTTCAGACACTTCGCGCACTCGAATCAAATCAGCAGTCTTGAGCTCGCGGCGGGCATCGAGCAAATCGTTAGCAATTTCGTTGTACAGATTCTGATAGGGATCAGCCGAAAGATCGCGGTACTGACTGTAGGCCTTCTCGGGCACTTCAGTTTTATAGACTTTGTTGAGCCACTCTCGACCGGTAGCGTCCCAGGCACCTACACGAACCTTCACATCCAGCCCGTTCGATTCTTCAATCGAACCCATCACCAGGACGTCGACGGTGTCGCCACGCTCCGGCAGCACCCAGACAGAACCCCAATGACCGGTTTGTTCCAAAGTGCTCTTCAGGTGGTAGGGCATATAACGTGCCTCTGCCTTACGCACCTCGGGAAAAATTAACTCTTTCTCCTGCTCCTCCAGACTTTCAGGAACGTTTGCATCGAAGATGACAATACCGACATCAAGCAACGCCGCCGGATCTGATTCGACTTCCGCACGTTCGATTTCGACTTCATCGTAATCAACAGTGCGCGCAGTACTGCAGGCACCCATCGCCAGCGCCGCTGCAACCACAACGAATGTGCGGAAGAGCTTACGAACATCTGGGGACAGCTGTAACAACATAAGGCCTACTTCTTCATCCCGGTATGTTTGCGGTACTCATCCCAGATCGCTTCGCGCAGTTCAGGGTCTTCCTCCTGAATGGCCAGCTCACGAATCTGGCGGGCGACTACATCTTCGCCACTGCCATCTACCGGAATATCTTCAGGGATGCGCTCACGACGTTCTTCGTCGGTCAGGCCGTCATCGCGGCTTTGGGTTTCTGACTGAGCACCGACACTGCCGCTACCGGAACCTGCAGCACCCTGACCACCGGAACCATCCGACCCGCCATAGCCGGTCTCACCGGTCATGCCGGAGTCGCCCGGCATACCGCTCATGCCGCCCATTGCAGCGGTGGAACTGGCATCGCTGCTCTCGCGACGTGCGGCGCCCTGCACCGAACCCTGTCCGGTTGAAGCGAGCACTTCCTGTTCTTTTGCCAAAGAGCCGTCATAGCCCCCAAGCGACTCATTCAAAATACGGTCGAGTTCTTCCAGATCACCAGCACCTGACGCTGCACCTGCACCACCGCTTCCTGTGCCTCCGGATGACGAACCCGGATAGCCGCCGCCTGCTGACTGACCGGCTTCTGAACCTTCACCCGACTGGCCATTCTGGCCCGGTTGTCCATTCTGTCCGGACTCTCCGGACCCGCTGCCGGACCCTTGCCGGGAACCTGCCACCTGCCCGCCGGCACCCGCCTCGCCAAGATCGGACTCGCTTACTTCGGCGTTACCGCCACCCTGCTGACCAGAACCTTGTTGAGAACCTTGTTGAGAACCACTTTGACTGCCGCTTTGACCGCCTTGGGCACCTTGTTGCGAGCCTTGCGATCCCTGGGATGATCCCTGGGATGACCCCTGGGACGATCCCTGAGACGATCCCTGAGATGAACCTTGCGATGACGACTGCGATTGCTCGCCTGCCTGGCCGGCTGAACCACCGCTCATCGGCGGTATCGACTGACTGCCGCTGCCTGATTGCTGCTGCAAACCCGTACCACAACCTGCCAGCAGAACGCTGCCAAGCAATGGCAAAAGTAGTTTTTGAGGAACACAGCGGACAATCACGCGAATCACACAGCTCTCCATTAATTATTGCTTTTACGATGCGGCAGGGCTGACCCTGAATCTAACCTGAGCCTAAGTCACTAATGTACCCTATCCGGCCCTCGTCTACAGGCATGGAAACGGTACATTTCGCCTGCTGTACAAGGATATGAGCCCGCAGGAAGGCACAAGTTCCTGTCATATCTGTTTACCGGTTGATGTCTGCCGCACAAATAACTTACTCCACTAATTACTAACGCGTTCGAGGCTATCCGGTTGACCATCAAAGCCCCGCGATTTAACGAAATAAAAGGGTTTGCGGGGCTCAGGTCATAGTTGTGGCCATAGCAACAGCGGCGTTGCGTCTGTTAGCATCGCGCTCCTGAACCCGCGTCAGTAAATACGCGCATATTAAGTACCGGAGAAAACCATGAGCCTTGAAGCCACCCTTGCTGAACTGCAGTCACAAGTCGGTCAGGAGATTCACACCAGCGACTGGGTGGACATGACCCAGGACATGATCAACGAGTTCGCCTCTGCCACCCGCGATCATCAGTGGATTCACACGGACCCCGAACGCGCCGCCAAGGAATCACCGTTCAAAACCACCATCGCTCATGGCTACTTCACGCTGTCGCTGTACCCGTTCCTCCGCGGCCTAGTCGATGAAAGCAAACCGTTGTTCCCGGGCACCAAGAACGTCATTAACTACGGCATCAATAAACTGCGCTTTCCGGCACCGGTGCCGGCGGGCAGCCGCATCAAGGCGCATTGCGAGCTCGTATCTGCCGAAGAAGTAAAAGGCAGCATTGAGCTGGTCGAAAAATTCTCTGTGGAAGTTGAAGGCCAGGACCGCCCGGCATGCATCGCCGAATGCGTCATGCGCCTGTATTTCTAATTCGTTAACCACTTCTGATTCGAATAAGAAAAACTTATGAGTTCTGAACCGCTACTGGTAGAAGTCCGCGACGATGTTCTCAGGGTCACTATCAATCGCCCCGAGAAGCGCAACGCACTGAACCTTGCGTTACTGGATGCCATCGGTGAGACGTTTGAATCTCACGCTGACCATCCGGACATCAAACTGGCTCTGTTAACCGGCGCGGGCGACAAAGCCTTTGCGGCCGGCGGCGATTTGAAAGAACTCGATGCAGTGCGCTCCGAAAAAGACAGCCTTGCGATGTCGCGTCGCGGCCGCCTTGCCCTCGATCAGATCCGCTACTTTCCGTTTCCGGTGATCGGTGCCCTTAATGGCCTGGCATTAGGCGGCGGCGCAGAACTTGCGATGGCCTGCGACCTGCGCATTGCAGCTGCTCATGCC
>Ga0070728_10006554_pt1 | contig 11002 bp, 7 predicted proteins | sample tdDd471_FD_66723 | JGI IMG/M metagenome (GOLD analysis project Ga0070728, IMG submission 66723) | Marine sediment microbial communities from the Atlantic coast under amendment with organic carbon and nitrate - tdDd47.1 | ecosystem: Environmental > Aquatic > Marine > Coastal > Sediment | place...
AACCGCCGTTTGTTCCTGGCCGTCGCGACCGTGGTCGGAATCCTGGTCGTGTTCGGAGGGCGCGTACTGGCCTGACGACCGCTCAAACCTGCTGCTGCTGCCAGCGGCCCCGCTTGAACACCAGGATCCCCACGACCGCCAGCAGGACCTCCGCCGCGGTCACAGCCACGAAAACGCCTCGGGCCTCCAGGGCCGTACCATTGGCCAGAGCCAGGGCCAGGGGGATCTGGAACAGCCAGTAGCAGAAGAAGTTGATGATCGTCGGGGTCGTCGTGTCTCCGGCTCCGTTGAAAGCCTGGGCAATCACCATTCCGTAGGCATAGAATCCGTAGCCGTAGCTGATCCAGCGCAAACAGGCCACGCCGTATTCCACCACTTGCGGGTCGGTGGTAAAGACCCCCACCAACGGTCGGGCCCAGACGATGAACACGACTGCGATACCCACCAGAAAGCACATGTTGTAGAGCCCCGTGCGCCAGACCGAAGCCTCCGCCTGGCGCGGTTGACCCGCGCCGAGGTGCTGTCCCACCAGAGTGGCTGCGGCATTGGCCACGCCCCAAGACGGGAGCAGGGCGAAGACGATGATCCGGATGGCAATCGTGTAACCGGCCACTGCCCCGCTACCGAAAGTACCAACGATGCGCACCAGGACGACCCAGCTCGACGTCGAGATCAGGTACTGGCCGATGCCACCGAGCGAGATGCGCAGCAACCTGAGCATCACCGCGCCGCGAATTCGGATGTCGGCACGAGATAGGTGGATCTTGCCGGTGCCCCGGGCCAATAGAATTACCTGGAAGGCCACGCCGAGACCCCGTCCGATATTGGTGGCGATGGCGGCTCCGGTGAGCCCCAGCTCGGGAAAAGGACCCAGGCCGAAGATCAGACAGGGGTCCAGGACTAGGTTGATGCTGTTGGCCAGCCAGAGTACCCGCATGGACAGCGCCGCATCACCGGCGCCTCTGAACACCGCATTCAGCAGGAAGAGCTGGATAATGGTCAAACAGCCGCCGAGCATCCAGCGGGTGTAGCCGGCCCCATGGCTCACCAGCTCGGCCGAACCGCCCATGAGCGCCAGCAGGCGGGGAGCGAAGATGGCGCCGGGCAAGGCGATCAACAGGGCGACGACGGCGCCGACGGCCATGGCCTGGACCGACGCGGCCCCGGCTCCACGACGGTCTTTCTCGCCGACCCTGCGTGCCACCATGGCAGTGGTGGCCATACTCAATCCCACGGCCACTGCGTAGACCAGGGTCACCATTGCTTCGGTCAGACCGACGGCGGCAACGGCGTCGATACCCAGGCGCGAAACGAAGAAGACGTCACATACGGCGAAGATCGATTCCATCATCATTTCGATGACCATGGGAATCGCCAGCAGAGTCACGGCGCGGCTGACAGGCTCGGCAGTGAAGTCCCGTTCGCCACCGGCAATGGATTGTCTCAAGATGGAAAGGAAACCGGTATCGGTCGGATCGGGATCGGATGACATGAGAGCTCCCCAGAATTCCCGTTGCGCCCCGGGGCAACGGCGATGCGAAGGACACGTTGATCCTTCAAAGATCGATTTTCGAATCTGAACCGGATGTGGGCGGGAAAAGGGCAGGCTGAGCTGTTTTCCCGGCTACCTGGCAGTATCGATCACCATCGGACGGACCTCCTGAGAAACACCTGGGTGGCGGGATGAGTATACGGCATTTCACCGGACGTGTTGCAGCATTATACTCGCCGAGCGAGAATTCTCGATCTGCAACCCGACTGGCACCGACTCCGTAGGAATCCGATGCGAACCCTGGTGACTAGCATTCTTCTGCTGTTGCTGCTGGCCTTGCCGGCCTTGTTCAACTCCATCATGTTGCGACACTGGCAACGAAACTGGTGGCGCCGGCCGCTGGTCAAGATACTCATATGGAGCTTTCCCCTCGGCGGCGCGCTCTGTCTGGCTTTGATCCTGCTGGTGCCGTTGGCGGATATCGATCCCACGGCGACCCCGTTGGCCCAGCTGATGCTGATGGTGCTGTTAGGGGAGCTGGTCCTGATGGTCGCCATACCTCCGACCGCCGGATTGCAGGCGTTATTGAGTAGATGGCCACGTCCTCGGCGGAGTCACAATGATTCGACTGAACGGCGTCGGGGACGCCGCGAGTTGCTGAGCCGGGGCCTGACCGCCCTGCCCGTGGTTGCAGCGGGCTTGGGGATGGGGGGTGTGCGGGAGACCTTTGCCGCTGCGCGGGTCGATCTGCGCCAGCTGGCCATCCCGGAGCTGTCGGCGGGGCTCGAGGGGCTGCGTGTGCTCCACGTGTCGGACCTGCATCTGGGCGGTTTCATGTTGCTGAGCCATCTGGATGGAATTCTTGCCCAGGCCCGGAAGCTGCGACCCGAGTTGATCGTCATCACCGGAGATGTCGCAGATGACCTGCGCTTGTTGCCCTCGGTGCTCGATCGTTTTATCCGGTTCGGAGCGCCGCTGGGCGTGTACGTGACTCTTGGCAATCACGAGTACGGCAACGGAGTTCGTGAAGCCCGGGCGATCCTGGCCGAGTCTGACGCAACGTTGCTGGTGAATGAGAATCGGCTCGTGCGTCGCGGCGGAGACTATCTGCAGATAGCCGGGGTAGACGATCCGTTGGGGTGTCCGCAGGGCATGGCCCGCGGCGATTACCTGGTGAAATCGGTTCAGAAGGCCACGGCAGGAACGACCGCCGCCGCCTGTCGCGTCCTGCTCAGCCACCGTCCTGAAGCATTCGATCACATCCCCGGCACCGTGGCCCTGACATTGGCCGGACACACCCACGGCGGACAGATGGGCCTGGCCGGTCGATCGGCCCTGGAGTGGACGGGACTGTCCCGCTATCCCTGGGGACTCTACCGGCGTGGCGAGGGGCAGCTCTACACGTCCGCGGGTGCGGGCCAGTGGTTCCCTTATCGTTTGGGCTGTCCAAGTGAGGCACCGGTCTTCGAATTGCGCCGCGGCTGAGGGGCCCTGATCATTCCAGCGTCCAGCGGGATTCCGCTTCCCGAACCGTCTCCGGCCGGGGGCCGGGAAATCTTTATAACTGACTGAAATAAAAGGTTTACTGCCGAAGATCGCTGTGATAGTCTCTGCCGGTGATTTCGAGCATTGGGGGATTTCTGCGTTTGGCCACTCCGCTTGATATATGCCTACCTGAGAGTAGCGGGGATCGATACCATGAGACGCACCGGCGCGTGGGCATGCAGTCGCATGTCATTTGTTGGGGCGGGTTGAACGTGGTCCCGTGTTCGAACCGGTTTGTAACGGACTCGATCGGAAGGTTACCGTTCGAGATGCGAGATTCCCTCGACGGTCGAGGGATTTAGCCTGGCATTGAGTCGGGCTGGTACGGAGTACAAGGGGTCTTCCGGATTTGGCTGGCGGTCCTGCGTGCTTGAGTTAGCCGGTTGGGCCGGCATCTGGAGAAGAAGGAAAATGAAGAAGCTCTATGTGGGAAACCTGCCTTTCAGTGCGACCGACGATGAGGTCACCGAGCTGTTCGGACAGCATGGCACCGTGCACTCGGTAGCGCTGATCAACGATCGTGAGACCGGACGTCCCCGAGGCTTTGGCTTCGTGGAGATGGATGACGACGCGGCGACCGCTGCCATCCAGGCCCTGGACGGCCAGGAGATGGGTGGCCGTGCCCTGCGCGTGAACGAGGCTCAGGATCGTCCCCGCGGCGGTGGCGGCGGTGGTGGCCGTGGCGGCTACGGTGGCGGCGGCGGTGGTGGTGGTCGCGGCTGGTAAGCTGACCCACTCGGAACGATCAGTGCCCTGCTCCCTCCGGGGAGCGGGGCTTTTTGCTAGATCACCTGGAGGACGGTGCTATACTGCCGACGAATCCCGAGTGTCATCCAATTCTCGAGGTGGGAGGTTCGCCGTGGCGAAGATCGTGAAATTCTCCGTGTTGATGATCCTGGCCCTGTTACTCGTGCCCATGGTGGCCAGCGCCGTGGTCGAGGAGAAGACGGAGACCGAGTATCCCGACGAGATAACCGTCGAGACCAAGGCCGGATCGGCCACCTTGAAGGTCACGGGAGTGGGTTTGCGCGAGAAGACCTTCATGAAGGTTGATGTCTACACCATTGTCTCTTACGTCGGCGAGGGTTTCACCCCCGGCGAGGATCCGGGCAAGGCACTGCGCGAACTGGATGCTCCCAAGCGCATTCGCATGGACCTGCGGCGCGGCTTCAGCCGGGAGAAACTGGTCAACTCCTTCACCGAGGTCATAGACGAGAACTACGACGACACCTCTGCATTCGCCGCCGACCTGGAGACCTTTTTGGCCTATTTCGACCGCGACGCGGAAGAAGGGGACGAGATCATCTTCGACTATTGTCCTGCCACCGGACTGACCACCAGTCTGAACAGCGAAGTGAAGGGTATCATCGTGAATGCCGACTTCGCCACGGCGCTGTGGACCGTCTGGTTCGGCGAGGATCCCGCTGATGACGGCCTGAAGGAGAAGTTGCTGGCTGCCGTCGGTTCCTGAGCCGAAGACAGGCCACGTATTCGCGCTGTCTGGCCGTCATTCGAAGGCGGCCAGGTAGCGCGACTTCATTTGTTTGCTGGCCAGGGCGCGCTGTACCGGCGGCAGCTTGAGGATGGCGCCCAGCAGGGCTGCCAGGGCCCGGTGACTGGCCAGGATCTGATTGTCGAAGATGAGATTCTGCAACTTGCCCCGTTCGACGGCCATCAGTACGTACCGGTGGGCTGCATTGACCGGCGTGATGACTCTCGCGGCGCGGGGTTCCAGCTTCATGGCATCTTGGCTACAGGCCCGCACACAGACGCCACAACCCAGACACACATCGGGATCCAGCCGGGCCGCGCTGCGCTTGGGGCGCTGGGGGTCGTTGGCCGAGACCAGAGACAAAGCCTCCACCGGGCAGGCGGCGACGCACTTGCCGCAGCCGTTGCAGTCGGATTCGACGATCTCCGGCAGGTAATTGCTCGTGTGCACCGGTTGCAGGTGTGCGAAGCGCCTCGCTGCAAGCAGCGCCTCGCAGCAGCAGCCGCAACAATTGCAGATGAAATTGACCCGGCGCTGGACATTCTCGCCGAACTGCACCAGACCCCGCTCGTAGGCCTCGTCCAGCAGATCCAGGCACTCCGTCTGTTCGACCTTGCGGGCATGACCGTGTCGGACCAGCGATTCCGCCGAACCGTTGAAGGTCATGCAGATGTCCAGCGGGTTGTCGCAGGCCCGATCCAGGTGTTGCATCTTGTGCCGACAGTAGCAGAGGCCTACGCCGATGTGCCTGGCAGTGCGGATGACCTCGCTGGCCCGCTCGTAGTCCAGCACATGGGCAGCTTGCTCGTTCGTCAGTACCGGTTCCTGGGCAAAGACTCTTCCCAGCTGGGTTTCGCCCTCGGTGAACAGCGCCTTGACGAAATCCTCCTCCACGTTGAGGTACTGGTGGAACAGTTCGCTCAGGGTTCTTTGATCCAGGTCGTCGCGCACGCGCATCAGGGAGAACTCGAAGAACCCGGCCATGGGTGGCGGCAGTACGTAGGTCGTCGACCCCCGGCGTTTGACGTCTACCAGCAAAGCCCGACTGGCCAGCCGGTCGAGGGTCTTGCGGGCCTCGCGTTCGGATAGCTTCCAGATCCGAGCGGCCTTGGCGGCAGTGAACGGGCGGATCGGAAGCTGGGCCACGAGGCCGGCTTCCTGCTCGTTCATCAGTAATGACAGGATCCGCTCGAGGGTCTGTGACGGCGGGGCGCCCTGGGGAAAGCGATTCAGTCGTCGGGTGAGCTGGTCATAGCCCGATTTGACGGTGCGGTGGGCCATGGAGGTCTCCTTGCCTGAACTCGGCCGCGGATTCGAGGTGGTCATTCTATCATGCCGGCGTCCCTGGATAAACACTCCGCTCCTCCCGGCTCCACAGACCGCTATCGGTCCGGATGATCCGGCGTTATGATGTCTCGCGAGCAAACACAATCGCATTCGGTTCCATCAGGAAAGGACCAGCCATGGAATACAGGTTTCTGGGCAAGTCGGGGTTGAAGGTTTCGGCCCTCTCGTTCGGTGCATGGGTCACCTTCGGCGATCAGATCCAGGTCGACGCCGCTTACGACTGCATGAAGGCGGCTTTCGACGCCGGTGTGAACTTTTTCGACAATGCAGAAGCCTATGCCGCCGGACAGGCCGAGACCATCATGGGCGAGGTCTTGCGCAAGGCCGGCTGGGGGCGCAACGAGCTGGTTTTGTCCACGAAGATCTTCTGGGGCGGCACGGGCCCGAATGACCGTGGCTTGTCGCGCAAGCACATCATCGAAGGGACCAATGGCGCCCTGCAGCGCATGGGAGTGGATTACGTGGATCTGCTCTACTGCCATCGTCCCGATGTCGACACTCCCCTGGAAGAGACGGTCTGGGCCATGAACCAGATGTTGACCGAGGGCAAGGCCCTGTACTGGGGGACCAGCGAATGGAGCGCGGCGGAGATCCGGCAGGCCCATGATATCGCCCGCCGCGAGCACCTGGTCCCGCCGACCATGGAACAGCCCCAGTACAACATGTTCAACCGGGATCGCGTCGAATCCGAGTACGCGCCGCTGTACGACGACATCGGCCTCGGCACAACCATCTGGAGTCCGCTGGCCAGCGGTATTCTGACCGGCAAGTACAACGACGGCATTCCCGACGGTTCGCGGCTCTCGCTGCCGAACTACCAGTGGCTACGGCCGGAGTTGGAGAGTGAAGCCGGTCGGCGGAAGGTGGAGAAGGTCAGGCGTTTGCAGCCGGTGGCCGACGAGCTGGGTTGTACCATGGCCCAGCTGGCTCTGGCCTGGTGCCTGACCAACGAGGACGTGAGCACGGTGATCACCGGTGCCAGCGGTGCCGAACAGGTCACTGAGAACATGAAGGCACTGGACGTAGCCGCTCAGTTGTCGCCTGAAATTCAGGAGACCATCGAAGGTATCCTGGACAATCGGCCCAAACCGCCCCAGAACTGGCGGGGCATGTAACCCGGCACGGCTCAGAATCCCGGCGGGTGCTGCCGATGAAAATCAGTGGCATCCTGGTAGGCTTTGGCCACCGCGAGCAAGGTGGCCTCGTCGAACAGGTCGCCGGTGAACGTGATGCTGTGAGGCGCGCCGTTCTGCCGGAAACCATTGGGCAACACCACGCAGGGATGCCCCGTGAGATTCGTGAGCACCAGATTGTCGCCACCGAAGGTCGGAGCCACGTAGACGTCGATATCTTCCATCAGCTCGGCCATGGCCTGGATGACCTGCCAGCGGACCCGGTTGGCCTGGATGTACTCCACCGCCGGAATCATCCGCGAATAGCGGAAGACGTTGGGCCACGCATAACGGACCTGCCTGACGAGCTCGTCGTCCCGGTCCGAGACCGTCAACTGGTCGAATGCCGCCGCAGCTTCCGCCGACAGGATGAATGCCAGCTCGTTCACTGGATAGCTGGGGAGCTCCATGGGAATCAGTTCAGCACCCAATCCGCGCAGGACCTCCAGGGTTCCGCTGTCCAACTCGGCGTGGGGGTCTTCATCGTTGAATGCCGACTCCAGGTAGCCGATGCGCAGCTTGCCCAGGTCCATTTCGGGCTGATAGCCGAAGGGGGCGTTGTTGACGGTCTGATCCCTTCCGTCGGGGCCGCGGATCACGTCGAAGACCAGGGCGCAATCCTCCACCGTGCGGCAGATCGGCCCCACCTTGTCCATGGACCAGCTCAACGCCATGGCGCCGGCCCGGCTGACTCGGCCGAAGGTTGGTCTGAGCCCGGTGCAGCCGCAACGGGTACTGGGTGAGACAATGGAGCCAAGAGTTTCGGTTCCGAGAGCGAAAGGCACCAGACCTGCCGCCACCGCCGACGCCGAACCGGCCGACGAACCACTGGAACCCTGCTCCGTGTTCCAGGGATTGCGAGTCATGCCCCCGAACCATACGTCCCCCCAGGCCAGGGCGCCCAGCGTGAGCTTCGCCACCAGGACGGCGCCGGCGTCCTCGAGCTTGCGGACCACCGTGGCGGTGTCGTCGAGGGTCTGTTCCTGGTAGGGAGTGGCACCCCAGGTCGTCTTGTACCCGGGCACCGCGAACAGATCCTTGGCTCCGAAGGGCATGCCGTGCAGGGGACCGCGATAAAGGCCGGATTCCATCTCGGCATCTGCCCTGGTCGCCGCGGCCAAGGCACGTTCCCGGGTCAGGGTGACGACGCACAGCAAGGTCTTGTCGTGGCTTTCCAGCCGGTCCAGGTACAACTCCGTCAATTCGACGGAGGTCACCTGCCGGGTCTCGATGAGGCGGGCCAGTTGTCCCACCGACCAGTGGGCCAGGTCGTTCAGGTCGTCGGGCCTTACTACCTCGCCGGGATCACTCCAGCGCGCAGGGCCGGACGCCAGGCCTTGGGCCGGATCCATTCCCAAGGGTCTGATCTGCAACAGCAGGGCGGGAGGCACCGAATTGGCCACATCCAGTTCGCGCAATACGCGGTAGCTGTCGCGATGCTCCAGCAGGTCCGGGACCATGGTGTCAATCTCGGCAGGAGTGAACTGCAAGCCGATGAGCCGGGCGGCCTCAACGACGGTTTCCGGAGCCAGGACCGTGTCCGGCGGGGCGGTCTGGGCGGCCGACGCGCCGACAGGAATCAGACAGGATATCAACACACCCAACAGCAACCGCGACATGGCGCGCCTCCTTCGGCCCGGGGATCATCACACCCAAATCACGGCTCAGGATGGCACAGGATGGCGCCGCTGGCGACGTTCGATTTGTCCGCGAACGGTTGCTCTACTGCTGCCGCCACTTCTCGGCCTCGTCCGGCCGACCCCAGTCCTCATAGAGGCCGACCAAACGGTCATGGGCGATGGCGGCGGTGGATTCAACGTAAGGCATTTCCTTCAGGGCCAGGTACCCGTCGACAAGCAGCGGCTCGGCCTCGGCGTAACGGTTCTGTCGGGCCAGACTCTCACCCAGGGTGCTGCCGGTGTAGGGCAGACGCCAGTCGGTGGGCTCGAGGACCTGGAGTCGTATCTCGTAGCAGGCGCGCAAATGGGATTCGGCTTCGGAGTGGCTGCCGCGATCCATCAGAAACGAGCCGTAGTCCAGATGGCTGTAGGCCGCTTCGGCACTCTCGGCGCCGAATAATTCCTGGCGCATTTCCAGGCCGGCGACGAAGAACGAGTCGGCAGCGGCGTGCTTGTCCTGATGAGCCAGGGACTTGGCCGTGCCATTGAGGGCGGCGGGGATCCAGGGTTTCGGCGGTTCCTGTGAACGCTCGTAAATGGCCAGGACTTCGCGGAAGACCGGCGCGGCCTGGTCGTGGTGGCCTCCGTCCTGCAGGGCGGCTGCCCAGTTGTAGTACTCCAGGGTCAGTCGCTGGTCGCCGTCGCCCAGGACCCGGCGCTGGGCTTCGGCAATATTGCCCAGCAGGGCCGCCGCTTCGTCCATTTTCTGCTGTGCATGGTAGAGACGGGCCAGATTGCGCCGGGCGAACTGGGTGTCGGCGTGCTCGTCGCCGAGAGTTCGCAACTGGACGTCCAGAACCGTCCCCAGCAAGGCTTCCGCTTCGGCGTATCGTTCCAGTAGCAGGTAGGCCTCGCCCAGGGAGGACATGGACATCAGGGTCTCGGGATGCTCGGCACCCAGCACTTGTTGTCGCACGGCCAGGACCTCCTCATGAGCGGCCGCGCCTTCGTCCAGTTTGTCGCGCTTCACGAGATAAACGGCCCGGTTGTTCTTCAGCTTCAGAGTCTGCGGGTGCTCGGCGCCGAAAATATCGATGGCCAGGGCCACACTCTCGTCGTGGAGGGCTTCGGCTTCCTCGTACTTTCCTTGCGAGTCCAGGAAGAACGCCAGGTTACCCTGGGTTTCCAGGGTGCGGGGGTGATCGGTGCCCAGGGTTCTGCGCCGAATGGCCAGGAGCTCGCGGTAGACCAGCTCGGCTTCGGCAATTCGGCCTTGCCTGTAATAGGCGATGCCCAGAGCGGCCCGGGCCGTGTTGACGGTGGCGTGTTCGTTGCCGTGCAGGGCGGTCCCGGTCTCGATGGCTTCGACCAGCAGTCCCTCCGCTTCGTCGGACTTGCCCACCCGGGTCAGAATGACCGCCAGTCCATTGAGGGAATGCACCACGTCCGGATCATCGTCACCCAGAATACGGCGCCGGGCGGCCAGGACCTCCCGATGGATCTGCTCCGATTCGTCGTGCTGTCCCCGGTCCATCAACAGCGATGCGTAGCGGCTGCGGGTCGTCAGAGTGGTGCGGTGTTCGGCGCCCAGATGGGTGGTTTGCAACGAATCGGCGACCTGCAGGTGGCGGGCAGCCTGGTCATACTTGCCGATGGCGCCGTACGCGCGTCCCAGGGTGTGGCGAATGGTGGCTTCGACTTCCGGCTGCCCGGATAGTTCTGCGTCGATGCGCTGCTCGGTCTCGTCGAAGACAAGTTCCAGCAATTCGGTGTCCCGGCCGCGGGCCACCTTGGGGTCGATGCCCGAAAGCATGGATTGGGCAAAGGCCGCGGTCTGAGTGGCCTTCGCAGCCTCCAGTTCAGCCTGGTCCCGGGTTCGGGCGATGCGCTTGGCCTGGACGGTCATCGTCGAGGCGAACAGGATGAGGACCACCAGCAAACCAGCCGAGACACCCACCCCCATCCGATGACGCCGGGCGAACTTTCCCGCCCGATAACTGCGGCTGGGCGGACCGGCATCGACGGGCTCGTCGGCCAGATAGCGGCGCAGGTCCGCAGCCAGATCGCCCGGGGAGGAATAGCGACGGGATCGTTGCTTCTCCAGGGCCCTCATGGTGATCCAGTCGAGGTCGCCACGGACACGCCGCGCCAGAGTGTTCGGATCGGTGTGCCGCTTGTCCAGGGCGGTGGTCAGGATTGCGTCGGCGGTCAGCAGACGCTTGCTCGGTGGTGGCGGATCTTCTTCCCGGATGATACGCCGGATCTCGTCGAAGCCGGACTGGCGCAGTTCCCGCGAAGTGAACGGCAGCACGCCGGCCAGCAATTCGTAGAGCAA
>Ga0070728_10006557_pt1 | contig 10999 bp, 10 predicted proteins | sample tdDd471_FD_66723 | JGI IMG/M metagenome (GOLD analysis project Ga0070728, IMG submission 66723) | Marine sediment microbial communities from the Atlantic coast under amendment with organic carbon and nitrate - tdDd47.1 | ecosystem: Environmental > Aquatic > Marine > Coastal > Sediment | place...
AAAACTGCCGACAAAATAAATCCTGGGGGTGTTTAACCCGGTTGGCCTTCGATTTCTAGCGTTTTCTGCTCAACAGCAGGCGGCAATTCCCATGAAGTCCTCAACCTTAAGGCTGGCCCCACCAATCAGACCGCCGTCTACATCGGACAGAGCTAAAAGTTCCGCCGCATTGGTCGGTTTCATAGAGCCACCATAGAGCAGCCGAATACCGTCGGCTTCATTTCCCACGATCTTGGCCAATTCGGCGCGGATCGCCGCATGGACTTCCTGAACCTCATCAGATGTCGGGGTCCGTCCCGTTCCAATCGCCCAGACCGGCTCATAGGCCAATACGGTATTGGCTGCCGTCGCACCAGCAGGTAAAGAGCCTCGCACCTGAGAGGTCACCACATCGAGCGTTTTACCCGCATCGCGTTCTGCTTCGGTTTCTCCGATACAAACCACAGCAGTCATTCCGTTAGACAGAACAGCTTCTGCCTTGGCTTTCACCTGTTCATCTGTTTCACCATGATCTGTCCGGCGTTCCGAATGACCGACAATAACGAAAGAACAGTCCGCATCCTTCAACATAGCCGCGCTGACATCGCCCGTATGCGCCCCTTTTTCCGCAGCGTGGCAATCCTGCGCACCGAGCGCGATGCCGCTATCGCCCAAAGCCCCAGACACAGCGCCAATCAAAACAAACGGCGGACAAACAAGCATGTCGTAAGGGGGATTCGCATCGGCAGAAGCCTTTTCGGCCAAACCGGCAGCCAAGGCCGTCCCATCGGCGGTCAAGCCGTTCATCTTCCAGTTACCGGCAATCAGCGGGCGTCGCGTGGTCGTCATGGTCCCTCTTCCAAACATTTACGTGTAAAAATCCGGTCTTCTAGTAGCACAGGATAGCGCCGAACACACCACCCTTAGGAGGGGGTGTTGAGTTTCCGCAAAACCCTTGTTGCTCAAGCGGCTTTGCACTTCTATGATGCCGCCCGTTTTCCCGGTTCTTCGGATAACCTTTCCGGGAAGACATTGGACCTTTTATTTTTATTACGCCTTCGGTTTTGATCATGCTTGACGCTCTTCGCAAACGCTCCGGTTCCCTCGTCGTCAAATTAATGCTGGCGCTCCTCGTCTTAAGCTTCGCCGCCTGGGGGGTGGGAGACATGATCAACCGCGCCGCAGCCCCCGATGCAGCGGCCATGGTCGGTGAAACCACCATCACGCCCCAGCAGTTGCAGATCGAATATCGCCGCGATATGAACCGCCTCCGTCAACAATTGGGCCCCGATTTCGGTCCCGAGCAGGCGCGCCAGTTTAAAGTGATGGATGCGGTGCTCGGCAGGATCATCAATTCCAAGCTGTTCGAGGAAAGCGCACGCAACATGGGCGTCGTTGTAAGCGACGAACAGGTACTGGCCGAAATCAAAGCGACCTCGGCATTTGCAGGTATTACGAAAGAGTTCGACCGGGGAACCTTTCAGCAGGTCCTGGCCAACGCCGGTTTATCGGAAAACGAATACATCGCCATCGTTCGCGCCGACCTGAAGCGCCGCCCCCTGGTCAAGGGTATCGAGCACGGCATTTCAGTTCCCAACGATCTGTTTAAAAAAATCTACGCCTACCGCCAGGAAAAGCGTCAGGCCGACATGTTGTTGCTGGCTACCGAAGAAATGCCCGAACCGGCGGCCCCATCCGAGGAAGAGCTAAAGGCGTTTTATAACGACAACGAGCCTCGTTTTACCGCGCCTGAATACCGCAAGGTGACCGTCGCCAGCCTCAACCTTGAAAGCCTCGCCAAAGGAGCTGAAATCAGTCAAGAGGCCATCGCCGAATCTTACGAATCCCGCATCGAAGAGTTTAAAACAGCAGAAAAACGGGAAGTTCAGCAGATGGTCTTTGGCACCAAAGATGAGGCCAACGCGGCTCACCAACGCCTATCCAACGGCGATGATTTCGCCAAGATCGCCAAGGAACTCCTCGATATGGATGAGGACAGCCTTTCGCTTGGCTTGATGACCCGCGACGAAATGCCTTCGGCCCTTGCCGAAGCGGCCTTTGCGATTCCGCAGGGCGGTTTCAGCGTTCCCGTCGAATCGCCGCTTGGCTGGCATGTCATTCGGGTCGCCAAGAAAGAACGCGCTCGTCAGCAAAGCCTTGAAGAAGCCACTGAAATCATCAAGAAGGATTTGGCCCGCGAATGGGCTCTTGAGACTTTGTTCCAGAAAAAAGGCCAGCTTGAAGACGAACTGGCCGGAGGGTCGACCATTCAAGAGACCGCGAACACGGTTGGCATGTCTCTCGTCACCATTCCCTCGACCGACGCCTCAGGCCAGGCCCCGGAAGGTAAAGCCGCAACGCAGGTTCCCGACATGGGCGAAGTCCTGAAAACAGCATTCTCCGTCGAACCCGGAATCGTTAGCCAAGCAATCGAAACGGCGACCGATGGCATGTTCGTGCTTAAGGTCGAGGCAATCACGCCTCCCGCCCTGCGTCCTTTTGAAACGGTACGCGATCAGGCTCTGGAGGGTTGGAAACTCAAGACCCGCGCCGAAGCGGCCGAAGCCGAAGCCGAAGCGATTAAAGAGCGCTTGGCGAAAGGCGAAAAGATCGCCGATATCGCCAAGGAGAAGGAAATTCCGCTGGACACGCCGGAAGCTTTTCTACGCACCGGCGGCACGGGAACAGGCAATGCCCCACTCCCTCAGGCCTTGGTTCAATCGGTTTTTGACGGCAAAAAAGGCGAAGCCGTCGTCGCCCAAGCCCCAGACGGATATTATGTCGCCCTGGTAAAGGACATTATTGTCCCCACCATTGAGGAAAGCGACGTTGCCGTCATGCAGGCGAAAGGCGAACTCAAAAAGGTCGTCGCCAGCGATTTAATGATGCAACTGACCGCCGGGTTACGCGAAGAGTTTCCGGTTCGCATCAACCGTCAAGTCGTCAATTCGATCCAGTAGCCATGCAGACCCAACCGGATTTCGATAGTTTCAAGAAGGCCTATCAACAGGGTAAGGCCCAGGCCGTCTGGACCACTCTGGTGGCCGATCTTGAAACTCCGGTTTCGGCCATGCTTAAACTGGCAGACGGACGGCCCAACAGCTTCTTATTGGAGTCCGTCGAAGGCGGTTCCGTGCGCGGACGCTACTCGCTAATTGGCCTCAAGCCCGATCTGATCTGGCGCTGTTTCGGCGATCAGGCCGAAGTCAACCGAAACGCCAGATTCGATCCGCATAGCTTTGAGCCCTGCACGGAAAAGACGCTGGATTCTTTGCGCAAGCTTAAGGCCGAGTCCGAGATCGATCTCCCCAACCACCTGCCCCCCATGCCCGCACTGGTCGGATATATGGGATACGACACGGTGCGTCTGGTTGAGAACATCCCTGAAAACAATCCCGACCCGCTGAATGTGCCCGACGGCATTTTCATGCGCCCGACCGTTGTTGCGGTATTCGACACCATCGAAGATCTCGTCACCGTCATTACGCCGGTGCGTCCCGAGGAAGGTTTGAGCGCCGAGGCGGCTTATGAGCGGGCCAACATCCGGCTGGCCGATATCGCGACCGATCTGGGCCGCAGCCTGCCCTATCGCCGCGAAGCCCCGACAACCGGCGGTGAGGTTCCCGAGCCTGAATCCAATATGACTCAGGCCGACTATCATCGGATTGTCGAAGCCGCCAAGGACTACATTTTTGCCGGCGACATCTTTCAGGTGGTGCTTTCCCAGCGTTTCACCATGCCGTTCAAGCTACCGCCTTTCGCCCTTTATCGAGCTTTAAGGCGCACCAACCCCTCGCCTTTCCTGTTTTTCCTCGATTTCGGCGAATTCTCTCTGGTCGGTTCCAGCCCGGAAATTCTGGTGCGGTTACGCGATGGCGAGGTAACCATCCGCCCCATCGCCGGAACGCGCCCGCGCGGCAAGGATGCCGAAGGCGACAAAGAAATGGCCGAAGATCTGCTGGCCGATCCGAAAGAACTGGCAGAGCACCTGATGCTGCTCGACCTGGGTCGCAACGACGTAGGCCGGGTCGCCCAGATCGGCAGCGTGGAAGTGACCGACCAGATGATTGTCGAATACTATTCCCACGTCATGCATGTGGTTTCCAACGTGATTGGCAAGATTGACCCGAAATACGATGCCATGGACGCCTTGATGGCCGGGTTCCCGGCTGGTACGGTCTCCGGCGCGCCGAAAGTTCGCGCCATGGAGATCATCGATGAGTTGGAAACTCTGCGCCGCAGCTTCTATGCGGGATGTATTGGATATTTCGGGGCGAATGGCGACATGGACACCTGCATTGCCCTGCGAACGGCGATGGTCAAAGATTCTACGCTGTATATCCAAGCTGGAGCAGGCATCGTCGCCGATAGCGTACCCGAAAGCGAATACCAGGAGTGCCGCAACAAGGCGATGGCTCTGGTGCGCGCAGCCCAGGAGGCGGTTCGTTTCGCCTCCCAGGGTTAAGCGTTAGGCCGCCCCTTTAAAATCGAAACCGGCATCTTCAACAGCCTGCTTAACGGCATTGTCGTCTTCAAGACCCTCAACCGTGACTTTCTTGCTTTCCAGGTCGACGGAGACAGAAACACCTGTAGCAAGACCTTCGATGGCCTTGGTTACGGAACCGGAGCAACCGCCGCAGGTCATGCCGTCTACGAGATAAGTCTTAGCCATTCTTCCTTCACCCATTTCCTATTGTGTTGGTGAGCCTATTTGAAACCTTCCAGGCGCTGGAAGGTCAAGCCTATTCAGCCTGAGCCAATTGTATACTGCGCTTGATAATAGCGGTCAGAGGCGCAAGGACGACGCCCCGCTCCTCCATTTTCGGAATCCATCGGCTCAAAACGGCGATTGTGGCATCCTTAGGGTGCCCAATACCAATCGCCCAGCCGTTTTTTCGAGCGGTCCGTTCCAGTTGGCCCAGTTGTTCTTCAACGGCGGCTTCTTCGTTGATGTTATCAAGAAAGACGTTCCGTTCGGCAAAAGGCACCCCAGCTTCACTGGCAAGACGACCGCCGACCGTCCCCCCTGCCGTTCGGGAATCGAGAAATAGCAGTCCCCGTTGTTTCAACTCGGCCATCACCACCGTCATGCCGTCAATATCAGCGGTAAAACGGCTCCCCATGTGGTTGTTGATCCCCACGTAGCCTTTAAATTGGGAAAGCGCCCAGTCTATCCGTTCTTTGAGTTCCTCCGGCACCATACCTGTTTTTAAAACGTTGGGGCCCGGGTCGGCGGCCTCGCTACTCGGCTCCATGGAAACATGGACCATCAACTCGTGCCCCACCGAGCGGGCGCGTGTCGTTATATCCTCAAGTTTTCTTGCATAAGGCAAAAACGCAAGAGTCAGGGGCGTCGGCAACGCTAGAACCTTTTCCGAACGCCTCCGGTCAATTCCGAGATCATCGATCACCAAAGCAACCATCGGAAGATCAACGGTAACGGGGCTTTTGGCGGCAAAGCGTAACCAGTCGGGAGGCGTTTCCTCGATAATGGGAGGCGACGTAACTTGCGGGATGGGCGCCGGGATATAGATATCGCCTGGCAGAGCCTCTTCGTAAAGATGGCTCGGCGCTTCACTCTCCACGATCATCTGAGGCGGCGGCGGCTGATCCTGATACCAGGGTTCAGGCGCTTTCACCACGGGAGCGGGCAACGGCGCGGATTGTTTGATTGGAGGTTTGGGGTCGTCGGCGAACAAGCGGCCGACAAAATAGCCCCCCAACAAGGCGACGATAGCAACGCCTGCAAAAAGAAGCTGCCGTTTGGGGTTGGGTTTATAGAGCGGGCCACCCTTTCTATCGGGAGGCGACACCCCGTTTTTTTTCGGCTTCAGACCGGCCTCCATAAAAAAGAGAACTGCTTTCCTTTCTTATACATCAGATTCTTAAAAAACCGGCAAGCACAGCCCTCAAGCTTTCCCTCCATCACACGCCAAGTCTTCCAAAATCGGACAATCGGGCCGGTCGTCGCCATGGCATTGGTGGATCAGTTGCATCAAGGTTTGGCGCACCGATTCCATTTCTTCTAATCGCTGCTCAATTTCGGCCACATGGCGTTTGGCGACCTCCCGGACATCGGCACTGGCTCGCTCCTTATCCTGCCAGAGCCCCAAAAGGTCTCGGATATCCTTGATGGTGAACCCGAGATTGCGCGACCGATGGATAAAACGCAGGGTTTGCAGGTCTTTATCGCGGTAGTGGCGGTAACCATTGGCCGCACGGGTTGGCTTCGGCATAAGACCGACACTTTCATAGTAGCGGATGGTTTTGGCCGAAATCCCGGAGAGCTTGGCCGCCTTACCGATATTCATGCCTTACGACCTCCTTTTCGGTTTCCAACGTTTAAGCACCAAAGAGTTAGTGACAACGCTAACACTGCTCATAGCCATGGCCGCTCCGGCGATAACCGGGCTTAAAAATCCAAAAGCGGCCAGAGGCAACGCAATGACGTTGTAGAAGAATGCCCAAAACAGGTTTTGGCGGATTTTTCCATAAGTGGCGCGGGAAACCTCGATGGCATCCGCCACCAACGCCGGATCGCCCCGCATCAGGGTGATGCCTGCCGTATGCATGGCAACATCGGTGCCGGTTCCCATGGCCATCCCGACATCGGCAATGGCTAATGCCGGCGCATCGTTAATACCGTCACCGACCATCGCCGTAGCACGCCCCTCAACCGCCAGTTTTTCAATCTCCTGAGCTTTGTTCTCGGGCAACACCTCGGCAATCACCATATCAATCCCCAATGTCGTCGCTACAGCTTGGGCCGAACGTCGGTTATCCCCAGTCAACATAACCGGACGAATACCCATGGCCGACAAGCCTGAAACGGCGGCCTTCGCTTGCTCTTTGATGCCATCGCCCACGGCAATAATGCCAAGCAAACCACCGTCACGGGCCACCCACATAACCGTTTGCCCCTGGTTTTCCAGGCTCACAGCCCGGTCTTCCAACGGATCCGTTTCGACCCCTTGTTCTTCCATCAAACGACGGTTCCCAACGGCCATGAAACCGCCTTCCACATGGGCCGTCAGCCCCCTGCCCGCCTGACTTGAGAATTGAGTTACTTCAAGCAAATCACCATTAAAATGTTTGAGAATAGCGCTAGCCAAGGGATGCTCGCTGCCCTGCTGCGCCGATGCGGTCCATTTGAGCAGGCTATTCGTATCGCCATCAACCGCAACGATATCCTGCACAACTGGTCGACCTTCTGTCAGGGTGCCGGTCTTATCGAAAACCACCGTGTCGATGGATTGGGAGCGCTCCAAAGCTTCGGCCTCTTTGATCAGAATACCATTTGAGGCGGCAACGCCGGTACCCACCATGACCGCCGTAGGAGTCGCTAAGCCAAGCGCACAGGGACAAGCGATCACAAGAACCGAAACAGCCGTAATGATTGCCTCCGTAGGCGAAGCACCGGCTATCAACCAACCAACCAGCGTCACCGCCGCGATGGCGATAACGATCGGCACAAAAACGGCTGCTATGCGGTCAACCAGCTTTTGAACGGGCGGTTTTGTCGCCTGAGCGCCCTGAACCAACGAAATAATTTTTGAGAGCGTCGAGTTTTTGCCAACCGTTGTGGCGCGTAGGCGGATCATCCCCTCACCATTGATCGACCCGCCCGTCACCACATCACCCGCACCTTTAGAAACAGGCAAACTTTCACCGGTTATCAAGCTTTCATCGACCTGTGTTGCCCCTTCGACGATTTCGCCGTCAACCGGCAGTTTTTCACCCGGCTTGACGATTACCAGATCGCCCGAAACCACGGCTTCGGCAGGCAATGTCACTTCGCGCCCGTCTTTGACCACTCTAGCGTTTTGCGGGCGTAGCTTCATCAGGGCGCGGATCGCCTGGGTGGTGCCCCGTTTGGCCCGACTTTCCATCCACTTGCCGAGCAATACCAGAGTGATGACCGCCGCCGAAGCCTCGAAATAGAGATGCTCTCCACCGCTTGCCGAGACAAGCATGATATAGAGGCTGAGACCGAATGCCGACAGGGTGCCCATCGCAACCAGCAGGTCCATATTTCCGGTCAAGCCTTTCAGCGCCCCCCAGGCCGAACGGTAAAACCGCGCACCGGCCCAAAACTGAACAGGAGCAGCAAGAACCAACTGCCAGACATGGGGAATCATCCAATCGACGCCAGCCATCTGCCAGACCATTTGGCCAACCAACGGCAGCGTAAGAGCAGCCGACAAAATAAAAGTAATCTGATCTTTTCGGCTTTGACGGCTAAAAGCCGCCTCTTCACCCTCTTCTTGCGCATCATCAACAACCGGCTTGGCTTCAAAACCAGCTTTCTCGACAGCGGCAATGACGGAGGCAGCCGACACCCCGCCAATGGAGGAAATCGAAGCGCGTTCAGTTGCCAAGTTGACCGTGGCTTTTCCAACCCCTTCAAGTTTATTCAGCACCTTTTCCAACCGCGTCGAACAAGTTGCGCATGTCATGCCGCTAATGGCGTATTCCCGCGTTTCCTCCGGCACTGCAAAACCAGCCTTCGCAACGGCTTGGGCCAGATCGGCAACAGAAAGTTTAGCGGCATCATAGGTTACGTCGGCCTGTTCCATCGCCAGGTTGACGGATGCTTCGGAAACACCATCCAGCTTGCCTAATACTTTTTCAAGGCGTGTCGAGCAGGCAGCACAAGTCATCCCTTCAATGGGCAGGGAGGCATGTTTTCCGGAATTGGGTGTAACCATATTCATTTTGCAGTCCCTTGCTTTAAACATTCCAGCTTACGGGAATGTTTATAAGGTTTACAGCAACTGGAAGGTCAAAGGAAAAATTTCAATATTTTTTATGCCCAAAAACACCTCAAACAGCCCGGCGGACTTGACCTTACGACTCCTCCCCTGCATTCTTCTGCCTCTTTTTTTGGGGACGGTCCCCACTTATTATATTCCGGCCTTGTAGACCCGCATGTTTCTTCTAATAGATAACTATGACAGCTTCACTTTCAATCTGGTGCATTTCCTAGGCGAACTGGGGGCCGAAGTGGAGGTCGTGCGCAACGATTCTCTAACCGCTGAAGAAGCCATTGGGCGCAAGCCTCAAGGCATCATCCTATCGCCCGGCCCTTGCGACCCCGACAAAGCGGGTATTTGCCTTGAACTGGTTGAAAAAGCCGCCGGGAAGTTGCCTATTTTCGGCGTTTGCCTTGGTCACCAAGTCATCGGCCAAGTTTTTGGCGGGAAAGTTCTGCGCGCTCCCGAACCAGTGCACGGCAAAGTCTGGAAGGTCAATCACCAGGGCAAAGGTATTTTTGCCGGTTTGCCAAGCCCCCTGGAAGCCACCCGTTATCACTCTCTGGTGGTCGACAAGCAAACCTTCCCCGACTGCCTTGAAGTCACGGCGGAGACGGACGACGGATTGATCATGGGGTTGCAACATAAAGAGCTGCCCATTCACGGCGTTCAATTCCACCCTGAAAGTATCGCCTCACAACATGGGCACGACATCTTAAAGAATTTTCTCGAACTCGCGGCAAAGGAAGCTCCTTAACCATGGCTGGTACGCTCCAAGATATGAAATCTCTTATCGGCCACGTTGCGGGCGGAAATGCTCTTTCGGAAAAAGAGGCCGAGCGAGCCTTCGACATCATCATGTCGGGCGACGCCACCCCCGCTCAAATCGGCGGCTTTTTGATGGCGCTTCGGGTACGCGGCGAAACGGTTGAGGAGATCACCGGTGCAGCGCGGATCATGCGAGCCAAAGCATTGCATATCGACGCCCCCGCCGACGCTATCGACGTGGTCGGCACCGGCGGCGACGCCTCGGGAACCTACAATATTTCAACCGGTGCATCCCTCGTGGTTGCGGCCTGCGGCGTTCCCATCGCCAAGCACGGCAACAAAGCGCTTTCCTCAAAGTCGGGCGCAGCCGATGTTTTGACCGCACTAGGCGTCAACATCGAAACGCCCATGGAAAACGTCGAGAAAGCCATGCGCGAAGCTAATATCGGCTTCATGATGGCGCCGCGCCACCACAGCGCCATGCGCCATGTGGCCGGTCCCCGCGTTGAGTTGGCGACCCGTACGATCTTCAATCTGCTCGGCCCGCTTTCCAACCCGGCGGACGCCAAGCGCCAACTAACCGGCGTTTTCGCAAAGGAATGGGTCGAACCGCTGGCCCATGTTCTCGGCAATCTGGGCTGCGAAAAAGCCTGGATTATGCACGGTTCCGACGGTCTCGACGAATTGACAACCACAGGCAAAAGCTATGTGGCTGAATTGAAAGACGGCAAGGTTACCTCTTTCGAGGTTTCGCCCGAAGACGCCGGGCTCTCCATTGCCAAGCCCGAAGATTTGAAGGGCGGCGATGCGGCAACCAACGCTCAGGCAATCTTCGACCTGCTCGACGGCAAACAAGGGGCCTACCGGGATATCGTGCTCTTTAACGCTGCCGCAGCCCTCGTCGTCGCCGACAAGGCCAACAACTTGAAAGACGGCGTTGCACAGGCGGCGGGAGCCATCGACAACGGCAAAGCCAAAGAAACCCTGGCCAAGCTCTGCAAAATCACTAAACACACGGAAGAGAATTGACGTGAGCGACGTTCTGACCCGCATTTGTGACGATAAGCGAAAGCATGTCGCCGAGGTAAAGCAAAAGCGTTCACTATCCGATCTTGAATCTGCCGCCAAAGCCGCCTCAACACCTCGGGGGTTTGCCGATAGCCTTTCAAAAACCATCGACAGCGGCGGATTCGGTCTGATTGCCGAAATCAAGAAGGCCTCACCCTCGAAAGGCCTCATCCGCGAAGATTTCGACCCGGCCACACTGGCCCAGGCCTACGAAAAAGGCGGCGCATCCTGTTTGTCTGTCTTGACGGACATTCCTTATTTCCAAGGCGACGACGCCTATCTCGTCGCAGCGCGCGAAGCGGTCAATCTACCGGTTTTACGCAAAGACTTTATGGTCGATCCCTATCAGATTACCGAAGCACGGACGCTGGGAGCCGACTGCATTCTGCTCATTATGGCCGCTCTCGACGACACACTGGCGGCAGAGCTTG
>Ga0070728_10006564_pt1 | contig 10993 bp, 9 predicted proteins | sample tdDd471_FD_66723 | JGI IMG/M metagenome (GOLD analysis project Ga0070728, IMG submission 66723) | Marine sediment microbial communities from the Atlantic coast under amendment with organic carbon and nitrate - tdDd47.1 | ecosystem: Environmental > Aquatic > Marine > Coastal > Sediment | place...
CTCCACCGCCCCGGCGTGAAAGACCTGCGTGTATGCCCGTGCACTGTCGGAATGGCCCGCGAAGAAGACGATCCCGTCGAGGTTCCAGCGCTCATTGAAGCCGCTGGCGCCCAGCGGCTTCCAGCTTCGGGCATCCGCAGCTGCCTGCGCGTAGTGCCGAGGCGCGCCGTCCGCAAAGGCCTCGAGCGGCACCAAGTGCAGAACGTAGAGCTTCTCTTCGCGAAGCGAGACCGACGCCCCCCCGGCCACGATCTTCGCCATGCGATCGGCTCGAAACTCGGCCATCCGTGACTGCACCCCGTGGCTGGCCAGGAAGGCCGACCGGATCTGGGTGACGTCGAGCGGATACTTCCCCGAGCCGTTGCGCGCGTAGAACCGGGAGGAGCCCCGGTCCACCATGTGAGGCCCCGACCAGCTCCGCGGAACCCTGATCATCAAGACCGGCTGGCCGGCTTGCAGCGGAATCCACCGGAATCGCACGCCGGGCACGCGGGGCGCGGTCCCCGACTGGATCATCTGCTCCAACCGTTGCTGTTCGACGTCCTCGTTGTCCACATCCAGGCCCACTAGCTCGTGCGCCCGGCCGTTCTCCTCGTCGACGCCGTACAGGAGCGTCCCCCCGCCCGAGTTGGCGAAGGAGACGATGTCGGCGACGAACTCTCCCTTCTCGGCGTTGGTTCGCCCAGGAAGCTCGCGCTTGTAGTCGAGATGCCGACTCTCCGGGACCGAATCGGCGATCAGGGTACGGAACATCGCCTCGGTCCAGTCGGAGAGGGGGGTCTGGTGGTACTCCATGACGACGGCACGGACGCGACGGCATCGATGGACTGACGCTTGTCGACGACGACGTCCTATGATCCCACCCCACCGTGGCCCGGACCGAACTGCTCACCCCCGACCAGGCACGCCGCGAGGTGGTTCACGCCATCTTCCTCGACGACCGCTTCTTCGAGGTGATGGCCCTCAAGGGCGGTACCGCCCTGGTCGCGCTCTCGATCGGATCGCGGGCGTCGTTGGACGTCGACCTTTCGCTGCGCGGAGACTTCGACGAGGCGGAGTTCGAGAACTTCGAAGAGGCGGGGGAGGTCCTTCGGCGCTCCCTCGAGACGCACTTCAACGAGTTGGGCTACCAAGTGTTCGACTACAAGTTCGATCGCAAGCCTAGTCACGTCGCGCTCGATGAGGTGCCCGCTCACTGGGGTGGCTACATGGCGTCGTTCAAACTGACCGACCCGGCCAAGTTCGAGGGCGGGCTCGAGAAGGCCCGCGTCACCGCGCTCGAGATCAGCCCCGGTGGGAAGCGCACCTTCAAGATCGACATCAGCCGCCGCGAGTACGTCGGCGAGCCGCTCGAGCTCGAAGTCGGCACCGGCACCTGGCGGGTGTACACGCCCTCGCTCCTACTCTGCGAAAAGCTCCGCGCGCTGTGTCAGCAGCACCCGAGGTACGCCGCGAGCATCGGAGGGATGAGCCGCCGCAAGCGCCGACCGAGAGACTTCCTCGACATCTACGAGATCGCCGTCAAGTACGGGCGCCTGCCAGCGGGCGGCGCCGAGGCGCTGCGAAGTGAGCTCCGCGCGTGCTTCGAGGCCAAGCGCGTGCCGCTGAACCTGCTGCTCACGCTGGGAGACGACGAGACCCGGGACTTCCACCGGGAGGGCTGGGATGGCGTCGCCGACACGACGGCGCGCGAGTTGGAGCCCTACGAGCACTACCACGCGTTCGTCACCGAGATCGCGCGGGAGTACTCAGCGATCGTCGGAGACGAGGTTGTCGGGAACGAATAGCTTCCAGCGCTCGACGTAGGCCGTGCGCTTCATGCCGTACGTCAGATAGAAGTCCACGGGCTTGTCGAGGCGCTCGAGCCGGGCGAGTTGGCTCTCCCTGAAGCCCGCGCGCTCGGCGTAGAACCCGATGCACTGGTGGTAGGGGTACACGTAGTCGAGCGTCTCGAGCAGGGGCAAGATCCGGCCGACCGATGCCCCCTCGCGCGCAGCGACCTGGTAGGCCTCCAACACGCGGTCGACGCCGCCCGCGTAGGCGGGCCGCACCGCGATGTCGATCAGCGTCCGCTCGAGATTCGTCACGTCGATCACGCGCCCCTCGGGCATGCGCACCTCAATGACGCCGGCGCGGTCGGTGTGCTTGCCGGCTAGCGCCACGTAGTGGTGTGGATCGGCCGCGTCGCTGCTGCGGTAGACGAGCCGAGATTTACGCTGCTTGGACTTGCGCCCGAAGGCGCGATCCACCGCCGCCTGAGTGAGGCTGCCGCTGCCGCGAGGCTTGGGGCTCTGCTCACGGTTCACGTACACCGTCGTGGGGAGCTGGTCGTTGAGCCCATGCACGAAGACCGCCGTCCCGTGGCTGAGATAGGAATTCCCGAACAGGCCGGTCCCGATCTCCAAGAAGGACGGGGTGCGCCACAGGTAGCGTCGGATCGGCCGCGCCGCGTACTTCTCCTCGGTCGGCGCGAACAGCTCCTCCCGCAGGTGGGACTTCGTGCACAGGTAATCGATGAACTGCCCCGCGCGCATCGACCAGGCTAGCTTCCACGTCGGGCGGTACACCTCGAGGAGGTGGGCAAGCTGGCGATGGGTGTAGACCCACCGAGAGCTCTGGTTGAGGTGCGCCTCGATCTGAGGCTTCGCGATCGAGATTCGGGAGCGGCGGGGCATGGCTCGTAGCTCACGCCAGGTATATATACCTGGCGTGAGCAGTATAGCAGAACCGGCGCGAAGTTACTTATCCATTGGATTCTACTGGGTAAATGCACCGTCTCGGGCCGCGGGTCTATGAGACCGTGGTAGGTATATATACCAACCACGGTCTACGAACCCAGTGCTGAGCGGGCGTGCGGTGAGCTTCTCTCCCTGGTGCTCGCCTCCCGGTTGATACGAGGCTCTATGCGGGTGACGGTCCGTGAGCCACCGAATTCGAGACTTCCCGCGCGTGTATTGGTCGGCGAGTTTCTGAAGCGTTCACGCCGAGGTAGTCCGAAGCCGGAATGCCTGGGCGGCGTCACGCAGCGGTGAAGGGCACGGCGACCAGCTCGGCGGCCTTGCGCGCGCGCGCTCACCACGCCGATCGTTGGCGCGCCGTGGTCGTCGGCGCGCTTGGGCGGCCGACAGGTCGCCGGAAGTCATGTGGCGTGGCCGCCTTGAGCCCCGCCTCGCGCACGCGCCGCTCGACGATGAGGCCGATGGCTGCTGGGCGCAGCCGCCACGGCCGGATATGCCCGCCCTTGAGCACCCGGAACGGCAGCGGCCCGGGCTCCGATCCGCGCAGGCTCAGCCACCCGCCGTGCTCCAGGTCGAGCGCGACGGCCTCGATCCCGGTGCCCGACAGCAACGCGAGCGCCGCAGCATCGCGCGCGCCGCGGGCAGGGAGGCGGATCGGCTGCAGACCTCGAGGAGCTGCTGGCGCTCGCGCATCGCCAGATCGCGCCCGGCCGGCAGTCGACTGCCGCGGACGCCGGCGACGTCGCACGCGGTGCAGCGTGTCGGTGTCGATCTGCCCGAGGCGCCACGCCGCGCGCAACACGCCACGGACGGCGCTCAGTTTGCGGTTGACGGTCTTGGTTGCGTAGGCGTCGGCGAGCTGCGCACGCAGCGCCTGAAGGTGCGGGTACACCTGCGACCGCTCGTCGAAGAGTTCCTCACCTTCGCCGAGCGCGAGTACGAGCGCGTGCGCTACTCCGTCCGGCAAGCCGACGCGCTGCGCGCCTTCCTCGACGACGGCCGGCTGCGGATGGACAACAACCTCTCCGAGGGCAGCTGCGCAAGGTCGTCCGGATCCGCGCTGTTCGCCGGCAGCGACGACCACGCCGAGGCCGCCGAACACATCCTCAGCCTCATCGCGTCCGCCCGCCTGCACGAGCTCGACCCCGAGCGCTACCTACGCGACGTCTTCCGCGTCCTGCCCCACTGGCCGCGCGAGCGCGCTACCCGAAGATGCTCCTACGCGGGATGTACATACCGGGCAGCATCACACACCGACCTCCAGGCCCCCATACGACGAGCCCTTCGCGGACGGCCCGGGCGGCGAGGACATGGTCGTCCGGCTCAAGTTCGACTGCCGAACTCGGTCGCTCGCTCAGCGCACGCACGACGGCGCCCACCCAACGCTCGTACTTCTTCTCGGTCTTGCGGCCCCTCCACCAGCTTGAGACTTTGGCGAGAATACCGGCACCCTGGAGAGCGAGAGCAGCATTGATAGACATACCTGCAACCCTAAGCATTCACAGGGCTATGACCAGAAGGCATGCACTTCGCATCATGCCGGATTCGCGACGCCGGAAGACCAAGAAGCCCGGAGTTCGAAAGGGGTCCCGAGGAGATTTCGCCAGCCACCCCCTTCCGGGTCCGATGGGTGTGCAAGAGGTAGACGTTCGTGCACCCGGCCCGGCGCCGGGCCGGGCGCCACGGAATCACTCGGTTTCTCGGGCGCAGAAACCAGTGCAAGAATCATCGTGCACATAGTTCGTGCCCGCCGAAAGTTTTTGCACTATCCCGTCGAGGGTGGGCAGAGGCCAGCGCAGCGAGCCGGCTCGGAGGGGGAGGGCGACCCATCTGGGCTACGCCCGGGTGAGCACCGCGGGCCAGAACCTCGACAGCCAGCGCGACGCGCTCCGCGCCGCGGGGTGCAGCCGGATCTTCGAGGACACGATCAGCGGCACGTCCAAGGAGCGCCCGGGTTGGGACGCACTCATGGACTACGCGCGCGCCGGCGACACGCTGGTCATCGCCGAGCTCAGCCGCATGTCGCGCTCGCTCCTGCACCTGCTGCAGGTGGTGGCCGAGCTCGAGGAACGGGAGATCGAGATCGTCTCGCTCCGCGAGAACATCGACACGTCGACGGCGACCGGGCGGCTCTTCCTCTCGATCATGGGAGCGGTCTCCCAGATGGAGCGCGAGCTACGCGCCGAGCGGGCGGCGGCCGGGCGCGCCGCCGCACGAGCTCGTGGCCGGAGCGGCGGCCGACCTCGGACCCCGCGCGATAAGCTCGGTAAGGCGCGACGCCTCTACGAGTCGAAGGAGATGACCGCGGCCGAGGCCGCCGCGGCCGTGGGCATCAGCCGCCGCCGACTGTTCAACCACCTCGCCGAGGTTCGCCGCGCCGAGGCCGAGGACGCCCCGTCGCCCTCGTCAAAGGAGGCCTCTGAGTCGGCGCCAGACGGGGAGGGCGTCGTGCTCCGGCGGTTCGGGAAGAGGGCCTACCGGTGGCGCAACTACACCATGGAGCCGAACAACTCGCTCTGGCTCGTCCGCGAGCACGTCGACGAGACGGGGGCGCCGATCCCGGTCGAGGGTTCCCCGCGCACCTTCGGGAAGGGACGCACCGTGCAGGAGAGGGTGGCGGCCCGAGTCCGGACGCTCGATTCTGCCCGGCGCTTGCTCGAGGGCGAGCTGGTCGAGCGGGCCTTCTACGCCGAGGGCCTGTCAACCAACGGGAATGCGAAGCTCGCGAAGCTCGACTCATCTCGCTGGTCGGGCAACGCGGCGACCTACGGCTGGAAGCACCTCGTCGTCTCCAAGGGGGCGTCGGGGCTCTGGACGATCGACGCCCTGTGGACCCTGGACGGCGAACCGGCCGACGCGGTGCTCGAGGCACAGCGTGCTCGACGGTCTCTTGAAGAGCACCGCGAGCGCCCCGAGCACGACCGCCTCGAGGTCGTCGAGACGCTCCGCGAGGCGCGGACGCGCGTTCCCGACGTGGCCGAGCGTTCGCTCCGTGAGCGTGATCAGCGGTTCGTGCGCCTACGCCCCAGGGGTTCGCAGGCGGCAGCTTACTGAGACTACCCCGGTTCGGCGGGCTCATGCTCGGTCCGAAGATGAGCTTCTGGGAGCTGCATGACGGGGTAGCGACCGCGGTCGTGTCGAGATTTACCTTAGCCCGATCGCCCGGCGTTCTTAGGGTAAATCTCGACGCCGATGCGGGCGGCCGAGCACCGAACTTGGGCTCGACACTGCGTACAATTGCTGCGTGGGCACCGGCGCACCGTCACCAAATGGGATCACCCTGCTGGGGTGATCCCGTCGGAGCCAGCATGCCTTAGCCTGGCTCTCGTCCGAGATGGGCATGACGGGCCATCACGGCGCCAGCTATGAACACCCGCGCTGCGCCACCTACACGACGCCCGCGAGCGTCGAGGCCGAGGCGATGTACGGACGGCGGGAATCGAAAATGAGTGGGGGGGGGGGACGAATGAGAGCGCCTTTCGACGCGAGCCTGATGTTGGTGATTGCAGCCAGCTTGAGTGTGCCGATCTCGCCAGGCCATGTCGCGGCCCAGTGGGGAGGGACGCGGTCGGAGATCCTGACTACGGCCGATCAGCAGGTCCCCGGGGTCAGCCGATACCTGGAGCAGGTCCGGGAGATCGAGCGAGAAGCCCGTCGGGCTCGCGAAACGGCCCGCGAGGCGGAGGAGCGCCTGCGGACCGAGCAGCTCGCCGCGGAAGCGATGGCGACTGAGACGGTTCCGACCGACGCGACTCCAGCGGTTCAGCAGCGCCTCCAGGCGCTTGAGGAGCGTACGAGGGCGCTGCGTCGTCAAGACGAACGGCAAGCTCGTGAGGTCGCGGCCGCCCGTGCGCGCGTAGAGGCGATTCAGGCCTGTCAGAGCGAGAATGAGGAGATTTTTCAAAACCATATGAGGCGACGAGCGCGAGTGATTCACTTGTCGCTTCAGCTGCTACGGCGCGATGCCGGGTGGCAAGACGCAGTCGTGCGGGTCGCCGGGATGACGCTTCACTTTGGGACGGCCACCAGCGTCTGGTCGAACGACACCCTGCGCAACGACTGGGACACGGTGTCGGACATCTTCACGCCCGCCGGCCTCGCCACCGCCGCGATGTCGGCGATCCCGTTCGCCGAAGGGGAGACGGAAGGCGGCATTGTGACGATGGTCGTCGGCCTTGCGACCACGCTCGCGTCCCAGCTCATCGGGATGCTCGCCGGCGAGGATGGGGCGGAGTTCCAGCAGGAGGTCGACGAACGCATCGAGCACATCAGCTTCAGCCGGCGCGCGTTCGACGACGCGCGCGAGCGCCAGGCCGCGCTGTCGGAGCTCGCGACCCAGACCAGCGAGACCTACGAGCTTCTCGAACCCCTGATCTCGCGAGGCGAGGAGCTGCTCGAGGCGGCGGAGAACGGCGACGGACCGCTAGACGACGCAACGCTCGAGGCCATCGAGGAGGTCGGCAACGAACTCGAGGTGCGGGCCAGCCGCGTGCAGTCCCAGCAGGAGCTCCTTCGCCTCTGGGTGCACCAGTTCGGCGTCTACACCGACGGCTACATCAGCGCCGGCGAGGCCTCCGACGACGACGATGCTCCCATCCTGAGCGACGAGGTTGTCGAACAGCTCGCCGAGCTGCGCAGCGGCATCACCGCTGCCGAGGAGAGTCTCGATCGGGTTGCTCGCCTGCAGCTTCACGACGCGGAGGTCCGACGCGCGCACCTCTCGTCTCCGCCGCATCCCCGCTGCAGTGGGGGCGCCGACGACGGTGAAGCCGAGAACACCGACCCCGGTTGAGGCAGCGGATATCAGAGTGACTCGTCGTCGAAGCGCCCCGGCCCGTCCAGTAGAAAGTCTTCTATGTACATGACACGCCCCTCGTGGATTACAGCAACGGTGCTGCTTGCAGCTCTAGCTGTGGGCTGTGGTTCCACACAGACTCCACAAGCAGGAGCCGGATGTTCCCGCGAACTGCGGACTTGTCAGCAGTTGGCCAGCCAACGTCAACAAGAGGTCGACCAGTGCCGGCAGACACACCCCCAGATCGAAGCTCGTGTCCGGCAGCAGGTGGCTGGGTGCTTGGCTTCTACCCGGGCTGTTGCAACCACAGCACTGCATCAGGTTTGTGAGGAGTGCGATGGTTGCCCAAGCTGCGATGCGCTGCCCAACTTCTCGAATTGCAATACTGGTATCGGGCAGGTTGAGCAGCCGCCGATGACGACGGGCTCTTCTCAGACTATCGAACAGCAAACACCGGTCCAAATAGGACTACATGCTGGTGGGACTAGGCGGTTGCGAGCATGCATAGAAGAAGCACTTGCGGCAGCTATTCTGGCGCCTGACCCGGCCGAGGCAGAAACGGCTTCACTTGCTGCGGTCAGCGAGCTAGCATCATGCCGTCATCCGAACCGACAGCAACAGGCCCAGGGCCGCTGGGTAGATGAGGAACAAGGACTCGTTGTGCTCCAGCTAATGGTGCAAACGGAGGACGGTGACCGCCTGGATCAGGCAGCTGGAACGGCCCGTTTCTCGACTGCGTCAAGTGGGACGGACTGAAAGTCCAGGCTCGCGCTCGCGCTCCGGCGGAGTCAGGGCACACTGCGATACGATGCGTTCCCGGTAGGAACGAATACACACCGATACTCTCCACACGTCGGGTCGGATTCCTCCCAGCAGCAGTCGAACTCATCGTCACGGGAGTCACTACACTGTGGCGGGTCGCACCATTCAGCGACGTGGCTACCGTCACCCAGCAGCGTCACCATGGCAGTCTCACGGCTGCACTCTGGGTGCTCTGTACCATCTTCATCCAGTGCTATAATGTGAGCGTTAAACCTCAGCAACAGACTCTGTATCGAGCCTACGGGAGCACCTTCGCAGAGTGCCAGAACGCTGGACGCGGGAGGATTCGATTCGAAAGGAGGTGTGTCGTCGGTGACGAATCGCTGGCAAGAAGAGTCGGAAGTCAGGGGCATAGGCGATTGGAGCCAGAAACGTTCTGGGAGAAATTCTCCTACGGGGCCTTGAGCGCACTGCGGGGCCGAGACAGTCTCCTCTTGGGCTGAGCTCGAGCCCACTGCCGCCAGCTCACCTGATGTTGAGTCGGCGGACCGCGAGCCGCCACACGCACCGGCGGCCAAGGCGAGCAGGGTGAAAAAGTAGCGCGTGATGTTGTCCTCCCAGAGGAGGCCTTCTAGCACGGGTGCGCGCGCCACGGCACCTCGCCGCGCTGACGTGTTGACGCACAAGCCGGGGCCCTCATTGGGATCGGCGCGTATGCATTTCGCACGTTAAGTTGACATAAGATAGATTCTGCGAAGAGAATCCCGGGGGCCCTGACCACCGTCAGCGACGCCGACTCCCGCGCCCTCCCCGGCTCAGTGCCGCGGCTTCCGACCTTCACGGCGACTCTCACCCGAGGAGCTGACGGTCCTTGGGGAAGAACGCGCGGTGCTCGCCCCTGAAGGGTCCCGGTAGACCGTGCGTCGCCCCTTCGCGCTAGTCAGCTGTAGAGAAGGGGAAGGATGCCTCAAGCCCGGACAGAGTCCGGGTGAATAGGAGGTCACCCTTCCCCATGACCAAGAAGCGTAGATATCGGGCCATTTCTGTCAACGACGAGCGCGTCAGCACGGTGATCGCGGCGGTCGCGAATAGACGTGTCGCGATCGGGATCGACATCGCGAAGACGAGGCAGTTCGCGGCGTTCATGACCGTGGACGGGCAGGTTCACGGGACGGTGCGATGGGAGCACCCGAAGGAGTCGCCGCGGTTCATCGAGCTGCTGCGGGAGCTCGTGAGTCGAGGCTCGCAGGTCGAACCGGTGATGGAGCCGAGCGGGACGTACGGGGACGCGCTGCGAGGCGCGTTGTGCCGTGCAGGGATGCCGGTGCACCGGGTGAATCCCAAGCGTTCGCATGATGCGGCGGAGGTGTACGACGGGGTTCCGAGCCTGCACGACTCCAAGTCCGCCGCCATCGTGGCGAAGCTGCACTTCGACGGCGCCAGCGAGCAGTGGCCGGTGGCCACAGAACACGAGCGCGCGTTGGCGGCATCGCTGCGTGTGCTCGAGGTCTTCCAGAAGCAGTTTCAGCGCAATCGAAACCGACTCGAAGGGCTGCTCGCACGCCACTGGCCCGAGCTGCCGCGAGTGCTGGACCTGGGCTCTGCCACGCTCCTCGAGCTCCTCGTGGAGTTCGGCAGCGCGGGCGAGGTCGCCCGGCGCCCAAGCGAGGCCGAGACGGTGATGCGTCGGGTCGGCGGTCGTTTCCTCCAGGCCACGAAGGTGGCGACCGTGCTCGACGAAGCGGCGACCTCGTTCGGACTGCCGCCGACGGACGAAGAGCGCCGAACGGTCCAGGCGATCGCAGCAGAGGCTCGTCGATGCCAGAAGGCGGCGAGCTCGGCGAAGCGGCGGGTCGAGGCGCTGACCGAGCACGAGGGGGCGGCGAGAGAGATGAGGGCGGTCGTCGGCAAGACCACTGCGGCCGTGCTGGTCGCGGCCGTGGGCGACCCGCAATCCTATCCGTCCACAGCGGCGTACCAGAAGGCGCTGGGCCTGAACCTCAAGGAGAAGAGCAGCGGCAAGCAGCAAGGTCCCTTGCACATCACCAAGCGCGGCCCCGGCGTCGCCCGCCTGTTCCTCTACCTCGCCGCGCTACGCCTCCTGCAGCGCGATCCGGTCGTCCGGGCCTGGTACGCGAAGAAGGTTGCCCGGCAGGGAGGCATCGCGAAGAGCAAGGCCGTCGTCGCCGTGATGCGCAAGCTCTCGCTGGCCCTGTGGCACGTGGCCCGCGGCTCGACCTTCGACTCCAGAAAGCTCTTCGACGTCTCACGGCTCCGCATCGCCCCGGAGCCCATGACGGAGGTGATGTGAGACCGCGCTCGCACGTCACCGCTCCCAAGAAGGAGGTCCCGATGTAGGACGCAAGTCCCGATCGGTCACCGACTGCTCCGACGGGGGACCTCCAACGTCTAGTGCTGACCCGCCCCTGAGCGAGGTCCGAATCTAGTGCCGAGGCCCCCTGAGGATGCTGTCCCGACGCAATGCCCCACGAAGCTGATTCGGTGCCGCCAGACGGACACCCCATGCTCGAGAGCTTCGACCTACCCGGGCCCGCTACTCCGGAGCTGCCGGCGACCACGTCCACGATCGCGAGTCCCACGTCGACGTCTCGTACCCCGACCTCGTCCGACATCGGCACTCGTACGCCCATGAGAACCACTCACCGGCATCCACCCCCCTCCTTGACGGCTATGAGAG
>Ga0070728_10006565_pt1 | contig 10991 bp, 10 predicted proteins | sample tdDd471_FD_66723 | JGI IMG/M metagenome (GOLD analysis project Ga0070728, IMG submission 66723) | Marine sediment microbial communities from the Atlantic coast under amendment with organic carbon and nitrate - tdDd47.1 | ecosystem: Environmental > Aquatic > Marine > Coastal > Sediment | place...
CGGTTCGATAGCGGACCACTCAAAGTCTGTAAGATCGTATCGTGACATCAAAAACTCCTTTCGGAGCTTGAATCACATTCAAGACGTTTGGGGAAGCCCGTTTATGAGTTTACGGCCTAGAGATGGAATTGCCTTTCTCGCAAAGGATGAATACCTAGAGCGTTCCCCAGCGAATGATGGCTTTCTTTCTTTAGGAGGTAATCGTGAGGATCTTCAGTCAAGAGAAGGGCTTCGGCTAGACCGAACGAGTTGGCTAAAAGTCATTGTTTCGATACTCAATATCTACGGTGAGAATAAGATTTACGATTTCGTGTTTCGTGACAAAGAATATCAGGAAACCCTTCAATCTGGAAAAAGTGAAGGGATAGATACAAGCCCAGAAAATGCCACTTTGAAATTCCTTGAAGGCTTTAAGGAGGCCTTTGAAGAATCTTTAGGGAAATCAGACAAGGAAATAGCAAAGGGGAAATATATAGAACTATATTTTGAGTATGTTTTCAGTCAAATATTAAAGAGAGAATATATAAATGACTGAATTTGATTATTTGAAGAAATTCCTTAAAGAAAACAAAAAGAATATAATAGATTTGTACGAATCAGAAGCACAAACTATATCCACTTCTCCTGAGCTAAAATACCTTGAGAATAATTTTCTATTTCCATTCTGGGAGGAAAGAAAAAACAAGGGCCTCTACTTCATTATAAATCTGCCTGAAGATTTCCTGAAAGATCTTGAGTTTGAAGAGATCAGAACTGCTCTAAAAACAGATCTAGCTGAGGCTCTCAAACAAAATAACGTTGTTTACGTGAACAATCGATTTCAAGTCACCAACACAAAGTCGGAAAAAATAACAAACGACCTAATTGAGCAGTCTTCAAAAAATGAAGACTTGATCGTTATCCTGTTTAGCCCTGATGGAATAGATTTTGGAATCAGGGGGAAAATCGTAAAGAACCTAAATGTGTTCTACAACGAGCAAGATAGAGCCAAACACAAGGAACTGTACGATATCGGGAGGTTGCAGGAGTGTCTTAAAGAGTATGAAAGGGTGATAAGTCAGCCTGGAAACAACGAAGCCTTTTTCGAATCTCCACGCACTCTTAAAAACCTACCTGATAGACCAGTAAACCTACTGAGAAATAGTCCAGAAAAAATCATGCGCGATAATCTTTTGGCGTTTCTGAATTTGCATACACGCCATACATTTACGAAAGAAATTGAGCTTGGTACGGAAAGGGAACTAGACCTCTACACTGAAGCTGAGGGAAAGCAATACCTCATTGAAGTCAAATGGATGGGTAAATCAATCAATTCGGATCGAAATGGAGTTTCCACAACAAACTATACTGATGGCAACATGAGAAATGGTGTTATTCAGACTCTCGAGTACATTCAAGAGGTAATCGACGCTATGAATTTTTCACTACAGTGCGGATACTTATGTATCTTTGACGCTCGGGACGAGAAAGAAACTATTGATTATCAGGATTTCAAATTTGTTGAAGAACGCCCTGAACTGGTGCCGTTTTTTCAACAGCATTTCAAAAAGCTAGACGATATAAACCTGAATATAACTTAATTTCAGGACGTCATTACAATAACGCTTTCTCTCAAGGACCCAATTTTTTCCTTTTGTTGAGCACTTGACTTAAGCTTTCTTGCTTCTCTTATTTCGTCAACTCGAAATCCGTTCGAGCTAGCTATGCTAGAAACAATTTCATCTACTTTAATCTCGACCCCGTAGTACGCGGAATTTGCAACATTGAAGAAAACCTTTTTCCCAGGTTTCATTTTGCTTTTTAGTTTACAGAATAATAGATCCATATCGACAAAATAGGCTTTTATCATGTTTGGAATGTCTTTATTCCAAAGCTTTTCGGTACTTTGAATTTCTGAAATCGCATTTTCCAGAAGAGGGATCTTTAAAAGGTCGACATTTCCCAATTTTACTTGAACATGAGAGCGAAGCGTCCGCTTTCTCAGCTCTCGAACTTCCTCATAAGAATTAACAAGATCAAGAACCCAAAGCTCCGCGATATACATATCTGTATAATCCCGTGAATTTAAGTAGGGCGGAGAAGTAATAACAAGGTCAATACTTCCATCTGGAACTGTGCTTATTTTTTCTCTTACGTCCCCAAAATGACAAAATGGAAGATTATTTGTCGAAACATTTAGGCTCTCCAAATGTTTGATGTCTTTACGAATCATTTTTAGCTTTTCTAAAAACTTCTCATGCACATCCCTACGTTTGATGTGTGCCTCTTGCCAATTCTTTTTATAGGAAAGGCATTTCCCATTCCTGTAGACGTTACTTACATCGAGCAATATTGAGGCTAGCGCGACCAAAAACAATGGCCGGTAGGAAGCGTCATTAACATTTGAAATTTCGTGCTTTATATCAAGTATTCCGTCCATAACCCCTTTGTTAAAAACCCATTTCTTAAGACCCTTCCTGGGTTGAAATGTTTTGGCTAAGGGTGGAGATACAAGTTTCCTAATTGCCCGAAATTTCCCACGCAAGCTTGTCGAAATTCGATGGCTTTCTTGCTCAATAGTTTTAGAGCTGTACGTAGTGTTTAGCTTGGCTGAAGCTAGCAAATACATAAAGGGGCTAACTTCAAAAGAGCTACATGTAATACCTTTGTTTTGCAGCTCTAGTGGTGTGGTTCCACTTCCCGCAAAAGGGTCCAACACATGAGTAGGTTTGTATTCCAATTCATCAAGAATACTTTCAATAAACTCTTTTGAATAGCCTTCAACAAATGGATACCACTGATGAATAAATACGTTTCTATTCTTATTGAACTGCATGATAGGCTTATACACATGTGTATAGTCCACCACCTTGGGCGAAGTTTGTTCAACGGCTGCTTGCATATTAAACCCAAATAAGAAGAAACACTGAGTATATTCAAGAGTCTTTTAACGGCATTTTGTAAAGCATTTTCTAACCAAATGCACAATTTGATTAAGCTGGACTACCCTATCTCATGTTGTGCAATCCTACTTGCATTGAATTTGACCTATTAAAATTTCTAGCCTCACCGATACCGCATCATCGGCGGGGTCCAGGCCAGAGATTCGAGCAACGGCAAATCGATCTCTCCTTTGCCCTGAAACAGGGCCGCATGGGCGGCCGCCATGATCAGGTCTTTGGTTTCACCTGTCAGACCTTCCGACAGCGCATGGACGAATTCGACAAACCTTTTTGAGCTGTTTTCTTTTGTCGGCTGAAGGCCCGCAGCCTGAATAAGCTGAAAGATGAACTTAGCATAGGCGACATCATTGACTTTCCACGCCCCTAGTTCGGCCGGACGGAACCTGCTCCCGAGTTGTTGATCGAGCTGGAGGACACGATAGGCTTCTTCAGTGCCTACGGCGACGACCCTGATATTCAGTTGGTTGCTAAGATACTTCAGCACATTGAGAAAGCCGGCCTGATCGCCGGGGGCAGCGGCAGCAATATTGTGAATTTCATCGACAATCAGTATCTGAACACTGTTGCGTTGATAGAGTTCCATCACTTGGCCGAGAAGGCGCTCGGACGTGTGGGATTCCACCCTTGGGGCGCCAATCGCCTGAAGCAATTCTCTGTAGAAGGCTTTTGGCGTGGGCCGGTCAGGGGGTGTTTCAACGATTTGCACGGGAGAGGCCGGTGTATCCGGGTATTCCGCTTCAATCCAATCATCAACATCCTTCTTGAACTTACGAACCAGCATCGTTTTACCGCTGTTTGAGCGACCATAGATCAGTAAGCCTGGCGTCCGGACAGAATCTGGATAACTGAAGAGCTCATTGAGTTGCTGAAGCCTTGTCTCTCCAATTGGATAGGAGATCCAACAATCCCCGAAACAATTGGAATGGGCGTCGCTATGGAACAGGTTCGTTTCAATCGTTTGCGTATCAAATGCCATCGTTTTCACCACTTCTCATAATTGGGTTTCATATCGTCTTCCGTTAGGTCGAAATATTCTTCTTCAGGTGGCGGATCGGCATGACCGGGCGGCCGCCTTACAGGCTTGACCAGCCGCGGTTCTGAATTCTTTTGTTTTTCCGGTTTCTTGGTTCGGTCTAAATCAGATTTATTGCGGCGTTTTTGTTCTTTGGATTTTCGGACCTTCTTGGTCGTCTTTTTTGCATTCTGTTCGAGGCGTTTAATTTCCTCGTAGGCATGGAAAATGATTTCCTCGTTTCGTCTTTTCCGCCCTTGTCTATCCAGATGCTTTTGGACCGCCCGCAATTCGGACAGCGATATGACAGGTCGACCGGTATTGCGATAAGGTATCGTAAAATACTGGCCGAGCTTTGGGTCAAGAAAGTAGAGCCTGCTGATGTCCCTCGGGTCGCGTCGAATTTTAAACTTTCTCCGCTTCCCATCGCTCTTAGCCTTAATCCACGGGTTAAGGCAGGACTGGAAATAGGTAATATTGTCCCAATGTATCCCGTCCTTTTGAATCGTCCTCTCCGTTAGAGGCAACAAATCAAGACGCAGGCGTTCCGGATCTTCTATCGGATCGGGCAGACCGCTCCCGTTTTCACCTGTTATTCCATCTTCCCAGGCCGCCAAGGGGGATCGCTTCAGGGTCTTGTGGGTCTCTTCATGGTAGACCTTCACAAGGTAGGTAATTAAAACCTTCTCCAACTCATCCAGGGTAAAAATGGCCCGACCTTCAGAGTCGTACTCCCGTCGGTCCTGAGGCCCTTGGAACGTGGTCCCAGACAGTCCATCCAAAAACCTTTTTAGCGTTCCATTCAGCCTCTCGATGTGGGCTCCCCATTCCGGCCTACCGACCGCTCGCCACTGGAGATTGATCCCCCACTCACTGCAAAAGTCGCGAAGCATCGAACCTCGGAACTCTTTTGCGTTATCGCAGTGAAGGGTATTCATCAGGCCCCAGACAGGCCAGCACCCCTCAATTTTCAGGCTCTCGAGATACTCTTCTTTCTCAAGGATTCCGTTTGCCAGACAAAGGCCGACACTATTGGCGCTCGGCGGATCCATTGAGAGATAGAGACCGGTGACCATCCGAGAAAAAACATCGATCGCCAAGGTGATCCAGGGCCGCCCAATCGGTAACCGCAACTCGCTGTCGACAACGATAATATTCAGTTGGGTATGGTCTATCTGGACAATGTCCAATGGGCCACGGGCATCGTCATAGATGCCCGGCGCCGCCCCATAACTGTCTTTCGCCTGCTTCGGCCCTCGGCGCTTCTTCTTTTTCTCGAATTCATCAATGGCGTCTACCCGGCGGCAAATCGTTGCATACCCGGGGGACTTAAGATCAAGTTTCTTGCAATCCAAAGCTATACGACGATGAAGCTCTTTCTTGGATATCCGCTGCCGGCTGAGAAAATCCTTCTCAATCCGGTTCTCGACCACCGCTTCAACCTCCGGCGGTAGGCGTTTCTGGTTGGATTGACTCTTTTTTCTACGTGGAGCGAGCGCACTGATAAGCCCATGAGTTTCATAGTCAGCAATCCAGCGATAAATCGTTGCTGCGGTGCAGTCGATTTTTTTAGCGGCCGCTTCAACCGCTTCCCTTCCAATTACCTTTAGGCCAATTAAGGGCTGGATGATTGAGAAACGCCGCTCGGCCTCATCGATATCTTTTTGATCGATAGCATCCCGATACGGAAGAGCAGCTTCTGTCATCGATAGGGGCTCAAGGTCGCCGCGTGCGACGACTTCAGTCTTGTCCGATTTCTTAAACCGGACGAGAAACTCTTCCAGGTTGATGTTCTTGAGAATGGTGCACTCCATACCTTTGGCAAGCACCTCGGAGCCTGGCCGGTATCTAAAAGTCGCCATAAGCGCCTCCATCCATTTCTCTACGGACAAAACTGTTTTCAGTAATTTCTGCCGCTAGGTCGGTCGAGAGAACACCGTGAGCGATTAGTGAGAAGACGGTATTTCTCCCTCGTGCTCGCTCTAGACCATCCAAGTCCGCCCGATCCAACAAACCTGAAATCGAGACCTTTTCTCCTGAAGAAATTTTGCGCAAGAGCCTGGCACAAAGTCCCGGATTCGGTTTTCTCGATTGCAATGGCAATAGGGTTCGGGCGTTGTCTAGCTTGGGAGTTCGAATTTCTATTTCCGTAAAGACGGAAAACTGCCACCCTTGCTCCGCTGCGTAGATGCGCGCTGCGTCGAACTTTGGCTGAAATTCCTTGGCCTTACTCTTCAGTTCGTCCGCGTACTTGACCTCTACCAGCAACGGAAACGAGTTTCTGTCCTCAAATGTCACTAGATAGTCTGGTGTATAGCGGCGGCTTTTCCCTTCCAGATCCATGAAGCCGATACGGCAAGGCTGGGAGACGATGCCCGACACATCGGTGTCAATTGCCGTCACCCTAACGAAATCCCGTTCAAGGCCGGACTCATAGGGAATGCTATCGCTAAAACGGGCAATATTCATCTCGCCGGACAGACTGCCTCGTTTGGTTGGAATACGTCGAACCGACTGAACCTGACTAGCTGATACGGTCGTCATCGTTTCCTCCCATTCAATTCCCTACGTAAAACCCCTTCAATCCATGGGCCGATATTTTCCCCGGCTTGCTTCGCCGCCTCTTTGGCAGCTTGCCGAACCTGGGGGCTAATACCTTCGAGTTTCCAATATCGATGGAACCCACAAGGAACGGTTCTTTTGGCGACTGGCTTTGAAAGTTTCCGATGCCCAGGGAATCGATGATTGAGAAGTTTCTGAAGTTCGCGGTAAGTCGGTTTTGTGCCTCTACGCTCTAAAACACGCGAAGCAGCCTGGATATCGTCTTTAGTCAGTTCGAATTTAGGGAAGCTTAGGTGCTCATCGACTTGACGCGTCAATTCAAACGGCAAGTCGTGACCGGTATTCAGCAAACGCCGTCGAGATAACCCAACTTCTTTGCAGACTTGCACAAGGGTTGTGGGCCATCGATCGATGAGCTTCATCGTCAACTGAAGAAGAATTTGCCGGCAACGAGGATTGTAACGCTCGACTTCTTTGAATTTGGGGATCGATCCCCTCTCAAGATCAATTCCCGACAAACCTGCAAGCACTTCTTGGAGGTCGGTTGCAAACTGACTACCGGCAACCAGACGAAACAAATGATGCAGAGCTTTGAAAAAGAGAACTGGATGAACGTGTCGTTCCCCCAATTGGACCCAGTTCCCTCCGGCTACCGAAAGCAAGTTCCTTTGAATCAACAAAGAGCTCTCTTCAACCGTCCCCATCGTTTGCTCCCCTCCCAGGTAAGAGCCGCCACAGTAGGCGCAGAACTCAAGCCCCCCTCCATCCGGCACCCTCAGAACAGATACCGGACCACCACAATACGGGCATCGATCAATCAATATATTGTGGCGTATATGGCAATCGGCAACAAAATATAGACGCCAATGCAACCTATAATGAGTCCTGCGGTCATCTCGCAGGCATTCCGGACAAATTTGCTGGCCAAAACACTTTTGTGCAGTTCCTGCCGGAGGAATCCAAGGCAGCCTCGATTTGGCAGGCTGATCGGAAAAGACCGTTCCCAGATATTGGTTGAGATTTAGCTTCCGAATTTTCCCTTCAGAAACCCCTGTGTGCTTAGAAAGGCATTCGACAAGTTCTCTGGGCGGGAAACGGTCGAGATCCAGCTGATAGAGGCGCGCACCTGGAACACAGATTGGGAAGAGCTCTTTGGGCGAAAGCCCATTGGACAGGGCAATTCGCGTAAACCAAGACGACAGGGTTTCGCCCGGGCAAGGAGGCGATCGGCCAGGCCAAAGATCAAACGTATCTTGTGCTTTTCTGTAGGCCATTTCCAACCCCGCTTGTCGAGAACCAGGGAGAGTTGAGAAATGTGCCGCTTTTTATTGCCTATGCGGCTTCAGTGCTGCTCGTTGACCATTTAGCGTCAATGCCCCTCAAGGGTTCACTTCCTTGAACCGCAACGCCAAATAGAACAGCTGCTCTTCTTTGTAAAAGATGGGGAAACGATAGACGCTCCCTTCCTTCAACATGCCTTCTCGGCTGGTCCGAATGGGGCGACGTTCCGTCGCACCAACCCGGATAATTTCGTCCCGTGCGGGAGCCGGTGTTGAGAAGATGTCGTATTCGTCCGCCGACCGGGCATAGCCTTTCACGGTCACGTCGAGGGTCATGGGCTTGCGCCGGGAACTGCCATATTCCTGATAGGTCGTCGCAATTGGAATAACGCAGGTTCGACGGGCTTCCTTACGCAAATCACATCGGAATTTACTGGGAACACCGCACCCATAATCATCTTTTTTACAGCCCTCTTCGTTCACAATGCTGTCCCTTAGGTGCCCAAGAACGAAGGTCACATCCCACGAATTGACAAAAGCATCCTCGTTCGTCGACATCTTCATGTCTTCCGTTACCACTGTGACCTCGTAGACATCGGTTCCGGAGCCGGTAATTTTGGACCATAGGTCGTCGATGAGTCCTGCTTCTACAGTCGTCGAAACAGCAGAGAGGAGCGCCAAAACGAGGATAAATTTGGCTACACGTTCCCAGTTTTTCATCTACTCACCCCACAGAAATCGGAATAAACACCAGCAATTTGTTCTCGCAAGAGCAATACACGGAATATTATTCCGTCTTTGAGAGTCATGCAAATCAAAACACTGAATTAAGATCGGTGGTGGAATACTGAAAACGGAGTGAAATTCCGTGTATGGACACGGATGACATTCTTCGAAACTTTGGCGCTAAGATCCGAAGGCACCGGAAACAAGCCGGTTTGACCCAAGAGGAATTAGCAGAAGCGATTGGCCGATCGGTCGATACGATCTCTAACATTGAGAGAGGCGCGGCATCCACCCGGATTGGCACCGCCGCTCTAATTGCCGAAAAACTAAACTTGCCGCTCAGCGAACTTTTTGAGTTCCGAACTCTGGATCAAAAAGACCGAGAGAAACGGGAAGAGCTTCAAACTCTCCTGAGCATTGCTGATACGGTGGATATCAAAATTCTACGAGCGATAATCGATCAGGCAAAGATTTTGATCGAGGCAAAGTCGTAAAGCAGTCGCAATCACTCAGCCTAATTCAACCAGCCAATCGGCTTGGAAGCGTTTGTTCATAGCCCGCCCCCTATACCCTCTGGGATTACAGACCACGCGAGTATGATCAACTCGATAGTCGGCACTGGCATGGGTATGTCCATGAACCCACAATGCTGGTTGATAGGCTCTAATCAACGCCTCCGAATCCGAAGCAAATGCCGCTGAAACAGGATCATTCCCGTACTCTTTAGCAATCGAACTCCTTGAAGGAGCATGGTGGGTCATTACAACGGTCTCACCAGAGAACGGCTGCGAAAGTTCTACCTCCAGCCAATCCCGGCTTTCCTCGAACAACGACATGGCTTTGCCTGGCGTGAATTCCTTTCCACCCAACCTGATATCCGTAAAATCCACTAGCGCCCGCCCGCTCATCTGCATGGCCTCAAGTCGTCGGTCTTCACCAAAAAGACCAAAGTCGGTCCAGAGCACGCAGCCCAGGATGCGAACGGCGCCGGTTGGCGTTTCAAGCACAACGGACTGCTTTTCCAGAAAGTGGTGTTTCCCGGTTTGTTTTTCCGGCAGTCCCTCAAAGAAGTCCGCCATATCCATGCCGTAGAACTCATGGTTGCCCGCGATTTGGACAACGGGCCGGTCCAGCCAGGCCGATAGCTCAGTGCCGTAATCCAGGCATTGGAGCCCCACGTCGATATCGCCGGCCAACAGAACGGCGTCAACACGGCACTGCCCCTGCTCATCCAAGAGACCGCCGAGATTAGGTCCCAGATGCGGATGCCCCTGTTTCTCCAGGGCCTTGCGTTCCTTTCCACGCCGAAAGCGCCCCTGCGCCTGTTCGGCGGCACGGTCAAACTCAAGGTGTAGATCTGAAAGGACGGCAAGTTTCATGGGGTGTAATTACCACATCAAAGTACGCCAGAGACGAAATAGATCGTAATTCAGGGAAATCACCCAAAATTCCAGATTTACTCAAACCGCAATGCCGAAATTAAGCTAACAAATTGATAATTTTATACTTTCCGCTCAGCAGCAGGCCGTTTTGTCGCACGTAGTTTGAGAATGTCGCATTTAGAGTGATAAGAGTCGCAGATAGAATGAGAAGTCGCAAATAGAGTGAGTTCCGACAGTGGACAACAAAAAACGGGCCCGTAATCGGACCCGTTTTTATGGCTGGGGCGGCAGGATTCGAACCTGCGAATGCTGATACCAAAAACCAGTGCCTTACCGCTTGGCGACGCCCCATCAGTGCGCTTAAGGCGGCGCACCATAATGGGTTCGGCCGGTCCTTTCAAGACGCTTTATTGAACTCTCCGGCGATCAGGTTAACAAAGGCGCGGCGGCGACCCACCAATCGGGTTTGGCCTCGGAGATTTTTGCCGCCGCGGACTGGGCTTTTTCCTCTGTTTCAAACAGGCCGAAGCAGGTTGCGCCGCTGCCCGACATGCGGGCCATTAGGCAATCTTCGGATGCGCCAAGCCCCAGAAAGGCGACATCGACAGCCGGGGCAATCGTCCGGGCGGGGATTTCCAGATCATTGGCCCGCTCCCGGAGAATTTCCGCCAGATGCGCCGCATCCTCAGGGCTCTCGTCAAACCTTGCCGGAGCAGAAAACCCGCCAGAACGCGCCTTAAACACCGCCGGGGTTGAAACGGCGATCCCCGGATTGACCAGCACCAGCCAGCAGGGAGGCAATGGCGGCGGGGGCGACAAGTCCTCGCCAATCCCCCCAACGAAAGACGACCGACCGCTTAAGCAAACGGGCACATCGGCCCCGAGAGAAAGGGCGATTTCCTGCATTTGATCATCGGGCAGAGAAATCTCCCAAAGCTCGGAAAGCGCCTTCAAGGCCGCCGCCGCATCGGCCGAACCGCCACCGATACCCGAAGCGACAGGAAGTTCCTTGGTCAGAGTCAGGGCCGCGCCTTTTTGACAGCCCGAAGCTTTCCGCAGAGCCTCGGCGGCTTTTATCACAAGATTG
>Ga0070728_10006571_pt1 | contig 10981 bp, 12 predicted proteins | sample tdDd471_FD_66723 | JGI IMG/M metagenome (GOLD analysis project Ga0070728, IMG submission 66723) | Marine sediment microbial communities from the Atlantic coast under amendment with organic carbon and nitrate - tdDd47.1 | ecosystem: Environmental > Aquatic > Marine > Coastal > Sediment | place...
AAGGAAACGTCTGCGTTTTTGCGAGTCGGGCTGGTGTTCGCATGTCTCTTTTTCACTGCACATGGTTGTTCATTACTCTCCTGCAATTAATGCGTAAACGGCCAGACAAGCGCCATGCCTTCTCCCCTGAACCAGACACCGGTTATGGTGAGAAGAACAAACGAGACAACAATCAGCGTAAACACGGCCTGGGTTGTTTCGTTGTTAACGGATGCCGTGCGTTTTCTTATTGCCCAATGGAAGGTGGCGATGGCACACACCATGAGAACTGCGGGGAACAGGCCGTCTGAAATCACCGGTGGCAGGGTGGGGAACCAGCCTGGGATATCGATGATGACTTCATTTAAAAGAATGGCGGATGGGACCAGAATGACGGCTGTGATCGTTGCTGAGATGCTTGCCTTTTTGCCCTTCTCTGAAAAAAACCAGGTTCCGGGCCGGGCCGCATCGTACCGGAGATAGGGCAGCATGATGACAAGTAGGAAAAAGGTGGTGGGGATGAGGAAGACTGCGAACACGGGGTGGAAATGCAGAAGCAGTTCCTGAATTCCCATAAAGTACCAGGGGGCTTTGGCCGGGTTGGGACTGAGGCCGGGGTTTGCCATCTCTCCCAGCGGTGCATTGAAGACCACGGAGAGCGTCATGATGACGGCAATGAGGATCAGGGCCACAACGCCCTCCCTTAATACAAGGTTTGGGAGGGTGGCGACCATGGGGGGCTTTTCGACCTCGCCTGATTCTGTGTCGGTGGGAATGGCGACTCCGCCGGCTTTTCGTACCCGCCAGAAGTGATAAAACATAAGGAGCAGAAGCGAACCCGGGAGGACCGTGGCGTGGAGCGTGAAAAACATCAAGAGGGTCGCAGACCCGGTTTCATCGCCCCCCTGGAGCATGGCCTGAATCGAGCTTCCTGCCAGGGGGATGTACTCTGTCATCCCGGTGGAGATGGTCACGGCCCAGTAGGCCAGTTGGTCCCATGGGAGCAGGTATCCTGTAAAATTCGAAATAAGGATCCCTGAGAAAAGAAAGATGCCGATGACCCAGTTGAACTGCCTGACCGAGTGAAACGCGCCCGTGAAATAGACGCGAAGCAGGTGAAGGAACGCTATGACAATGAGGAAGTTTGCACTCCAGTAATGGATGTTCCGGACCAGCTGTCCGAACATGACCTGGTTTTGAATTGTCATTACCGATCGGTACGCCTTTTCCGGGAAGGGCTCGTAAACAAAGAGCAGCAACATCCCGCTCATGGCAAGGAGCAGAAACAGGACCACGCACATTCCTCCCAGGCCCCATGTTCGGCTAAACCGAAGGGCCTCTAAGGGGACTTTTCGAGGGTGAACATGAAGGATCAGGTTTTCATAGGCGGCCCATGGCCTTTTTTTGTCGGTTCCGGCAAGGACGGGACGTTGTGAAATGGAACCTGTCACTCGCTTCAGAATGGTCGTGTGCTCTGCCATGGGGTTTCCGGTGTCTGTTTTTTTGAGTGTGTCGTGTCTCTTCATCCATGCCAGTGGAGGGGGGCGAGTAATGGCTGAGATGACAAGTAAAACGGGCATGCGTTTGCATGGTCTTTAATTACTGCAATACTACAAGAATTGTGCTTAAACGCAAGTTGAGTTTTTGGGGCGTATGGTTTTGTTTTTATGTTTTAAATTTTATATCAGATGCGTATGTGTCGCAGATGTCGGCGATGAAATCGCAACTGAACTCAAAAGCTGATGGTCAAACGTTTTAAACGTGTGGCCTCCGGTGCCGGTTTTTAGCCCGGCTATTTCACGAGTTGAGTGCACCCAAATTCAAGGCATCAGATTTGCTGATGTAGTGGTTTACCTCAATGCTCTGATAACGCGGAGGCACCCCTTGCGGTCTGAACGTTTGTGTACGCGTCTTACGAAGGATTTAAATCGGGCAGGCTGTGCCTGTCATGTTGACGGGCCCTTTTTTTCAGCAGTTGGCGTCGTGTCTTTGAGACTTCGTGAAAGAATACGTTCGAACTCCAAGGGGGGGAGGTGGATCCTGCATTTTTGAAAAGTCCGGATTGTAACAGGGCTGCCTGTTCGGAGAGTGTCGGGTTTTCAGACTCCGCCACCAGCCACTCAAGTGTTGCGGGGTGGGCGCCGGTGTGGAATTTGTCCAGCCAGGTCATAAGGCTGTTGTGGGTGTCCATGGGGTTGCCGGAGTGGCAGGCGGTTTTGAATCGGTTGAAATACGTTTTCTCTGATTCATTTCGGTCTGTGTTCCACTTCCTGATCGTCAGGAGTATGGCTGTGCGAGCCCTGAATAAGGCCGTTAAGCAAGCCGCGAGCACTGAACCTATAAAAACCATCCATTTGACGCCACGGTTATTGGTGGCGCGGGGCGAAAATGACCCCGCTTCCTTGAAGAGCTTCGGGTTGGGGGTGACCTTGAGCTTTACCGAGGGCAGGGTTTCGGTTTTCAGTTCATCGTTTTCCATGTCCCACCAGTGAATCACCACCTCGGGCAAGGTTACTGTCCCGGCCTCTTCGCACACATAGGTGATGGTTTCCGTCCGCTCTCCCGTGAAGTTCCCCCGGTCCATGTTATCGGTTACGGACGGGTCTTTTGAATAGATGCCAAAGCCTTTGATGTCTGGGGTCTCAAGTGGAGGAAAGGCCATTCCCAGGACATCTTCGGCGCGCATTGTGATGTTGCGGGTAAACGCGTCTCCAACCTTTGCCGCGTCGGGCTTTGGGTCCCATGTCTCCGAGAGTTTAAATTGTGTTGTGCTGATAAGGGCCGCCAGTTTTTCAGCTCCGGGAGGCATGGTGGCCGTGACCCTGAGTTCAGGGGCTTTGAGTGTCACGCTCCTGGGTTTGGTTTCTCCCGGCACTGCTGGGAAAAACCGGACGTTGAAGGGCTCAATGACGATCTCTCCCGGCCGCTGAGCAAACATGGCGAACTCATGGCCCTGAACACTGTATTTGGTGCCGTTAATGGTCTCTGTCCTGTTGAGCCCGAAGGAGCCCACTTTCAGGGCGATGGCCCCGGGGATCTCCGGGAGGTCAAACTCAGGTGACCCTGAAAACCAGGTGGTGGTCATGAGGTCGATGGTAAGGGTGACCCTCTGGCCCACCCGAACCTCGCCCTTGGGTGTGACCGAGACCCGGATGTTATCGGTTTGTGTCACTGCGTGAAGAAGGGGAGGGCATGTGACCATCAAAAACAGCAGGAACACCAAAAGAATACGAGGGCTTTTTCCCGGTATCTGTCGCCTGGCGATGTGTGTGGCTGTAAGGGTCGTGTTCATATCGTTTCTTTCGTTGTTGGGTAACATTCAACGTTTTTAACCATTCAGTGTGTGCCTCCGGCAACCTTTTGCCTGATCTGAAAGAGTGGGGTTTCCAAACAGGTCTTAAAAATATATTGGGTCAATCTAAAACTAAGGCACATGTGATTTGGCCTGAGGAACGAAGGACAAAGCGCATGTGCAACCTGCTTTCAAGGTGGCACACCTTGCCGCCGGAGGCATACTTTGACCATAGAGGGCTGTTTTGGCTTTTTACTGACCGTTCACGCTCCTCTGGTAGGCAAATTTAGCCCTTAAAAAGTCAGCGGGTCGTGTCTGAACGCGCCTCAGCCACATGGCTCTCATCTCCTTATCCGAGATCTGGGAGCTGCTTTCTACGGTTTCGTCCTTTGCCCCGCCGGATTTTTCAACCCGGTCGCTGAAGACAATTTCATCGGCCCCCAGCAGATCACCCTCTATGCCGCCAGGATCCCCCTCGGGTGGTTTGAGATTGTCTCGTCTTGCCGTGGCGATGGCCCTGTTGGTTTCAGCCTTTTCCCAACCTGGCCTGGCCTGAAGAGCCCGGTCATAACTTGCGATGGCGGCATCGTAGTTTCCAGACATCAACAGGGCGTTCCCCCGGTTAAAGAGCCCCTCCTCAGAAGGGACCTGGCCGAAGGCTGCCGCTGCCTCTTTGAACTGCCCATCCCGGTAATATGCGGCGCCGCGCCCCATGGCGTCCTGAAATCTCTTTGCGGCTTCCCCATAGTTTTTGCGGGTCATCAACCATTGTCCCTGCTGGTCCGGTGTCAGCCAGAGTCCGGTGAAGGACATGTCTGCCGCACGGAGGGCGAGGATGGAGAACATAAAGATTATGGCCGTGATGATACCTTTGAGGCTGTTTTTTTTTGTCATGCCAATGGTCGCTCTTGAGTTTTTTAGTCCGCGTTTGTTGCATGCCACAGAACATAGCCCCGATATTTCACGAGTTGAGTGCACCCATATTCAAGGCATCAGAGCTGCAGATGTAGCTGTTTACTTCAATGCTCTGATAACGCGGAAGATGGGTGCACTCGGCTCGCCCGAAGGGGGATAAAAGCGAGCTGGAAACCGTGAATTTCATTTTTTGAAATAACCTCACTCTTGGTGGCAACGATCAGTAATAACATGCTACTGCTTTGATTTAATTGGTGTCTCATAGAACATCCGGGATAGTCATCTTTATGATCTGGCCCGAGGGCGATGGGCAAAACCTATCCACTGCCCGCTTTCAAGGTGGCACGCCTTGCCGCTGGAGGCATGCTTCGCGCACCTCTCTGTGGTCACCCCCACTTTACCATCCACCCCGGTCTGAACCACATGAGGCTGAGCAGGACGAGGACCGGCACCAGCCAGTAACCGCCGTCTGCCCATGTCTCCCCCTCATCAGTCTGGCCGGTGTCGATAAGGGTGCTTTCGATTCGGCGGTTGAGGGCGTTGATATCCCGGTCATCGGGGCTGACGATGGTCAGGGTTCCTCCGGCTGCATCTGCGGCTCGCTTCATGGCTCCCTGATCAAGGGGAGGGGCAGGCGGGCTGTCCACAGGAACGGGAACCCCTTTTTCTGCCGCCACGGCAAGGATGTGAACCGGAATGCCCGCACTATTGCGGTGCTCTTTCAGAGCATCGATCTGGCCGGGGTCGATGGCATCTGCAATGAGAAGGATCGAGCCGGGCTGTTTGTTTTTTTTAAGTTGTTGGGTTGCAAGGGCGATGGCTTTTGCCGGTTGATCTCCCTCTTCGGGCATGATGTCCGGGGAGAGTTCAAGGGCAAAGGTTTCGATGATGGTTGCATCTCGGGTGAACGGCATGACCAGATGGGCGCTACCGGCGTAGGCAATAAGGGCCGTCCGTGATCCTTTCCTTTGGTCGAGGAGGTCTTTGATTTTATGGGACGCCCTTTCAAGTCGTGAGGGTTGAATGTCCTGAGCCGTCATGGACGGCGTTACTTTGATGGCAATGACAAGGGCCGAGGTGTCTTCTGAGAAAGGGGAGGGCTCTTTTTTCCATGAGGGTCCGGCCACGGCAACAGTTGCAATGACCCAGAAAACGAGGAGAACGTAAGCTGGCCGAAACCGGTGTTTGGATTCGTTCCCGGTTACAAGGTGTTTCAAGAGATGCTCGGCGATGACGTCCCTCAACCCGATATGGGCATGCTGCCGCCTTAAAACCAGAAGCACCAGCCCCAGTGCCGGAAAAAGGGCCAAGAGCCAGAAGGGTCTCAGGAAATGGAAATTGTGGATAACCTGCATCATAGCTGTGTCTCCGACGGGTCGCGTTTTGACTAAAGCGCCGTAAGAAAAGGAGGCGGCTTACCCCGTTAAGCCAGGCCAGCATCAAGGACGCTGGAGGGGAGCCGTTAAAACCTGTTTGTCAAACCTTTCAAAAGTTTGGCCCCCGGCAGGGCCGCCGGAGGCTCGTTCGGGGCAACCGGTCCCATGGGTACGTGCTTTCGAGGCGTCAAAACAAGCACCTGCAGGGCCGCGATGCCATGGTAGAGAAAGCTTAATATCAACACAGCACCCAAGGGCCAGTGGAACAGGTCCTGCCGGGGGCGGTGGCTGATGGTTTCAAGGTCGCGGGTGCTCATGTCATCCAGGCGTTTGTAGATGGTTGAAAGCCCGTCCCGGTCATCGGCTTGGAAAAACTCTCCACCGGTTGTTGAGGCCACGGCCTTCAGTGCTTCCACGTCCAGCTTCTCTTCGCCCGCGGCCTCGGGGTCACCCACGGCAACGGTGTGGATCGTCACCTGGTTGTCTTTTGCTATTTCAGCCGCTTTTTCCGGCGGAACCTGGCTGCCTGTGTCGTTGCCGTCGGTAAGAACGATCATCACCCGCTCTTTCATCTCGCTTCGTTCAAACATGGTGATGGCAAGGCCGATGGAGTCCCCCATCATGGTCTGGGGACCTGCCATGCGGACCTGGGCTTCGTCCAGAAGCGCCCGGCAGGTGTCTAAATCTTCTGTAAACGGGGCCTGGATAAACGCCGCGGACCCGAAGAAGATTAAGCCGACACGGTCCCCTTCGCGCTTTTCAAGAAACTCGTGAAGCACCTCCTTGACGGCGGTCAGGCGGTCCACGGTTTTGCCTTCTCTGTTCTTGAAATCGGTTGTTTCCATGGATCCTGAGAGATCCACGGCCAGAAGCAGATCCCGGGAGGGCACGGTCTTTGTCACCGCGTCTTCAATCCACTGGGGGCGTGCCAGTGCAGCAATGATCAGAACCCACGCAAGAAAGAGCACCGTTATTTGAACCATGGGCTGAATGTAAACAACAGCCCCTGTGGATGGCTTCAATCCCGTCTTTTCAACCAGGTCATCAAAAAACGGAATCCTCACGCCTTGCTGCTTTTCGCTGTATACCGGCAGAAAACGACGCAGTATCAGGGGCAGTGGGAGCAGGGCAAAGAGTATGGGGTACTGGAATTGGAGCATGGGCCTGTTCCGATGTTTAATGAGTTAGGGGTGACTCGTGTGCAATGGCTTTGGAACGTAAAAAGCACAAAAGAACGATGCCTTCTATGGTTAAAGTGGTCCAAAAATGCCTCCGGCGGCAAGGTGTGCCACCTTGAAAGCAGGTTGCAAATGCGCTTTGTCCTTCGTTCCTCAGGCCAAATCACATTTGCCTTAGGTTTTAGATTGGCCCAAATTATTTTTTAAACAAAGCCCTGTTTGGCAACATTTTTAAAAGGTTGTCCCCCGGCAAGCCCGCCGGAGGCATCTTTAACCTGGCTGCCTCCGGCGGCAAGGTGCGCCACCTTGAAAGCGGGTTGCGCATGACGAAATGGGAACTGAATCGTTACTGTTGCTTCTCGTCTCCTGGGCATTCCATCGTCCATCGTTTGTTGAGCAGCGCATTTGTTTCATGGTGTTTAATCCATGTTCTCAATAGGGCCAGGAGGGGGGCGGTCTGGGCTGCCGAAAGCTCGTCCAGAGCCTCATGGTTCCGGTACGATATCTGGAGCAGGAGTTGGCCCGGGCCGTTGGTAAACTCCGTTGTTGAAAGGGTTTTGTCCAGAAACCCCATCCACTTCAGGCCTGTTAACGGGGCCACGGTTTCCCGGCTGTACGCTGCCAGGGCTGTTCGTTTCACGAGTTCCGGTAGTTTTCTGAGGGTCACGCCCTTTGCCGATGCATCCGTGGCACGCTGCTCTATCCGGTCCAACTCAGCCAGTGCTTCCCGCCTGTATCTGTTCTCTTTCCATTTGAGGTACCATGTGACGGCAAGCCACACCAACGCAACCGAAGTAGCAAAGGCGACCACATACCATCCCGGAGCCGGAGGCCAGAAGGGGGGGGGCTCAAGGGGGATGATGTCGTGGAGGTTGTCTAAGTTTGTCATGTCCGTCATGTTTCAGTGTCCATGGGTGTTTAGTCGCTGATCGTAGCCATCGATTCAGGGGCTGATTTCTATAGTGCCGCCGGAGTGATTTCGTTGAACGCAACCCTTGAAAGTCAGCCTCGGGTGGTGTGGGTATGCACAGATGGATCCCCGGTCATTGGGTCAATCGAAGGGTAACGTGTGGCCGTAAGGTAAAATCATACAGTGGCCTTCATGTTGCCACCAGCCGGGGAAGACGACACAAATAAGGGCCGTGCTATACCCATGGGCGCAGCCATTAGACGTAAATACGATTGTGATCGCCCCGAGGAACGAGGTCGGGACCATTTGCACCCGCTTTCGAGGTGGTTCGCCTCGCCGCCGGAGGCGCTTTTTAATGTGGTCCAAGGGATGCCCGAATCTGCTCCGCCACCCCTTCGGCCGTATGTATCGGCAGCACGGGAACGCCATAACGTGTCAGCTCACTTGTCAGGGCATTCAAACGACCTTTAAACATGTCATGGGTAAGGTTCCGCATCTTCTTACTGCTGCTGTCAAGGGCCACCTGCTGGTCCCCGTCGCTGACAACCAGCGTCCCGGCGTTTACTGAGCCCTTTGCGCTTGGGTCGTAGATCATGCTGATGATCACATCGTTGTGTCGGCTCATCAGTTTGATGAAGCGCCGGGTGTCGGTCGTGATGCCGTAAAAATCACTAATAATGCAGATCAGGGTGTCGTTTCTGACCAGGTGGACCACCTTTTCGAGAACTTGATTCAGTACGTCAGGGTTTGATTTTATATTGCTGTTAACACCCAGTTTATGGTTTTGCTCGACAATGCGATTGAGGATCTCCATGACGGTTTTGGCACTTCGGTGGGGCCGTATCTCCCGTGTCTCCGTATCATTGAAAACCACAGCGCCTACCCTGTCTCCATAACTCAGGACACGCCAGGCTGCCAGGGCCGCGGTTTCGGCGGCTGTGACCGATTTCATGTTGACCTGGGTACCGAAGAACATGGAGAGCCGCTGGTCCACCACGAGCAGAACGGGACGTTCACGCTCCTCAGAATAGACACGGATATGCGGTTTTCGGGTGCGGGCTGTCACTTTCCAGTCGATGCTTCGGATGTCATCGCCGGGCAGGTACCCCCGGATCTCTTCAAAATCGAGTCCCCGCCCCCTCAATCGTGATGCATGCCGGCCCGTCAGAAGGCTGTGAACCGGTTGCTTCGGCAGAAAACTGAACCCCTTTGCTTTGTGCTGCAAGCGGATCAGCTCTTTCAGGCTGACGTAGACGCCGGGGGTTTCGTTGGTCTGGTCCATGGGTTGCCTTTTTCAGTGGGTGGTGAGTTACCAGGCACAGATCTCAAGAAACGGCCACAACCTTTACGATCTCTGAAATTACCTCGTCCGCGCCAATTCCTTCGGCGTTGGCCTCATAGCTCAACATGATCCGGTGTCGCAGGACATCGTGAATCACCGCACGGATGTCATCGGGGGTCACGTGGTCATGCCCCTGCAGCCAGGCGTGGGCACGGGAACATTTGTCGAGACCGATGGAGCCCCTCGGGCTGGCGCCGACCTGGATCCATTTTTTCAGCTGGTCATTGTAACGTTCCGGGAAGCGGGTGGCAGATATAAGGTCGACAATGTATGTCTCCACGGCCTCTGAGGTGTAAACGCTGTCGATCTCTTTACGGGCGTCAAAGACCACCTGTTGGGAAATGGTGTGTGGCTCCGCCTTGGTTCCATGGGAGGGGGCGGCTTCGGCCCTCACCAGCCGGACAATCTCCATCTCGGAGGCTTCATCCGGGTAGGTGATCATCACGTGCATCAGGAACCGATCCATCTGGGCTTCGGGAAGGGGGTAGGTTCCTTCCTGTTCGATGGGGTTCTGGGTTGCCATGACCATGAACAACTCGGGCAGCTGGTGGGTGGTTCCGGCAACCGTGACCTGTCGTTCCTCCATGGCTTCAAGGAGGGCCGCCTGGACTTTGGCCGGGGCCCGGTTGATTTCGTCGGCAAGGATGATGTTGTTGAAGATGGGGCCAGCCTGAAATTGGAACTCTCCTTGTCCATCCGCGCTGTGGTACACCTCGGTTCCTGTCACGTCGGAGGGCAGGAGGTCCGGGACAAACTGAATGCGGTTCATGCCTGCCTCCAGGTTCGCTGCCAGGGCTTTGACAGCCCGGGTTTTCGCAAGGCCGGGCAATCCTTCCACAAGAAGGTTTCCGTTGGCCAGAAGTCCGAGGAGCAGGCGATCAACGATGGCTTCCTGTCCCAGGATGGACTGGGACATGAGGGCTTTCAACTCAAGGATGGCGTCTCGGGGGCTCATGGCGTATCCCTTCTGATGGTGTGGGTGTGCGTTAGTGAAAAACCGCCGTTAGGTCGGTCTGACAAAGCAAGCATGGGCGTGGGGGTAAAACAGGGGCAGCACAACGCAATGACTGCATTTCAGAAATCTGTTTGGGTTTGGCTGGGAAGACGAAATACGCGATGGCTCGGGATCTGGTTCTGTCAGGGCGCTGGGGCGTCACGCTTAACTATTCGCGACATTGACCCTTTTTGTTACCCGATCAGGTATTTATGCCGTGAGCCGTGATGTATACAGGTGCCATTGGGCTTGATTCATGGGGCCGTGCTACTGCTGCCAGTTATCGTGCCAGGTGCATTGAAGAAATATTTCACCAATTTAACGTTATTTCAATAGTTTTTTATGCGTTCGCCCTGTCGTCATGGCCCCATATGCTCCCCCCGGGAGAAGGGCCGTTCAACGAGATCAGTGTTGCCTGCCCAAGGTAGAGGGGTATATATTCGTAGGATAAACCCAAAGGGAGACATGTTCATGAAAGTTTTGCTGATCGTATCCCACGGAAGTCGTCGCAAGGAGTCCAATAACGAGGTGCGTCGCCTGGCTGAACGTATTGCTGAACAGGCGGGGTCTTCCTTTTCAAAGGTGAGTTGTGCGTTTCTTGAATTGACACATCCCACCATTGATGCTGCAATCGATGCTCTTGCAGGTGAAGGGGCCACGGAGATCGTGGTTTTTCCCTTTTTTCTTGCGGCGGGGACCCATGTGGTGAACGATATCCCCCGGATTATAGACGAGGCTCGTGGGGACTTGCCGGATGTTGATATTTCGGTGGTTTCTCACCTCGGAGCGTTGCCGGGACTCATCCATGTGATTTTGGACCATATCGAATTATCAACAGCCAAGCCTGATGGAGCCCAACCCCTGTGATGCGGCAGCGACGTATCCTTCAGGCCTCCCTCTTTTTTCAGCGCCAGCATCGGACGTGACTTATGAAACGTGATCAGACATATATTCTGGAAGACATCCTCGAGACCGTGACCGCATCTGAAAACCCC
>Ga0070728_10006577_pt1 | contig 10976 bp, 4 predicted proteins | sample tdDd471_FD_66723 | JGI IMG/M metagenome (GOLD analysis project Ga0070728, IMG submission 66723) | Marine sediment microbial communities from the Atlantic coast under amendment with organic carbon and nitrate - tdDd47.1 | ecosystem: Environmental > Aquatic > Marine > Coastal > Sediment | place...
CTGAACGCGCCCTTCGTCATGAACCAACCGACATGGCTCATGAATAACCCCCTTCGAGAAGGGGAGTGGGTATCGTGCTCGTCATCCGAATGAAGGTGATGATGACGATGGTGTGCCGCCCACCAAAGCGGACCACGCTGTGCCGATGATGTTGCAGCGAACGCACCGAGAAACTGAAAAACCCGAGATGTTTTGAATGCCCGGTGGGAAAAGTATCGGTGGTAAAAAGCCGTAATCACGAACATGTGAAAGATGTACATCAAAGACGCTGTGAACAACGCGATCGGACTCCACCCGACCACAATTACCAATCCACACGCGAGATGGAGCAGAATAAAGGGAATGCATCGAACCCAAGCGATCCGCCCAAAGTCTGGATGTTCGGCAGAATGGTGCTGAGTCTCGGCCTGATCAGATTTCACGCGGAGCTCATCGTGGTCGACCTGAACAGTGTTTGGCATGGCGGGATTATCCTAACCGAAGCTTGAAAGAAGGCGGATTGACCAGTATCCGCGGGGCTGTCGCCGTAGATCATGTTCGCTGAACAATGGGTGCACGATACAGCGAACACGAGATTTGGTAGTGATTCTTGGTGCATTTCTGTGACATTTAGATGGACACGGGGAAATGGCGCAACGGCAGTGAACGCAACTGAGCATGAATCTCGATCGCAACTGGCGATTCACTACCAAAGATCCAGCATCTGTGTGAAAGCTTCTGCTCAACTCCTGGAGATTCCATGTGCCTCAACTCGCCATCCCAGGAAAGCCCGGGCAGCGTTTCTGTACTCAAGCCGAACTACGCGAGCGCCAGGTAATCAGCGAGCAGAATCGTCGCGTCAGCGTCTCGATGAATCAAAGCATGTGCTCCATATGGTGCGCATCTTGGGAATAACCATCTTCGCTTGAGCAGATCATGTTCAATACGCAAGACTCCGGCAAGGTGGCCTTCATTGATCAGTTTGAATCACCGAGTGAATCATGCTCACACAAGATTCCATACCTTGCGGCGGCACGCTCGCAAGCCCCCTCAAGATTGAGCACCACATCATGCTCTCTACCCATTCGTGTTCGTAGATCGTTCAATGCCAACACAAATCGGAGGGCATTCTGGGACTCATCTCCCTCAACTACTTTCGCCGCCAACCCAAGATATGCATCACACAGGACTGTTTCATGATGATTGTTCCCGAGCGTTTGGTGCATGACTCTGAAGGCCTCGGTATACAGATCGAGAGCTATCTCCGGCTCTCCGCTGCTCATGTGCATGTGAGCAGTCTGGCGCAGACCCCAAGCATAATGAAAACGGTCCTCGCCGTGTGCGAGTTGTTCGACCGCGGCTTTGGCTTGCTCGATCGCGACACTGTGGGTCTGTGGATCATGAAGACTAAACACTGACTTTGCAAATGCCATATCAACCAACGCTACCTGTTCGGGATACTCGGCAGAAACTGCCTCTGCAACTCGACGAGCGCGCGAGAAGCCAGCACGCATCAACTCAGTATCTCCAAGCTGACTTCCGAGTTGAGCGATTGTGACGAGCCGCTCTATCTGGAGAGGTTGGCTTGCTGGCGGAAGCGACTCCGCCAGTCGTAAGGCAGCGCGAAGCTGATCGAGTGCTGTGTCAGCGTGCTCCTGAGCAATCGCTAGGCTAGCTTCCGCGATGCTCAGATCCAAACTCAGCACTGGAATGCTGATATGTTCGCGCTCGATGATCCCGAGCTCGTAGGAAGCTTCTGAGTATCTTCCAAGAAAGAGTAGAAGATCTACCAAACGGATCTGCAGATGCACCCGATCACTAGGCCTCTCGGCTTGTTCGAAGGCATCGATCGCCAAACGATACTGGCGTATCGAATCCTCGTTCTGACCCGCTGCACGGAATCGATCGCCAAGCGCTGCATGCAATCGACCAGATTCAACAGGCGTGAGCGACTCTTCATTTTCCAACGCCTCGGCGATCCCTTGAATCGCCCGCTCAAGACTCGCTTCATGCAGCGTGGTCCTGGGATCCCGAAGTGAGAGTTCCATCGCAATACCCGCAGGTATCTTGATTGCAGGATCCCCCACTTGTTGCTCAACTGCAGGCGTAGCGTACTCAGTCTCTTGATTCATGACTGGACGCAAAATCACCATTGCCAAGGCAAGAAACAGTGCACCTCCCAACACAGCGATCACTCGAACAGGCGTTTCGCGTTCTCGCCTCTGTGCCCAGATCGAGTTCAGCTGTGAGGCAACTTCAGCGATACAAGAAGGACGATCATCCGGATTGACACTGAGCATCTTTGCAAGCAAGGCGTGCTCATCATCACTCAAAGACCGTATTTCGTCAAGGCTCTCGCGAGCGTAGCCCTCACTGATGAGCTTTTTCGCCTCATCGTCACTCCTCCCCCTGAATGCTTGCAACTGAACACCATGAACGAGCTCGATGTACAACAATGCCAATGCATATATGTCTGTGCGTTCACTGAACTCCGGCTTTTCAAAGTGTGCCTGCTCAGGCGCCATCGAAATGCGGGTTCCCACATGATGATGCCCCGAGCCCAGCCCCCCACCGACCAATCCCGTGAGCCCGAAGTCGATGACTTTGGGGTGGCCATACTGATCAACTAAAACATTCGAACTATTGATATCGAGGTGGAGAACTCCCTGTTCGTGAGCAGATTGGATCGCTCCTAAAATGAACTGGAACAACTCACGCCTTGAATCCTGATCTCTATTCTTGTCGAGTGCAAATCGTCTGAGCGTGCATGCGCCTCGCACTTGTTCCATCGCGATCCATGGCACTTCTGTACCACTAAAGTTGTGCACGCCGGTCTCATAAATATGCGCGATGTGCGGATGGGTTAGCGCTGCGAGCGCCTGGGATTCACGCGCAAACCGTTCATGCGCAGCGGACGAATGGATACCTGAGCGTAGTACTTTTACCGCAACATCCCGATCCGGATTCTTCATCCGAGCCCGGAGCACCGTGCTGGACCCACCAGCACCGAGGTGCCCGACAAGCGTATATCTCTCTCCGAGGACAACAGAGCCATCTAAAGGGATATCAACTACCCGCGGAAGATGCGACTCCACGACAGCTACATCGAGGAACGGTCCCTGAGTAGAAGACGCATCCAGCATCCCCTCAAGCAAGGTCGCGCGCTCCGGATCATCAACCCTGAGTGACTGAAGCCGTTGAGCACGCCCACTGGAATCAAGATTTCGGAGTTCGTGAAAAAGCCTCTCGATGTGCTTGAAGGAATCATGATTCACCGCTCGCCCCCTCAATACGCATACGGAGCCACGCCCGAGAGAAACTCCAATCGCGTTCCACGCTACGCAGCGGTATGTCGAGTACATCAGCGATCTGACGCATGGCCATCCCGCTAAAGAATCTGAGTTCAACCACTCGGGCCTTCCGCTCGTCTAATCGTTCGAGATCTTTGAGCGCCTTATCGAGCGCGAGTATATCGATCACGGCTGGTTCCAGTTGCTCTATCCCTCGATTGAGCTGTTGAGCGAACTCATCATCTGCCCGCTGGCGTGCCCCCCGTTTTCGCGCGTGATCCACAAGAACATGACGCATGACCCGTGCGCATATCGCTCGCATGGAATCAACAGAGAGTGCTTTGCCTCCCTGCTTATCCACATAGGTTCTCAGCAGACGCAAGTATGTTTCATGAACAACACCGACTGTCCCGAGCGTGTGCCCGGCTTGCTCACGAAGCATGAGTTGCCGCGCGATATGCTCTAGTTCCGAGTAGATCAACCCAAAGGCCGCACCCAAGCCATCCGTTTGTGCCGGATCACCGGGTGCGTGCGTCAGGTGTGTGATGTGAGTCTCGCTGTGCATCCTATCCATCAATGTTATCGGTCATCTGAAAGCGAGAGAACTTCAGATTCTTTGGCGGATCAAGCCTCTCCCGTACGCTTCTTATCGGGGACGTGTAATCCGATTTGGGAGGACTCAAGATGTACGAGCGAATCCGACTGTGGTTCCGAGCTCTCACGCTCACTATCCCTTTCACGACCTGCGTATCCGGCGTTTGGTCGCAGGTACAGGTGACAGGAACAGTATCCTATCAAGAATCGGTTCTCGCGAGTCAGAGTCTCGGATTTGAACACCTGAATCTGATCGGCATAGGCCATGACCCCGACGACGGTGTCACCTTTCTCGCTTGTTCAACGAACACAAACTCACCGTGCCCATCCTCTGACAACATCCATGTCTACAGGCACGACACCCAGAGCAACCAGTGGGTGTTCGATGGATCAATCAATCACCCAGGGGAAATCGACACATCATATGTCGATGTCGAGGGCGATCGAATCGCGATCGGACGGAGCTTCTACTCTGGTAGCATCGGCAATGACAATGTCGATGTATATAAGAGAGGGCCGTTGGGAGTCTGGTCACATGAGGGCACATACAGACCCGCCGACAACTTCGTTGGCGATTTCTTTGGTTTCAGCGTTTCGCTCGACGGCGACCTACTCGCTATTGGTGCCCCCCAAGAAGGAGATGACCCAAGAGCATCCCAAATCGGTCCAGGCGCGGTGTATGTGTACCGTTTCCAAAATGGCATCTGGGTCCAGGAAGACAAAGTCATCGCGAGCGATGGACAAGACGGTGACTACTTTGGAGACGAGGTTGCAATCAATGCCACCCCAACTGGATGGCGTTTACTCGTTGCCGCACCTGACGCGAGCACAGATCAAGGAGGTATCAACCAGGCCGGTGCGGTCTATCTGATCGAGAAAGATGCCAGCGGAACTGTCGAACACGACAAACTCACCGGGAGCACCGATTCGCAGGTGACCGGCGATCTCGGCGGGGATGGGATCGCGATGGAGAATGACCTGGTTGCAGTTGCAGAGAACAACAGGATGTATTACTACTCCATCACAACTGCAAATGAGTTTCAGCCCCTGAGTATCGCAAGCCATTCAGCCACCCGTCTTTTCTCTCGGCCGGATATCAACAATCGTGCCATCACTGCTGGATCTCCGCTCGATGACCCTCCCATCATTCGCGTACTGAATGTCTCTCCGGCTGGAACAGTTTCGGAGCAAACATTCGGACTGCCAACTGAGATCGGACCCGATGATGGATTTGGCTTCAATGTATTCACCAATGGCTCCTTCATCGGGTCAGGAGTCGCGGGACTGGATCTCGCAGGTGAAAACGCCGGCGGGGTGTGGACTCAAGTACTGAACGGAGCAAGCTATCCCAATGGGCTCATACTTGAAGGAGTAGGAACCCCAAGCGGACGCTTCGGGCACTCAATAGCCGCTAATGATGAGTGGGTCGCGATCGGTGCACCGAGTTCGTTCGATGAATGCAACCCGGATGCGCGGGGTTCAGTACGGATCCTCAGAACCGATGGCGGTGCGTGGGCAACTACGGAGTTCCTTCGGCCACCGCCAGGATCCCATGGGAGTGCGTTTGGATACGCGACTGCAATCGACCACTCCACACTCGCAGTATCAATGCCGGGCTACATCATCCCCGGCTCAAGCCTGCCGAATGGTGCTGTATTGCTGTATGAGCAAACGGGCAATCGCTGGTCACATGTACAAACTGTAATAGGCCCAACACCAGATATGGGATTTGGCGAGAGCGTTTCGCTGGATGGTGATCACCTCATTATCGGCGCACCAGATACCCCAACCGGAGGGCACGCGTACTTCTATCGTCGAAATATGAACGGGTCGTGGGATTCACTCAGCAACCTGAGTCTCACCAATGCGAGTGCAGGGGCAGAGTTCGCGCGATCAGTTTCATTGAACGGCGACCATCTCCTTGTCGGCGCTCCCCAAGACGGGGGCGGGATGGGAAGCGTGCACTTGTTCATACGCCAAGGCGATCAGTGGATCCTCAGTCACAACATCAGTATACCAAACCTGATGTCCGGCTCACAGGCAGGGGCAGTTGTCGCGCAGGATGATGTTCACTTGTTTATTGGTATACCGGGGAACGCCACCGTCCCAGGACGAGTAGCAGTTGTCCCGACCCTCGCAGCACCGGGGACACTTCCAATGATAATCTCCTCACCAAACTCCACGGCGATCGGGTTCGGAGGATCAGTTGCAGTCCATAACAATCTGCTTTCGATCGGTTACGAAGATGAATCTTTAGGTGAGTGTCATGTCTATGCATTCAATGGCACATCGTTCCAGTTGATTCAGAGTATCGCATCGCCAACCGTCACCAACGACTCTGGTTTTGGTACGCAGACCGCGATCGGGGCAAACACCTTATTCGTAGGTGCGCCGACGGATGACTCACCAGGAGTACCTGAAGGAGGGCAGACCCACATTTACGAAGTTGAACTGCGATTCACTGTTCCTGAGTGCGATATGGATATGCGTCCCGATCGAGTGCAATGGCTTGAGGACGAAACTCCCGAGCCGAGTGAATGGTTTGCCAATAGCGTAGAGGTTGATGAGGGATATGCCATCGTCGGCGTACCGTTCGAGCGTCACTCATTCGTGCACGACGGACAGGTCATCAATGCGAACAATGCTGGAAAAGCAGTCATCTTTGAACGAACCGCATTGCGACATTGGACACCTGTTGCACAGTTCCGAGGGAGCAACCTCGACTCGAATCCAAGCACTGGGTCTCACGCCGATTGGCTTGGGCAATCCGTTGATATCGAGCGAAATGTCGCTGTGGCCGGCGGTGTCCAGGCATTGGATGAAATCAGCGGACTCCGATCGGGATCTGTGCGAGTGTATCAGCGAGGACTGACTGGATGGATAGAATCAGGCGAACTTTTCCCAACTCAGAATTATGACTCGAACGCGGATCCGATTCGAGAGTTTGGATCTGCAGTAGATCTCGATTCCACTGCAACATTGCTCGCAGTGGGAGCAGCAAACTCGGCAATCGGCGCAACTGGAACGGGTGCCGGATATATCTACGAACTAACTGGTTCGGGCTGGATTGAGTCGAATCTGCTTACCCCGGCAACAAGCAACTTTGGTGACCATTTCGGCGAGAGTGCATCTGTAGAAGAAGGATGGGCCGCATTTGGTGCGCCGGACGATCAAGCCGACCCGGGTGGAAGTGTGCATGTTTATCAGAAGAACTCGCTGGGATCGTGGACACTGCATGCAACGCTCACCGTACCGACTTCCAGTATTGTAGATGAGTTTGGGTCTACCTTAGAACTCTCCCGATCAGACATGGGACTCATTCTGGTCGTAGGCGCACCCCGCTCAAGCAACATGTCCGTGAACAGCGTTGGTGCTGCTTTCGTGTATCTGCTCGATGAGAGCAACCTTCAATGGAACCTGATTCAAAGACTCGATCCCGAGTACATCCGTACAAGTGCGCTGTATGGGTCTGATGTGAGCGTCGATCACAACACCATCGCAATCGGCGGGCCGCTTATTCAAAATAGCAATATGGGCACAAGCTGGACCGGTGGGGTCGAGATGTACAACTTGAACACTATGACAGGTTCCTTTGATCGGCGTACAACGATCCGGCCAGACCAGAGTGAATGGGGCAATGCGAACGGTTGGGGATACTCAATCGGGCTCTCTGGCGGGACCGTTTTTCTTGGTACACACCTTGCAGATGGTGAACCATACACACCTGCAAACAACAACATCAACTCGGGAGCACTCCTCGCGTTTGATATTGTCTGCATACCAGAATGCCCCGCGGACTTCGACGGAGACGGCACGCTGTCTTTCTTTGATGTATCTCAGTTCATCTCCGCGTACCAAGCAATGGATCCCGCAGCGGATGTGAACGGCGATGGCACTCTGGACTTCTTTGATGTATCTGCCTTCCTGGCCTCATACAGCGCCGGGTGTTAAAACACTCCTTCCACCATATGTACAGGATTATTCTCATGCATCCGACTCTGACCCTTATCGCGACCCTTTTCCTCTCAATAGCCAATGCTGTCGCAGGCGACACCTGCCCACCAAGCGGTATTAACCTGGGAGGGATTGCAAGCTGGACCAGTAGCTGGCCATTTGTTGATTGCTTCAAAATACGAAGACCCTGGATCTCCGGCAACCTGAACGGCAGCGTCTGGGACGACGGGCGTCCGATCGCGACCGATGCCGACAACTGGGTGACATCGTTGCTTCCGGATCAACGCGCACACACCTTGATCTACGACAACAACTTCGGGCACTATCCAGCCGGACGGTATGTATGCCTTTACGACGGCCAGGGAGTATTGCAGATCGGCGGCGATGCCGTCGAAGTTTCAGCCGCTCCGGGTCGCATCGAGCTCGATGTCACACCAACAAATGAAGGATTGTGGCTCGCCATCTATGCAACGAATGAGACAGACTACATCCGGAATATCCGAATAATCATGCCAGGCTTCGAGGCATCTTACCAGACTCAGCCTTTTCACCCTGCCTTCCTTGATTCATTGCGATCGTTCGATGTCATCCGATTCATGGATTGGCAAAATACGAATCACACCTGGTCGCACGATTGGTCTCAGCGCCCGAAAGCGAGTGACGCGGGGTATAACCTCGGTCTGGGAGTCCCCATCGAAGTCATGGTTGACCTCTGCAATGAACTCGACGCCGATCCTTGGTTTTGCATGTCGCACCGCGCCGACGACAACTACATCGAGCAGTTCGCCGCGCTCGTCGAATCACGCCTCGAGCAGGATCGGACGGTCTACATCGAGCACTCGAACGAAGTTTGGAACGCCATATTCCCTCAATATCACTACGCGGTGCAGGAATCTCTCGCTAGAGGGATCCCCGCCGACGATGATTTCCAGCGTGCCATGAGATACCACTCAGAGCGCAGTGTCGAGCTGTTTGATATATGGGATGACCATATCCCGAGTGATCGACTCGTCCGGGTCATGGGTGGGTGGCACTCGAACACCTGGGTGACCGGGCAGCTGCTGGACTGGAAAAATGCGCACGCAAAGACCGATGCATTTGCAACCGCCCCGTACTTTGGGAACGAACTCGGAGTCGGCTCCAATCCTCCAAACACGCTCAACATGAGTGTTGATGAAGTCATCGATGCATGCCTGAGTATCATTGATCAGGAAAGAACCCAGACGCAGGCACAAATCTCCACACTCGATTCCTATTCCGGTATTGACCTCGTCGCATACGAGAGCGGACAGCACCTGGTGGGCGTTGGATCTTGGGTGCATAACAGTGACCTCACGGAACTGTTTATTGAAGCCAATCGGCATCCACGCATGTACGACGCGTATGTCGATGACATTCAAGGATGGCGTTCAGTCGGAGGAGGACTGATGTGTGCATTCTCCTCATGTATCACACCCTCGCAATGGGGTTCATGGGGGATACTGGAATACCAGGATCAATCAATCGATGAGGCACACAAGATGCGAGCCTGGATCGACATGTCGAGAAGCCCTGCCGACCTCGATGGGGATGGGCAGAATAACTTCTTCGATGTGTCATTGTTCCTCAAAGCATTCCTCGGAGGAGATCTTCAGGTCGACTACAACGAGGATGGCGTACTCGATTTTTTCGACATCAGTGCGTTTCTTACAGCGTATATGGATGGCTGTCTGTGATGTGCACCCCTAACAGTCGAGTGCACTGGCTTCAATCGACTCCATCTCGCTCATGAACAAGAACAGATTGCAAGATCCAGGCATGCTTTGAGCATTCATGCGGCTTCAGCACTGCTACGCGCTTGATTGGCGAGGGGACCTTCATGAAGCTCTCGAACTGCGGGAAACTGAGATATCCGTGATCCCAAACTCACTCTACTGAAAATCAGTTACCACTTTCGGAGTAATCCAAATGAACCACCGGACGATGATCAGAATACTCGCCACCACTGACCGGTTCGATTACGAGCATGCCATCGTTTCTCAGCAGTTCACTTGCTTTCAAAACAAACCCGCCCGGTGGAATGCACCCCGGCTCAATACGCAAGTGAATGTCATCGCCAGATCGTTGTAGCTGATAGCTCAAGACGCCGTATCGAGTGGCAAGATTCTGAATACCAACAGGATCCTCAGAGTCCAACCAATCTGAAGGTATCCCCGCCCCAAGGATGATCTGATTACCTTGTTCATACGCGAACAATGAAACGATTGAAAGAATCGCTCCTGAGCCAACCCATGTGTGAGGCATATCACCAACAAATCGGCATGGCTCATCCAGCCTGTACGCGATCTCTCCCCATTGCCTCCACCCGTTTGGTGCCTGGAGTTCCATCAGCCAGTCCAAATACACATGCGCTCGCTCAACCCACCCCAAACGCACAAATGTCCCGACGGTCCGAACCTCATATGGCGTCATCCCATCCCATAGATCCGTTCCTTGAATACGGGCCTCTACAGAGTCCCATGCCCGCTCAAAGGTGTTATACAGGAGCGTTTCATCGATGAGTTCCGAAGCTGCAGTCGGATAGAACGCGATCGATGTTGATGTCGCATCAAAATCTCCGAGTTCAACACACCCGGGGACATACTCGATCCCATGTGCATGCGTGGCAAGCGTAATGGATTCTGTAATCGCTCGGCCGAAATCGTCTGCTAGTGCCTGGAATCGCTTTGCATCTTCATGTTCACCGAGTTGCTCTGCGAGGAAAACGGCGTCTTGGAGTCCTCTGTAAACCCAGAAATCATCCCAGTACGAATGCATCGGCTTCGCCGCGTATCCCTCATGACTGATGGACTCGGGCATGAGCCCCGAGGACGCTCGAATGAGCGGATCACTCGCATCCGTGAACTCCGGAGTCAATCGTTTCGAACGCATTCGATCAATATATTGAACCGTGTTCCGCACACTCGGATACATCGATCGCGCGAAAGCCTCGTCGAGACCACCATCGGACTGAGCGGCGTTGCGAATCGCGAAGATGTACTCGCCGGGTGCATCGTTCTCATCGACCGGGTCCGGACCGCGCGCGTCTACCACGCACGGTATCTTCCCATCCATGTACTGGAATCCACTGTACCATTCGATAAATGCTCTCGCTTCATCCTGATGCCCCATCGCGATCAG
>Ga0070728_10006580_pt1 | contig 10973 bp, 4 predicted proteins | sample tdDd471_FD_66723 | JGI IMG/M metagenome (GOLD analysis project Ga0070728, IMG submission 66723) | Marine sediment microbial communities from the Atlantic coast under amendment with organic carbon and nitrate - tdDd47.1 | ecosystem: Environmental > Aquatic > Marine > Coastal > Sediment | place...
TGGGGATTACCAATATTGATCCGATCCAGAACAGTTTGCTATTTGAACGCTTCTTGAATCCGGGGCGTGTCAGTATGCCCGATATTGACCTCGATTATCCTGATGATCGTCGCGGTGAAATGATTGCTTATACCGCGATGAAATACGGCGAAGATAAAGTGGCGGCAATTATCACATTTGGGACAATGGGAGCAAAGGCGGCTGTCCGTGATGTAGGACGTGCGATGAATGTTGATCTCGCTAAGATCAATAAAGCTGTGGCGATGATCCCACAAGAAGCGCGTCAGAAGAAAATCCGCGAATATGTGGACATGAATCCTGAACTGACCAACTTATACAAAAATGACCCCGAACTCCATAAGGTGATTGACACCGCAATTGAATTACAAGGAATGACCCGTCATGCCTCGACCCATGCCGCAGGGGTGATTGTTTCTGATAGACCGCTTGTGGAATATCTCCCGCTACATCGCATCACCGGTAAAGACCCCTCAGGTGGCGCACTTAAAGCCGTGACGCAATACCCGATGGAAACGGCAGAGTCGATTGGTTTGCTAAAAGTTGATTTCCTCGGCTTGTCCACACTGACGATTTTGCGGAAAGCCTGTGAATTGATTGAACGCCATCGCGGCATTAAATATACGATGGATACGATTCCCTATCGGCACGATGATAAAAATGTCACAGATGAACAACGCATTATGCTCGATGAAGCATTCGAGATGATGGGACGCGGTGAGACTGTTGGTGTGTTCCAAGTGGAATCGGGTGGTATGCAACAGATGTTACGCGGGATGCGTCCCAAGATATTTGAGAATATCATCGCAGGTATTTCGCTGTATCGTCCGGGTCCAATGGAGTTTATTCCCACCTATAATGATCGTTTGCACGAAAAAGAAGTAACCACTTATCATCATGAAAAACTTGCACCAATCCTAGAAGAAACTTACGGGATCATGGTCTATCAGGAACAGATCATGCAAATTGCTGGTGATTTGTTCGGTTATGAACTCGGTGAAGCCGACTTAATGCGTCGTGCAGTATCGAAGAAAAAACAAAAAGACCTGCTTGAACATAAATCTATTTTTATGGAACGGGGGCCCCAAAACGAAATCCCTGAAGAGATTGCTGAGAAAATCTTTGATGATATTGAGTTCTTCGCTAACTATGGTTTTAACAAATGTGTTGTTGGTGAAACAGAAATCATTGATGCTGAGACAGGAAAACGAGTTACGATTCAAGATTTATATGATGGTAAAGTCAACGTCGAGAAAACGCTGTCACTGAACACGGATACATTATGTCTTGAAGATCGTCAAATTACGGATGTCATGGCAAATGGTGTGAAGCCTGTCTATCGCTTGACAACACAACTTGGACGGACAATTGAAGCAACTGCAAACCATCCGTTTTATACAAAAGATGGTTGGAAGAACCTTCAAGATTTAGCTAAAGGTGAATATATCTGTGTGCCACGTCGAGTGGATTTTGGCGATACTGTAGAAATTTCAGATTCTGAACTCGAACAGATTGTGAGTCGGATTTCCAATGGTGAATTATCATTGATTCCCCAGAGAATATTCAAACTAGACGATCAACTCTTAGCAAAATTTCTCAACATTCTTTGGAGTAAACTAACTGATAGTGACCCCATACTAAGTCGAATCCATTTTGTTCAACATATGTCTGAAGAATTGTTAAGACAACTACAACAGCTGCTTTTGCGGTGTGGTTTTGTTAGTTTCGTTGGTCGGATTATAGATGGCTATGATTATACAGAAGATGAAATTGTGTCATTAGGAATTAATCGAGATTATACTGCTGATTTCGCAGATGTCTTTGTTGAAAACTGGCGTGACCAAATTGTTAAAAAACATGGTATAGAATTACTAAAACACATTGAACGCCCGATTCTTCACGATTCAGTGACAGGATTTGAATACAAAGTTCGAATAAGCGATATTGACGCGCCTAGTCAACGTTTTGAACATGATATTTTTTGGGATGAAATAGACACAATCGAATACGTTGGGGAAAAACCTACCTACGATCTCACTATCGAAGGTACTCATAATTTCGTTGCCAATGACATCATCGTACATAATTCCCACGCCTCAGATTACGCCGTTATCACGGTACAGACGGCTTTCCTAAAACGCCATTATGTTGAAGAATATATGACGGCGTTATTGATTGTCCAGCGAGATGATTCCAGCAAAGTTGCTACGTTTTTAGATGAATGTCGTCGCTTGAATATCCCTGTGTTACCGCCTGATGTCAACTATAGTCAGTTAGATTTTGATATTGAAGATACTAACGATGGTCGGCGTGGGATTCGCTTTGGTTTGGCGGCAGTCAAAAATGCAGGTGTTCCTGCGCTGGAATCGCTAATTTTTGATCGCGGTAGTGAACCATTTGAAAATCTCAAAGATTTCTGCCAACGGGTGGATTTGCGGAAGGTCGGTAAACGCACACTCGAAAGTCTGATTAAAGTTGGTGCGTTGGTTAAATTTGGGACACGCTCTACTTTATTAGCGGCAATGGAACGCATTATCAGCTACAGTGGCAATTATCACAAAGATAAAGAAGTCGGACAAATGAACATGTTTGGCGAAAGTATGGATGTTGATGATGGATTGCTCCAGAATTTGCCAGAAATGGAAGAGTATAAACCACGGGAAATGCTCAAGTGGGAGAAAGAATTACTTGGCTTATACGTCACAGGACGACCTGTTGACCGTCATAAGCACATCTTCGAAACTCAAAGACTGCATAAGATTATTGACCTCAAAGATCCTTTGTTAGCAAAACCTGAGCAAGTTCGGGTTGCTGGGGAGATTACTGAAGTCCGTAAAATCACGACCAAAAATAATGCGTTGATGGCAGTTTTGCAATTGGAAGATTGGCATGAAAGCGCGGGTACGATTGATGTAGTATTGTTCCCACGCACGTATATCAAAGTCATGAATTATTTTGCCGAGAAAAACGAAGATTTAGCCGTGGGTGAAACCGAAATTGGATTATTTGAGGGCGAAATTGTGGCGATTATCGGTAACTATGATGATGCGCGCGGGGATGCCCAGATTATTGCTGATGATGTATCGGTTGATTTTAAGACATTTTCGGCAGTGGGTGATAATATTCCACGATTTGATGACTCTGTACCTGTGTGGGCGATGGAAGGCAATGATAGCTCGTTACCACCTGATGATGCGCCCCCAATGGAATTTGATGAAGAAACGGGCGAAATCCTGAATACATCATCAAATGTGCCTCCACAGATGCAAAGTGAATCGGTTGTATCTGTAGCGCAAACAATGCCAAAGCAGAGTGTATCAACCCAAAATATACAAGTTAACGGAGCAAATGGTCATAACGGTAATAATAGTTTTCATGTAAGTGATCTGGATGATGAGCCTGAACCTGAATGGGCGACAGATGATGATATGTTAGTGATGCCCTCGGATATGATGGATAATGATCGCCCCGCGCGCGCGATTCATATTTATCTGGATGTTTCCGAAAGTGCGGACAAAGACCGACGGCGCTTGACTCGTGTATATAATGCCCTTGTCAAATATCCGGGTAAAGATACATTTAAAATTATCGTCAATCGCCCACGAAAACCCCTTGTTTTCAAGTTCCCGAATCACACTACAGATATATGTGATGCCCTGTTTGAAGATTTGCTAGAAATTGTGGATAGCGTAGATCATATCAAAGTTGATGATGAAGTCTAAGTTGGGTTAAGCGAAATCTATCTTGCTACTGCTAGGTTATGCTATAATCTGCGAATCCTTTACACAAATTTAAAGAAATTGGTTAAGGTATTGAACTATAATTATATAAGCACTTGGGTTAAGTTAAACGATTAAGACTCATTAGATTTGTGATTGTGTGCTGAATACCCAGTGTTGAACAGAACTTGAATTAAAACTTAGGAGTCAATAAACATGAAACGTATCGCCGTAATGACGAGTGGGGGTGATGCGCCGGGGATGAACGCGGCAGTCCGAGCAGTAGTACGTGCCGCTCTGGATAAAAATGTTGAAGTATACGGTATTCGTCAGGCATATTTGGGTTTGCTTTCGGGTGACATGGAATTGCTGACAAGCCGTGAAGTTAGCGGTATTCTCCAGCGTGGTGGAACAGTTTTACAGACAGCGCGTAATGAAGAATTTAAAACCCCTCAAGGACAGAAAAAAGCCCTGCGTCGTTTAAATGAACGTGGGATCGAAGGTGTGATTGTAATTGGTGGCGATGGTAGCTTACGCGGTGCATTACAATTGCACAAAATGGGTGTCCCGGTGATTGGCGTACCAGCCAGTATTGATAATGACATCTGGGGGACAGATACAAGTATTGGTGTTGATACCGCTCTCAATACAATTCTGGATGCGGTTGACCGTCTACGGGATACGGCAACATCTCATAATCGTGCGTTCTTGATTGAAGTCATGGGACGGAATTGTGGGTATCTGGCGTTGATGGGTGGCATTTTGGGTGGTGCAGAATTGGTAATTACGCCAGAAAATGGCATCACCATGAACGAAATTGCAAAATCTCTAGAAGATGCTTATGTGCGTGGTAAGACTCATGCTATTGCGGTGATTGCAGAAGGCGCGCCGTATAAGGTCACAGAGCTTGCAGAATACTTAGGACAGCATCATATCGGATTTGAAATTCGTTTGACGATCTTAGGTCATACACAACGCGGTGGCAGTCCGACAGCATTTGATCGCTTATTGGCGACACGGATGGGTGTTCAGGCTGTGGATTTGCTACTGGGTGGACAATCAGGCATGATGGTTGCAAGAGCAGGGCGTGAGCAGGCGGCAGTATCCCTTAAAGATTGCACGACCAAAACACGCGAGATTAATCCTGATTATTATGAACTCGCTAAAATGTTATCTCGTTAGCGGGATAATGTACAAGGGTATGAGTATTGCATCATACCCTATATCATTCCTCTTCATCAGCAACATCCACAATCTTGCATCGTAATAATTGAATCAGAGAGAGGGTACCAACCCGAATTTGTGTGCCACGTTGCCCTGCACTGATAACGATGTTTTGTAATTCGTTTCCCCGTTTATCAAGATAGACATCCCAATTTTTTTGCATGAGCGCCAATGCGCTAATCCCACCAACTTGTAAACCTGTCATCTTTTCTGCATTGGCATGGGTTGCCAGCGCAACTTTTTTCTCGCCAAGGACTTTGGCTAGCTTTTTGAGGTTGAGTTGTGTATTAGAGGGTAAAATTACTAATATTGGTTTTTTGCTGGATGGAACTTCTACTACTAATGTTTTAAAGACCGTCCATTCGGGAAATCCAACTGCCTCTGCAACCAACTGTGCATCCTTGATAGTAGCGTCATATGTAAAAACTTCATATGGGATGTTGTTTGCTTCTAGGACGCGCATAGAATTGATTTTTTGATTTTTAGCCATGTATTATATCTTCTTTGATTTTGTCCAAATATATATGAAGTTTATTATATAACAGCGTGGTGGATTGGCTATATATATCTGTCCGTCACGACATATTTTGAATGATTCACGATAATTATATTGATATGCTAGAATAGACACCTGTTCATCCATGACATGGTTTATCATAACAGGCGGAGTAAGTCTATTTATGCAACGATTCAGTCTTTATCCTCACTATAATGAGCATATGAGTTTGCTTGCGATTTCATCTGTCCTCGGCACAGGGACAGCTCTGGCAGTCTTACTTTTCCGACAAGCTATCGAGTTTGCAGATGTGTTTTTTACCAATGTTATTGGTGTGAATGGGCTAATTGGTCAGGCGTTAGGTAGTGTTGGTGTAAATCCTGAACTTGGCTTGTTATTTAGCTTGTCATTAGCTGGCTTTCTTGTTGGTATGATTATGCACTATATCGTCGGACATGAGAAATATCATGGTGTGGCGGCGATTATGGAATCCGTCGCACTTTCGGGTGGTCGCTTACGGTATCGTCTTGTGCCATTCAAGGTGCTGGCATCCGTTTTATCGCTAGGGGCAGGTGCATCCCTTGGACCAGAAGACCCTAGTGTACAGATTGGTTCAAATTTAGGGTCATGGTTAGGGCAACGCTTAAGCTGGACAGACGAACGACGAAAATTATTAGTTGCCGCAGGCGCCGCGAGCGCGATTGCCGCCGCCTTTAATGCACCGATTGCAGGTGTGTTTTTTGCTTTAGAGGTAATTCTTGGGGAATTCTCGACAACGGCTTTTGGGGCTGTAGTGTTATCTGCGGTACTTTCATCTGCGGTTACACAAAGTCTTGCTGGGGGAAATCCAGTATTCGGGAATCTCGATTATACATTAGGGCATCCGATACAATTGCCGTTTTATGTTGTGCTTGGGATATTGCTGGCAATTATGTCGATGATAACCATTCGGTTTATCGACTGGCAGATTAATCTATGGCATAACCATGTAAAAATTTGGCTACCCTTAGAGATGGCATTCGTCGGAGCTGGTATTGGTATCGTTGGTTTCTTTTTGCCAGAGATACTAGGACCCGGTGAAGAATTTATGCACGAGGTATTATCTGGACATCTTGAGACAACAATTGCCATGTTGTTACTCATTGGCATTATGAAGTTAGTGATGACTGCGATAAGTCAAGGTGCGGGGTTTGTGGGTGGTGTATTTGCTCCGACATTATTTATTGGGATTGTGCTTGGGAGTGCGTATGGACGTTTTCTAAACCAGATTATCCCCGTTCTTGATATTGGTAACCCGCAAGCTTATGCGATTGCAGGGATGGCAGGGATGCTCGCAGGGGTTGTCCGTGCACCAATGACGGCTATTTTAATTGTCTTTGAATTAACAGATGATTATACGCTGATTCTGCCAATTATGTTAACAGCTGTGATCTGTACTCTTATCATCGAACAAACTGGACCACCGGGGATTTATATGTGGTCGCTTGTCAAGCAGGGCTTGCACCTGCAACAAGGTCGTGATATTGATTTAATGCAAGGGATTTCGGTGAGTGATGCAATGGTCACACCACCGCCCACAATTTCTGCACAAGCCACAATGGCAGAATTACGACATGAATTCCATGAGCAAGACACGCGCGCATTTTGTGTGGTTAATGATAAAGATGAATTGGTAGGCATTGTAACATTAGGTGATTTGCAGGATAAGTATGACGAGATCATGGAACATGAAAATGCCCAGATTGAAACACAGATTATTACAGTAGACTCATTGTGTACCCATTATGTTATTACTGTTGCATCCGATGATGTTTTATGGTCAGCTATTCGGTTGATGGGTGCAAATAATATTGGACGTATTCCGGTAGTAGATCATGAAAATCACCCGATAGGCATATTGCGACGGCACGATATTATGAGTGCGTATAATACTGCGGTTGTTCGTAAATTTCATGATCAACACTATGCTGGACAGATTCGGTTGAATGCCCTAACAGGGGCGCAAGTGATCGAGTATAAAGTTCATGACAATTCACCTGTACGTAATAAGCATATCCGCGATATTGCATTGCCCAACGATGCTCGCATTGCCTCGATTGCTCGTCGTGGTAAATTGATTATTCCACATGGTGATACGATGTTGATCGAACATGATCGTGTTACGATTGTTACCGACCCGTCAGCCGAACCAACATTAGAGAAATTATTTTGTTAACACTATTATATTGGGCTAGCTCCCATAAAGCGATCTAACAGATTTTTGCGCCAGATCATTCGAAGAACAAGCATCCAAATTAGTGTTATACAGATGATAGCAAGGTGTAGCGGTGGTGGCAAACGCAGTAATTCAAAGAACGATCTTAAAGCCTCTATACGCAGGATAATCCAGAATACGAATAATGAGAAAATTGCGAGAATTGTAGGTCGCCAATCACCGCTAAACTCATCTCCACCAACAAACCATTCAATTGGGGGTTCAACAAATACAATCAGTAATAAACCTGAATAAACGAGGAATGTTGTTAATGCTGATTGTGCCGCCAGTACAGATACTTCTTGTACAAATTGATCCTCTGCCGAAATATCATATGTGATACCTGCGTACGTACGGAATGATTCAACCATCTCTTCTGTGATATCAACCCGTAAATCAATGTTACGTGATGTAAGAATGATCGTGATGATGTATACGAATAACCCAAAAGCATAGATGGTGAACGATGCAGGAATTACAAAATGTGCGATGTTTTGTAACATACTCCCTTTTGGTAATGCCCCCGGACGCGCCCATATTGCGATGGCTAAGGTTGGAATACCAACACCAAGGATAACGAGAAGATCATTATGTTTTGGTTCAAATGGAAAACCGAGGTCAATAAATCCGATACCGATGATTAGAAGGGCACTATAAACGACACGTGTTAAGAACAACCGCAATATATCTTTCATCCCATTAATGATGCGTTGTCCTTCTGTAAAAGCTGATGGTAGTGCAACAAATGAATCATTGAGTAAAATCATATCTGCGACAGAACGGGTTGCATTACTACCGCTTTCCATTGCAATGCTCATATCTGCTTTTTTAAGGGACGGTACGTCGTTCACACCATCACCCATCATAGCAACATATTGACCACTTGCTTGTAAGGCTTCGACCAATGCCTTTTTCTGATTGGGTGTAATCCGCCCAAAAACGGTATGAGAAACCGCCGCCTGTGCAAATTCTGCATCGGTCATTTTGGCTAAATCAACCCCTGATACAAATGTTAAATCACCGGGGAATCCAGCTTGTTTGGCTAGTGCTGCAACGGTTTGCGGGTTATCGCCAGAAATGACTTTTAGCTGGATACCGTTGTTGATGAATGATGCGAGTGTCTCACTTAAATGTGGACGTAATTGATCGGTAAAAGAGACTAATCCAAGGAGGTTAAGTTGCGGGAGAGTCGGTTTATCCTTGTCATCACGTAATTCGATGGATTCTGTGGCAACTCCAAAAGCTACGACACGTTTGCCTTCGTTAGAGAGTTTAGCAACTTGTTCATGCGTTCCCTCGGGGATATTATCAATAAAAGGCTCTAATGATTCTAATGCCCCGATGGCGTAGACTCCTTGTAAATCCTCATGTTCAAATGCAACAGCACTCCATTTGAGTTGTGATGAAAATGGCACTTCATCCACAATGGGGAGCGTTGTATTCCCAAGTGATTCAATAATCGCTTGGCTAGTTTTATTGGTCGATGTTTGACTCCCGACGACTATTTTGAGGAGGTGTTCAAGCTCTGTTACTGATTTTTCAAATGGATAAATACGATCAAATGCAATTTTGTTAGCCGTTAATGTGCCTGTTTTGTCTGTACACAAGACGGTAACGCGGCTCAGATTTTCGACAGCGTTGGATTGTTGGACAAGTGCGCCTTGTTGAGCGATTCTTACTGCTCCCATCGCATAAGCGATAATCACCATCAAGAAAAGTCCATTTGGTACAAGCCCTGCAATCACTGCTGCGAACTGAACCTGCCGCATGAACGGAGTCTGAGAAATAATCGTCGATACGAGTGTTAATGTGCCGAGGAACATCGCTAGAAGCATTAATAACCGCAAAATATAATTAATTTCACTTTGTAAAGGTGTGACCTTCATTTGGAATTCGCGGGCATTTGCTGTTAGCTGATTGGCAAAACTCTCCTCACCGATTTTTGTTGCTTCATAATACCCTGATCCAGCTATACAAAAACTGCCAGATAAGATTTCATCACCTGCTACTTTTTGTATCGAGTCGGATTCACCAGTTAATAAAGATTCATCGAGTTCCATTTTAGTCGCTGAGATAACGATGCCATCCACAACCATCTGATCACCAGCGATAATTTTGATGGTATCGCCTTTTACGATTTCTGATAGATCGACGGTGACTTCCTGATTATCACGTATTAATGTTACTTTAGGACGTGTTAACAGCGCGATTTGGTCAAGTTGTCGTTTGGCACGTGATTCTTGATAGATGCCGATAACGATATTGACGGCAATTAAGCCCACGCTGGTAACGGCATCACTAGCTCGATCAATGGAGATCATCACTGCACCGATGGCAAACAGAATAACATTGATCGCATTCCAAACATTTGCCCAGACAATATCTCGATAGGATCGGCTTGTACTCAATTGAAGTGTATTTCCGAGCCCTTGTTGATGGCGTTTTTGAGCCTCTGTTGTGGTGAGTCCAGTAGGATGTGGGGTATTTTGTATTGATGTAGAAGTTGAATTCATTAGGTAAGTTATCCAGACATATTAATGACGTGTAAAAGCAACAAAATAATGTGTTGACCTTCAAACAGATTCTGAGTCATTGTGAAGGAGGATTCTAGTTACCTATAATACGCCGTCAATGAAAAATGGTTTCGGATTATATCATTAAGTATTATTTTGCTTGACCCTCAGAAAGGCAATGCCTTGTTTTTCTTGATTTGGTCTAAGTAAAAAGACACCTGTATCTGCGATGTTTTTATCATAGAGATTAAACCCATCGTTAGTATTGGTTACAGGTTCTAATGCGAAAAATGGTTTATTCGGCGGTGTAAATAATATAAAGTGCTTAAAAAGTTGATCGGCATGATAATCCAACTGAAGTTTCCACTCTGGATAGATAATTTGAGCAGGTTGATTGCTGATGCGTGTGGTGAATACATCGTCAATCACCTGTTTATCCAGTGCTCGTAATTCTCGGAAATCGAGATTTTCAGGGAGAGAATCCGGTATACCTGTTGTTGGCAAAGCGTTTTCAAGGACATAATGCATATCGCATGGTATTTTAACAAGTGCATCGTTTACATCATTCCCGCGCACAAAATACGGATGTAACCCAAAGCCTGCTGGATAATCACGATGGTCGATGTTCTTGAGTTTGATGATTGTTATAAAGTCTGTATCGCGCAGTTTGTATTCCACTTCTGCTTGAAACTTAAACGGAAAGTTGACATTTTCTTGCTGCGTCGAATTGAAGGCAAGCCGTATTTTGC
>Ga0070728_10006581_pt1 | contig 10973 bp, 8 predicted proteins | sample tdDd471_FD_66723 | JGI IMG/M metagenome (GOLD analysis project Ga0070728, IMG submission 66723) | Marine sediment microbial communities from the Atlantic coast under amendment with organic carbon and nitrate - tdDd47.1 | ecosystem: Environmental > Aquatic > Marine > Coastal > Sediment | place...
AACATCGCGGCACTCGACGGGCAGCTCATCGTCATCGACCAGATCGACGCGATGAGCTTCCTCGCGTGGGAGACCGCGTCCGTGCTGTTGGAAAATCGAATGAACGCGGACCCCAGCGCCGCGATCACGATCGCGGAACTCGCGCACAGGACCGGTCGCATCGACGACATCGTTCCAAGCGTTCAACGCGCGATGCGAGTCCTCAACGCCCAACCCATGGACACACGATCCCCGCTGCGCGATGCGCTGTTCGATGTCGTCCTCGACATCATCCGCCCCTCAGAGCCCAACGACAAAGGGATCTCGAACATTCAGATCGCGCAGCTCGGCGAGGAACGCGTCGAATCACTCATGATCGCGCTGGGCGAGCTCGCACGCACCCACGATCAGGGCGTTGCTTACCGCATGGAGCTGGGCGCAATCCAGGAGCGATATCAGAACTTCGAAGAAGCAATCATCGCGTATCAGGGTGTGCTCGATCAGCCAAGCCTGCGCAGCGCGATGTGGGAAGGCTCCGAGATCGCCGTGCGTGCAGGGCTCGAAGCAACCCGACGCATCGGTCAGATCATCGAGCGTGAAGGGTTCGGACCCTATCAGAGTGCCGACGATCTTGCCGCGGCCGAGATCCAGTACCTCGGAGAGAACGCAACGCCCGAACAATACGAATCGCTCGCACAACGCTTCCCGTGGTCACGCAGCACGCCGATGGTCCTCCTGCGCGCGGCTGATCGATACGCGGCGAACAACAAAGTCCCCTCATCCATCGAGGCCGCTCGCTCAGGGATCGAACGCGTGGAGCGTCTGAGCGAGATGGGCATGGAGATCGACCTATCGCTTCTGGGTTCGCTCGCGGATCACATGATCTCCGGCCTGATCGAGACAAACCGCGCACGCGATGCGCACGCCGCGGCTCGGGCACTCCTTGAGACCTATCCCAACCTGAAACTTCAACGACGCGGCCGCTCAATCACCCTTGAACAACTCGCTGTTGCCGCGGGCAACGCCGACACACTCCCAAAGCTCGGTTCACGCTTTGTTGATGACCCATCACCGTTGCTTGTCACAGGGATGCCACTCCGCCCTGCCCACCGGATGGACCCCGGCGGCGTGCTGATGTACGCGCCCCAGCTCGCACGATTGCAATACCTCCGCGTCGGACGAAATGTGTTCGAACCATTCTGGGAACGCACCGCGCCGGGCACGCAGCCACCAACCGTGGTCTGGCAGGGACCAACGCGTGTCCTGATCTTCTGGCCCGAAAGCGTCACGATGGACGATTCGGGAACACTCGAATGCGTCAACACAAGCACCGGAGAGCTGGTCTGGGCACAGAGGAACATACGGCTCGCGCTCGAGCAGGGCAGTGCCCGCGTCGCGGACGATAAAGCACGCATCGACGCGCTCATCTCCGTACCGGGGCAGGGTGCCCAACCCATCCATCAGCTGATCGTCGTTTCAGACGGACAGAGCGTCATCGTCACCGACCGGATCGGTCGCGCGATGGGGATTGACCTCTACGGCGGAGATCTGCTCTGGCAACGCGATCTCCCGATCAATCGTGTGCACGATATCGATTTACGACACGGCGCACTCGGGATCTGCGGCGTCATGATCGTCGACCGTGCCCAGGACCAGCGAAACGGCTCAACCACTTCCATCGCCGCAAAGATCGCCCCACGCACCGGGGAAACAGGTCAGATCACCGAACGATTCGGACACCAGCCCCGCTGGATCCGTGTCGGCGACCGCTCGCGCCTCTTTGTCGCGACCACGCTCCGCCTGACCGCGTTCGACACAGAACAAGGCAGCGTCGATTGGGTCGTAAACAGCGAGGACATCGCAGACTCTCTCGGTGCATGGCTCACAGACTCTCACCTGCTCGTGCTCTCCGATCGCGGTTCACTCTGGGCCATCGATCCCAGCGATGGCTCCCGAGACCCACGACCAATCGATACGCACAACAGAATCACCACACGCGGATGGATGCGTGTGATCCCCGAGATCGGACGCACCACCATCCTCAGCAACGCCGGCCTCGTCGCGTTCGACGCTCAGCATCAGACCATCGGCGTTGATGCACGCAGCGCCGACGAATCACTCATCGATATCGCCTGGGCGCGTCAGCACGCCGTGCTCCTGAGCGAATCACGGATCGAGAACGAATCCCTCAAGATGGAACTGGCGCTGATCAACCACGACAATACGATGATCACCGATCGAACCACGCTCGCCATTCCCGCATCCATCGGGCGGCGCGCAGAAACAATCGTCCCCGTCACCGGCGGGGTGCTCGTCGGATTCGGCGAGGTATCCGTGTTTGTACGAACGGAAGATTAATCAGCAATCGCTCATCAGGCGGGCTGCGCATCGTTGAGCGTGCGCGGGTCCTGCCCATTCTCAATCGCGCAGATCTTCTTGACGCGACGAGCATGCCGCCCGCCCTCGAAGTCCGCACTCATCCACGCCTCGATGATCTTCTCGATGAGACGCTCGCCAAGCAGATCGGCGCTGAGACAGAGAACATTCGCGTCATTGTGCGATCGCGAGAGCTGGGCTGTCAGCTCGTCGTGAACCAGCGCGGCCCGCAGGTTCTTGATCTTGTTGGCCGCGATCGACATTCCGATTCCAGTGCCGCAGATAAGCACACCGCGCTGCGCGTTGCCCGAGTTGATCTCTTCGCCCACGATGTACGCCTGCTCGGGATAATCGCACGATCCCTCGCACGCATTCACGATGTACCCCTCGTACCCGAGGCGCTCAAGTGTCCGAATGACATGCTCCCCCGCGTGGGTGCCGCGATGATCCGTGCCGATGACGACCCGCATGGTGCTCGATGTTTGATCCGGATTACTCATCAATGAACTCCTTAAGGCGTGCGTCAATCAGGGTTTCGAGCTGATCCGCAACCTCACGATAGACCTCGATCGGTTGGCCGATGGGGTCAGCGATGGGATTGAGCGGATCGATCGGAAACACTTTATGCGCCGAATCCGGTGCAATCTGCATGACCGCCTGGGCGTGTGAGGGGGTCATCGTCAAAATGATGTCCGCACGATCCACCATCTCAGGGGTCAACAACCGCGATTGATGCGTCGAGAGATCGATTTCACGCTCACGGAGTGCCTGCAGCGTCTGATCGCTCGCGGGCGATCCATCACCCGCTGCCACACCCGCGGAACTCACCTCAATCGTCAAACCGTTGGGCGTGCGTCGGCGCTCCCACGCACGAGCGAGCCCCTCCGCCATCGGTGATCGGCAGGTATTTCCGGTGCACACGAACACAACGCGTGTTTTCAGCTTATCCATGATGAATGCCTCGTCGACTGCCGCTACTTTTCCGATCCGGAACCGCCCATCGGGCCACAGGTTGATCGTCGATGATGACTTCCCATACAGCGCGGGCCCCTCGTTAATGATGACCTCGGGCGCATCCGCGTCCTCAAACACTGTCGTATTGACCAGGTCCGCTCCACCGAGTCCACCCCAGATCGAAACGCCAACCCCTCGCGCCAGCGTGGGATGCCCAGACCGACGAATCACCGAGCGTGCGATCGGATGATCGGGGACACGGAAAGCCACCATATCACGAAGATCAACCACACCCGCCGAGACCCCCAGCTTTTCACGAATCTGCTGCAGCACATGCTCCGGCTGACGCAACACCATTCGAACCGGACTCGGTGCCAGCTTATGGATGAGCCGACGCGTAACCGCCGACTCGATCTCAAGCAAAGGAAAGATCCAATCCAGATCCGCAAGATGCAGCGTAAACCGGGGGGTATGCACAAAGGTAGCTGGTTTCGTCAAGCTCGTGAGCAGTTCCGCCCCATGATCGTTCGCATGAACAAAGACGCCATAAACCGATTCTGTAGGCAGAATGACACTCTTGCCGTCGCGAAGGTGTTGCGCCGCGAGATCCAGTGTCCGCTCCCGCTCCTCAGGCGATAGTGTTGCGAAATGACCATTGGTTCCAGTCATACACAAAGAGTATCATCTCGTTCCCCCACGAACCACCAACACCGCAAACCGCGCAATCACAATACCCTGCGGCGTACTTACACCCGACACATTCGGGAATTATGCACGAGTTCTCCACGCGATGGTTGACATCACATAGGCATCCTGATTACGGTATGGATCGCGAAAGTGAAAGCCGATTCGGGATCTCGAACTCGGCCGATCAGAAACACACACGCAGCTCGCCACCGCTGCTTTGCATATTGAAAGCCGTCACTCCATGCCGGACCACCCGACCAAGGTCTTGGAAGATGTCCTTGCGCATATCCGCAATGAGCACCCGAGCGTTGCACGCCGATGGTTCGATGAACTCGAACCGCTCGGCTTCAGCGCCGGAGCTTTCGGTGTACGCGCTCAATCCGAGTACCACCGCGATTACCTCCGCAGAAACGGGCTCGACGCATTCAATGACGCGATCCGATCTGTGACAGGCCAACTCATCGCCGTGCGGATGCTCGGCCCCGACGATCAATGGGATAACGCGTCGAAGAATGAGCGTTCCACCAAAGAAAAAGCCAGTTCCAACGCCGAAACCGCACAAATAACGCCTGCACCCGCACCCGCTTCCCCGCAACCGGTCGTGCATTCAGAGCGTGCGTGGCTCGATCGTGAACAATCCCTCCCGATCAACCCGGAATACAGCTTCGACCAGTTTGTGATCGGCCCGAACAACCAGATGGCCCACGCCGCCGCCGTGGCGGTCGCCGAAAACCCGGGTCACGCCTACAACCCGCTCTTTATCCATGGCGGGGTCGGGCTTGGCAAAACCCACCTACTCCAGGCGGTCTGTCTCAAAATCAAGGAAAGCCAACCCGATATCACGATGCACTATGTCTCGTGCGATGGATTCATGACGCAGTTCATGAACGCCGTTCAATCCGGACGCATGGTCGAGTTTCGCCACACCTTCCGCGATGTGGATCTTCTGGTGATCGATGACATCCACTTCCTCGCGAAGCGCGATCGCACGCAAGAAGAGTTCTTTCATACCTTTAACGCACTGTACCAATGCAATAAACAGATCATCCTCAGCTCCGATGCCGCGCCCGAGGATATCCCCGAACTCGAGGATCGCCTCGTCTCACGCTTCCTCTGGGGGCTCGTCGTCAAAGTCGAGAAACCCGGGTTTGAGACACGCGTCGAAATCCTCAAGCGCAAAGCCGACGAGCGGGGGCTCCAACTCCCCGACAATGTCGCCACAGAGATTGCGCACCATATCGATACAAACATCCGCGAGCTCGAGGGCGCCATCACACGCCTGCAGATCTTCTCGAGCACCAAACGATGCAGCATCGACCTGGACCTCACCCGCGAGGCACTGGGCGAAGAGTTTGCCAGCGCGATGGTCAGCGCTGGTGCCGGGATCTCCATCGATTCCATCATCTCCGAGGTCAGCGGGTTCTATCACATCAAACGCACCGATCTGCTCGGCAAGCGTCGCCACAAGTCCATCGCGCATCCCCGCCAGATCGGGATGTATCTCGCCCGACAGCAGACAAAGCACTCCCTCGAAGAGGTTGGTGCCCATTTCGGCGGACGCGATCACACCACAGTAATGCACGCCGTGCGGACGATTTCCCGCAAGTGCAAGGAAGATCAGGAACTGCTCTCGCAGATCCGAGCGATCGAGTCACGACTCCGTGCGCGCTGATTCGGTTTTCACTGCACAACTCCTTCCCCTGAATGAGTGTCGAATCACGCTTATTTAGGTACTTTCATGCTGTCATCTACATTGTGCATAGGCCGTGGATAAGCGCCCGATTGCGCGCGGGTGCGCTCAGTGGATCTTCGGTTCACACCCTGCACCTCTCTCCCCGACTCGCGCAACGCCGCGCACCCGAGCGCAAACGACAGCCAACCGACAGGTCACCACACCCTCTCGTCGTGCCACAACCTATTGACAAACAACGCTTTAACGACGACCTTCTTTGGATATCCACACATTGGGCGCTCCAATTACCACCACCACCATCAATTCAATTCATTGAGGGGTAAGAGAAGAGACAACCGAGGCAAACTGGGAGATCCCATCTCGTTGGACACACGGGGATCAGTATGAACTGTGGATAGCGTGTGTAACCCATTCAGGGTGTTCCATTTCCTCAGTCCCCAGTCAGCACTGGCATTTGGGGCACCAGCAGGTCGTCCGCTGGGCAATCTGAGTGGATTCGATCGTGCTTCCACACTTCGAGCACGCCTGCCCCGCTCTTCCGTAGACCCGATGATGCAGTTGAGCGCTCCCAGGTTGGTCGCTCGTGTCCCGATAGTCCCGCAGGGTGGACCCACGGGCACGCACAGCCGCCCTGAGCACCTCACGGGTGCACCGAGCGAGATCCGTGATCTGCGATCCGCTCAGGGCATCACAGCGGGTTCTTGGATCGATCCCCGCGCGATGGAGTGCCTCGTCCGCGTAGATGTTCCCCACACCAGCGAGCACCCCCTGATCGAGGAGGGCGGCTTTGATCGTGCGTGAACTCGAACCGAGCCGTTTACGAAGCTGAGATCCGTGAATCGACAGCGCATCGGGGCCAAGCGATGCCCAGCACGCGTCGAGCGCATCGCGATCATTGAGCAGGGTGACTCCCCCGAACCGGCGTGCATCACGGAAACACACCCGCCGGGAGTCGCCGAGTGTCCAGACGACATGCACATGCTTCGCGTCGGGAATCCGAGGCGTGTCGATCAACGAGACCTGCCCCGACATCCCGAGCTGGATCACCATGAACCGAACACAATGTTCATCGTCCTCGATCAGCATCGCGAGCTGCTTGCCCAGTCGCTCGAGCCCGATCACACGCGAGCCGATACCGAGCGAGCACTGATCGATTCTGCCGCGGCGCGGGTTGGGGTGATCCCCGCATCGATCGCGGATCACATCACGCCGACGCACATCGCACACGACGATCGTCTGATCGATGATCGATTCGAGTCCGCGCCGAACGGTTTCGACTTCGGGGAGTTCCGGCATAGCGGGTCACCCGTTCGATTTGCGTTGGGCACGCAGCTCACGGAAGAATGTGCTCAACTGATCGCTGCACCGATCGCCCAATACCCCGGCGTGGATTTCACATCGATGGTTCAGTCGCGTGTCGTCGCACAGCTCGAACAACGAACGCACCGCGCCGGCCTTGGGGTCGCTGGCGCCGTAGATCAATCGCCCGACGCGTGCATTCACGATCAATCCGGCGCACATGGGGCACGGCTCAAGCGTCACGACGAGCGTGCAGTCGTTGAGGCGCCAATCTCCGATCGAGCTGCACGCGTCCTGGATTGCGGAGAACTCCGCGTGCCCCGCGGGGTTGTTGTGCATCTCGCGTGTGTTGTGTGCCTGGGCGACGATCTCCCCGGTTTGGGTGTTGTACACGATCGCACCCACAGGGACCTCGCCCGCATCCGCGGATTGCTGCGCGAGTTCGATTGCGCGATCCATCATCTCGATGTCCGTCGTCGTGGGTTGTGGGGGCTCGGGCTGACGCATCATCCCTCCCCGGCGTCTTCGTTCGTCACGGCGTTGAGGTCCTGGGCCGATTTCATCGGATCCTTTCCAATCACACGCTCGATCGGGAGCACATGCAGGATCAGCAGCCCCAACTCGTACAACAGATACAAAGGCGCGGCGAGCAGCACCATCGAAAGCGGGTCAGCGGGGGTAAGAACAGCACCCAGGATCACACTCACCGCGATCGCATGCTTGCGGAATCGACGCATCGCCTTGGGATTGATGATCCCGACCCACCCGAGCATGACGACGACAACCGGTGTCTGGAACGCGACCCCGAACGCCAGCCCCATGTTCAGAACCGTCTTGATGTACTCGCTGATCCGGTACATCGGGGAGATACCAACATTCGCATTCATCGAGATCAGACGGATGATCGGCGCCCCGTCCTCCTCGAACCCGTAGCACACGCGGAGCTGGTTGCTTGTCTGGTTGATCCACATCATGCCCGGCTGCATCCCCTCGGGGTCGGCTTGCAGCACCGGGATGCTCGGCAGCACGATCCCCTCAGGGACCGGCGCGACGGGGACATTCGGCTCCCCGGAAACCCGGGCACCGAACGCAATGAAAAACGCAAGGATGACCGGCAGGATCACATAGTACAGAAACAGCACCGAGCAGATCGTCAGGAACCCGGAGAAGGGCAGAAGCAGATGGATGATCCGTCGTTCGTGCTTGTACAACCCCGGCGAGATGAACTTCCACAGCTGATAAAGAATCCACGGCGCACCCACAAGCACCGTCACGATCATCGCGATCTTGATCACCGACGAGAAGGTCTCGACAGGGCTGGTGGAGATGAGCTGCGCACCCTCGCCGGCTTTGGTCAACTGCTCCTGGACGGGCTCGATGAGCAATCTGAGCAGTGTTCGTCCAAACCCGAACGCGATCGCGAAGATCGGGACAATCCCGATGATCGCGAGGAACACGCGCTTACGCAGATCCTCCAGGTGATCCCCAAACGACATGACAAAGGTGTCATCGAGCTCGTATCCGCCGGGATCGACTCTCCCGGGGAGATTGACCGGATCGCGTTTTTTGATCGGGTTTCGGGCCATGCTCAGGTGGACTGCAGGGGTGTCAGGGGTCTGGTTGCGTGTTTTTCTCGGACGAACGGGTTTGATGCACGCTTGATTGGATGAATCCGAACAATTCGCACGAATCTCGGTACAACCGTGACAGGGATCCGGACGGAGAGCATCTTAGGAAACCAAGCGGGGGCGAGCGTGCCCAGGCGGAGGATGCGCAGGAAGTTGGACGAGCAACGCGTCAATGAGGGAGTGGTCAGCGCCGCGATGAAGGGTGACCGCGATGCCCTCGCGCTGCTGTGGGACGACTCCCGTCGCTGGATCGGCGCGATCATCCTCGCGCACAAATCCCGCGAGGCGGATCTGGAGGACCTGCTCCAACAGGTCGCGATGCAGCTCTGCCGAAAGATCTCGACCCTTGAGGATCCCAAGGCCTTCCGCGGGTGGATCCGCATGATCGCGATCAACATCGCTCGTGCGGAGGGTCGAAAGCGCACCCGGCGCAAACGATCGATGCTGCGTCTGGTCGGGCTCGAGCCGGGCCGAGATCACACCAAGGACATGGCCGACGAGCAGTTCGTCGAGTCCGAGGAATCCCGGAGGGTGTTCCACGCGGCGCGGAGCCTGCCCGCCGGTTACCGCGAGCCAGTGCTGCTGCGATGCTTGCAATCGATGAGCTACGAGCAGATCGGCGATGCGATGGGATTGCCCGTCACAACGATCGAAACCCGCATCGCACGCGGGCGACGCATGCTCCGGGAGATCCTGGAGCAGCAACAGAAACAAGAAGCAACCCGCCGAGCGAATATGCAGGGCTCGGCGATCGGAGGTGCACCATGAGTGCAGAACATGAACACGACAATCAGATCGACGAGGTCCTCGATGAGATCCTCCCCGATCACGCACGCGATCTGCTGATCTCTCGTGTGATCGATGGACGCGCGAGCACGACCGATTGGGATCGGTTCCGCGCACTCGCGGCCAACGAGCCCGAGGTCTGGTGCGAGCTCGCAACGACACAGCAGCAGCACGAGATGATCCGCGACGAGCTCGCGGGGATGATTTCTGTTGCGGATGGCGTGGAGCTGCCCGGCGGCATCATCGACGAGGAGGGCACCAAACGACGCATGTCCATGGCGTCCAAATGGGGCGGATGGGCGATCGCGGCGGCCCTGCTCATCGCGTGGTCTCTGGGGATGCCTCGGGCAAACACAACCGAGCAATCGCCGCTGATCGCGGGGATCCCGGGGATCGGGCTCAAGGACGCGGAGCCGGAACAGGCGTTCGAGCAATACCTCGAATCCGGACAGAAGAGCGGCAAGGTCATCGCGGAGATGCCCGAGCAGCTCGTCGTCGAAACCAAGCCTCTGCCCGACGGCACGATCGAGGTGATCTACATCCGTCAGATCATCGAACGCCAGGTCATCGATCAGGCATACCGCATGATGCAGGACGAAACTGGAAAAGCATTCCCCGTTCCTGTTCGTGTTGAACGCAACGGCTACAGCGCGTTCTGAGATCATTCGCGCCGATTCCTGACAGGCACCTGTCCGCGGCGCATCTACAAAGCACGCAAGAGATTCAAACCACCACAATCGACAGGAGTATGAAGATGCAGACGCTCAACTCAATCAGCAAAAAAGCGATCGTTGCAACCCTGATCGCTGCGACGGGGCTGCCCGCATCAATGGCGCACGCGCAGTTCAAGGTTGAGTACGACACGAAAGCCAAGGCCGCATCCAGCGAGTCGAAGGAAATCAAGGACGAGCATGTCATCGTCATCCGCAATCACGACGACAAGAACGAGTACGAGGTCAAAATCGTCAACGGCATCGTCAAGTTCGCGGAAATGAACGGCGAAGAGATCGATCACGATCGCATCAAGATCAAAGAGAATGTCGTCATCTTCCTCAGCGAAGACGGTAAGGCGATCACGGAGATCAAGGTCCCGGGCATGGCCAAGGTCAGTGGGCACTGGATCGAGAAGGACGCAAAGAATCAGGCCTTCGAGATCCGTACTACTTCGCCCGAAGCGCCGGATGCACCATTGCCCGCGCGTGTCATGAGTTTCACCTCGGAATCGACACCCAAGGTCATGCTTGGGATCAACCTGACCGAGCCGAGCGATGCGGTCCGCAAGCAACTCAAGCTCGGCGATAAACAAGCAATCTTCGTCGAGAAAGTCATCGACGGGCTCCCCGCGAAGAAGGCAGGACTTGAGAACTTCGATGTCATCGTGTCGCTCGATGGCAGTGACTACGCCAACGGCGAACTCCTCAGCAAGGTCCTCCGCAAGAAGGAACCAGGGGACACGCTCAAAATGGTCGTCCTGCGTGGCGGTGAGAAACTCAAACTCAAGGCAGAGCTCGCGCCATACAACGCGAAGAAACTGGGCGCCGCCTCGATCGTGGTTGAATCCATCGAAGACG
>Ga0070728_10006582_pt1 | contig 10972 bp, 8 predicted proteins | sample tdDd471_FD_66723 | JGI IMG/M metagenome (GOLD analysis project Ga0070728, IMG submission 66723) | Marine sediment microbial communities from the Atlantic coast under amendment with organic carbon and nitrate - tdDd47.1 | ecosystem: Environmental > Aquatic > Marine > Coastal > Sediment | place...
TGTGGAACGTATTGTTGACAAAGACGGTATGGAAACCAACGAACTTATCGTGAATATGGGACCTCATCATCCAAGTACCCATGGTGTCTTCCGTATGGTTCTGACAGTTGACGGTGAAACAGTTAACTCACTTGAACCCGTGATGGGCTATTTACATCGTAATCACGAAAAAATTGGAGAACGGAATACTTATCTTCATAACATTCCATTCACCGATCGCCTAGATTACATCTCCAGTATGGGTAATAACCATGGTTATGTATTAGCAGTAGAACAATTATTAAGCCTCGGCAAGAAATACAATCAACCTACCTATCGTTGTGAGGCAATTCGCGTTTTAATGGTGGAACTAAGCCGTATTGTGAATCACCTTTGGGGTATCGGCTTCTGGTTAAATGATATTGGTGCGTTCTTCACACCAGTATTGTATTTCATCCAAGAGCGCGAACGTATTATGGATTTCTTTGAAGCAGTTGCTGGTAGCCGAATGATGTGCAATTATATGCGCTTTGGTGGTGTATTTGCTGATTTACCAGATCGTCTTAAGAGTGTCAGTAACTTGACCAATGATCGTATCCGTGATTACAATACCATGCAATTCCTCACTGAGATGATTAACGAACGTATTCCGCGTACGATTGATGAACTTGAAGTACTGTTGACTCAGAACGAAATTTTGCTAGAACGTTCTAAGAATGTTGGTATACTGAGCGCAGAAGATGCTATTAACTATAGTGCGGCCGGTCCATTGCTGCGAGGTAGTGGTGTTCCTTACGATATTCGTCGTTCTGACCCATACAGCATTTACCCTGAATTGGATTTTGATGTTGCTGTCGAATATGATGGCGACATGTATTCGCGTTATATGGTTCGTGTTAAAGAGATGCGGGAAAGTGTTCGTATTTTAAGGCAAATTTTACCACGCTTAGAAGCCACAAAAGGTGATTCAATTTGGGCTGATGGTAAACCCGGTCAATATGCGGCGCGTGTGCCATTGGGTGAATCTTATGGACGTGTCGAAAATGGTAAAGGCGAGCTCGGCTATTACATTGTATCTGCTGGTGGTAAAAGTGGTACATCTAATCCATGGCGTTATCATGTTCGTGCCCCAAGTTTCATTAATTTGACACCGCTTGGTGCAATGAGTACGGGGTATAAAGTTGCTGATGTTGTTGCGATTTTGGGTAGTATCGATATTGTACTTGGCGAGACTGATCGCTAAATTCTAACAAAACTAATGGGTAGATTGATTATAGAACCTATCCTTTGATCTTTGAGGAGTAATTATGTATGGAACAGGATTGGCAAAAGGGATGATGTTGACCCTGCGCCACTTTGTCGAGTCTTATGTCGATGATGTACGTTATGGATTCCGTAAATATTCACATACAACAGATAATTTTGGGATACGCCAAGGTACACAAGCTCAAGGTGTATTGACAGTGCAATATCCCGATGAAAAAGTCGCTGTACCAGAACGCTTTCGTTTTGTTCCTTTCTTAGTTGTTGAAGAAGAGGATCATCCGACGCGTCCCGGTAAGGATTGGTGTACGAGTTGTGGGATCTGTGCAAAAGTTTGTCCACCGCAATGTATCTGGATTGTACGTGGTAATGACCCTGATACAGGTCGTCCTGTACCAGAACCAGAAGCTTTTTTCATTGACATTGATATTTGTATGAATTGTGGTTTTTGTGCAGAGTTTTGTCCATTCGATGCCATTAAAATGGATCACGATTATGAATTGGCAAGCTATGACCGCACAACTCATCATATTCATGATAAAGAAAAATTGTCTAAACCGACTTCCTATTGGCGAAGCATCGCGCCGACCCGTGCTTATGAAGAAATGCTTGAGCGTGGAACATGGGAACATAAAGATGCAGCTAAAGAAGCTCGCCGTGGGGCAGACAATACACGTGCTGCGGCAAAATCATCTGCACCTGCGGCAACACCTGCTAAAGCTGAAGTAGCTAAAGCAAAGGAAACCGCGTCGGCTACTCCTGCTCAGCCAGAAGGTGCAACACCGTGGAATGATGACGAAGCCAAGCGTGAAGAACGTAAACGGAAGGCACTTGAACGTAAACGTAAACGCGCTGAAAAGAATAATTAAATCTACAGTACGATAAACAAAGCCTGATAGCATCTTATCAGGCTTTTTTCTTTTCTGAGTACGATAACATTCAATATTTGTTTTGAATATCTATCCATAATTTTTATGATAGCTGTTATACTTATTCAGAAATTGAAAGAAGATACCTTCGAGGATAAAAATGACAAATATTAAAGATCAGGTCATGAGTGCGCTCAGTACTGTTATTGAACCTGAACTCAATAAAGATATTGTATCGTTGAATATGGTACGCGATTTGAATATCAATGGCTCAACGGCTGAGTTTACGATTGTTTTGACAACACCCGCATGTCCACTTAAGGATGTGTTTATCGAACGATGCAATGCTGCATTGATTGGTAAAGTTGAAGGCATCAAAGACATCAAGATTAAATGGGATGCGCAAGTACCAACTGATAACCGCATTCATGGACGCTTGGACGTAGAAATGAATAGCATTATTGCCATATCAAGCGGTAAGGGCGGCGTAGGCAAGAGTACTGTTTCGACCAATCTAGCTGTCTCCTTAGCAGAGGCAGGTGCACGAGTTGGCTTGATTGATGCTGATATTTTGAATCCTAATATTCCTCAGATGTTTGGCTTAAGTGCAGGTCGTCCTAAAGTTATCAACAATAAGATGCAACCGCTTGAAGTTTATAATGTTAAGATCATCAGTACAGGATTCTTGACGACACCTGATAAGCCGATGATTATGCGTGGTCCAATGTTGCATAGTGCAATCCGTCAATTTTTTACTGAAGTGGAGTGGGGCAAGTTGGACTATATGATTGTTGATTTGCCACCGGGGACAGGTGATGCACCTTTATCGTTGGCTCAATCTTTCCCATTGACCGGTAGTATCATCGTTACACAGCCCCAAGAAGTAGCGATTTCGGATGCGATTCGGGCAGCGGCAATGTTCGACCAGCTAAAAGTGCCTGTTTTAGGAATTGTGGAAAACATGGCTGGTGAATTCTTTGGCACAGGTGGTGGCGAAAAACTTGCTACAGAGCGGAATATCCCGTTTCTTGGGCGTGTTCCTATGGCTACAAATGTGCGTGAAGGCGGAGATTATGGTCGCCCTGTGACGATTCATGATGCTGATAGTGAGTCAGGACAAGCATTCCGCAAATTAGCAGAAACGATAGCGGCACGGATTAGTGTTGTTATGCTAAGTAGTGCCAACGTTATCCCTATCAATGTCATTGGTTAATATATGGGGTGGGCTAGTGATGATGACTAGCCCGCTACTTAATCATTCATGCCTATGACTTGAATATCATCGCTTGAGCCAACAGGGTTATATTTGCCGATGAGCGCCCAAAATAAGCCACTTAAAACGAAACCGATGATGAAACCAATTAAGGTTTCGTCATGTAAATCGCCTTTAAGAAATGCGTTGTGTCGAATCGTTAGAAAACATATAATCACAACAGTCCATACGATTCGTCGTTTTGTTGTTTCTGTTCGTTGCACAAATATCAACAGTAACGCAACAGTGATGGAAATTAGAGCAACATAATTTGTTTCCATAAGAAATTTCCTCAATCTATAAACATATTTTGGTAAGTTTTCTAAAGTAAATTACAATGAATGAGCGTTAATATCTATAGAATATGTTATAATTGTTTTATGTCTGTTTGTAGGGGAGAATCCGATGATTAATATCAATGTATCGGGGCACAACGAAGTAACAATAATCGAAGCAAGTGGGCGCATTGATAGTATGAATGCCAACCAACTAGGCGAAGCTTTGATTAATGAGGTTGAAGAAGGTAATTTGTATCTAGTCTTAGATTTGAATGCTGTCGATTATATGAGTAGCGCAGGTTTGCGTGAAATGGTTTCGACACTTAAAAAAGCAAAAAAAGCTTCTGGTGATTTGCGAATTGCTCAACCTTCAGATCGAGTGCGCGAAGTCCTAGAGATGGCAGGATTGGACACGATTTTCAAGATATATCCAACTCAGGCGGATGCTGTCGAGAGTTACTAAACCTGTTCAGTGTAAATCATGCTTAATGGGGTATGTATGCTATGAGAGTACAACAGCGTCGTATGAGTGTTACAGGGGTTATTGAAAATGTGCGCTCTATTTGCGATTTTGTCGTTGATTTTGTAAATGATGTTGAGTTGGGTGATGATATCGCTTTTCAATTTCAATTGTCAATTGAAGAAATTTGTACAAATATCGTTGAACACGGCTATAAACATAATGGTGCTGACAAAAAGATTGAGGTTATCTGTGTATATGATAACTCTCAAGTTAAAATCCGAATTTTTGACGAAGCTCCCTTATTCAACCCCCTTGAATTAGACGATCCCGACCCTAATATACCTTTATGGGAACGAGAAATCGGTGGTTGGGGGATATACTTTGTAAAACAATATATGACCTCAATCGCATATGAACAAATTGACGGTCAAAATAGCCTCGTGTTGACAAAGCAGATCAATTAATTTGTTTTCCAACTGTCAATATCATTTAAATTGACTTGTTCAGGACTTGGTGGAAGATAGTTCCCTTCACATTCTTGAGCAGAAACAGGAATATCGCTTCGTAGCTCGATTAACGCATTTTCTGGATTAAAGAAATTCCAAGTTGCACGTGATATTTCTTCTACTAAGGGCCATAATTTTTCATAATCTTGAAATTCTGCTTCTTCCCATAAATAAACAGAAATCACATAGTCGCGTCCATTAGGAGAATAAACGACACCAGCGTCACCGACAGTATCAAATATCCAACCATTTTTGTGTGATATTCGAACATCGTGTGGGAGACCACCTTGTAATAGGCGCTCAAGGTTGTTTGCACTTGTAAGTTCTAACATTTGACGACATTCTTGTTGTGTGATTTGTCCTTCAGGGTAGCTTGTAATTAATCCGGAACCAAATTTTGCACAATCATAGATAAGGTTAAAAAGTGTCCCCATATCTTCCGCAGTAGTCTGATTATATGGATCAGGGTTCGTGTTGAAGTTTGGATTTGGCGATGTTTTGGGTGCGGCAATTGACCCCAATTGTTGTCCTTCCACACCTAAGAAAAATGGTGCTGTAATATAAGTGTTTTTTGCACCGACATATTGAGCTGTGTTTGTAACGCTTCCAATACCGCTAAATAGGTCATTCTGTCCAATAATTTGCATAATAAGATTGGATGAAGAATTGTTACTACAGAGTAGGGAGTTTGCAAGTAACCATGCTTCCTCTTGTGAAGGTTCAAAGGTTAGAGTTCGATAGAAATCAATCATGATGGGTACTTTTATCGTGCTAGCGGCAGAGTAGGCAACGTCCCCCAAAATATTTATTTCTTCACCTGTCAATAAATCTAAAATGAAGATTGATGCTGTAGTGGTTTGCCCATCATAAATAAATCCTTGGGCATCTAAATAGTCGATAATCAACTCGCGCAAAGTATTCATGCTGGGTCGATTGTTTGTAATATTATTAATGGGTAAACTGATAACACGATTATTTGGGTCACGTAACGCGGTATCTATCGCTACCAAAGCAGCATCAATATCTAGAGAATAACCAGGGTCACCGGGGAAGGTTGTCAGAGTTTGGACATCAGCTCCGGCTGAGCCTGATGGATTATCGTATCGGGCGGCAATATCGAGGAGAAAGGTCTCGAGTACATTTTCTTGATATGTTGCCAATAAGGGGATGTCATTGGATAGATATTCTTCATTGCCAAGTAGGTAATTCATAAAACGCTGCCAAAAGCCACCGTCTGTTTCGCTGGATGCCAGCGCATCAGCAAGCATAGGATCACTACTAATACGCCAACCTAGTTGATCAGGACTAAGAACAATTGGATGATCTCCATTTTCATCACTATAATAAAGTGTTAAGGGCTTGGCATACGCACTTTCCCATCGCGTGACAGCATCACGTTTTTTGAGTCCACTTACATTTATTTTTGCAACGGTTATACCTGATGGAAGTTGTTCTTCACGCTGACTGAATGAGATGAGCTCAAATAATAGTACGCCACCGCTTGTTATTACCATCAGAAATGAAATCATAAACAAGACTGGAAAACCGCGTTGTCGTCGTCGTGAATTAAGAGTTGAACCCATATCTAGCTCCGATGTAAATTATTGAGTGCTGAATTGATGGCTGCTTTATGAAAGATATTTAGAGAAGGTAATTCATCTGGGGCGACCCATTGGTAGTCTAAGAGTTCATGACTGAGTGTGCCAACGGTGTTGGATGCCTCACATAAAAATGCTATATCAATATGATTCCTAGAGGGTTTTCTGATATAAATAACGTTTTTTACAGTCGCATCGAGTTGTAATTCTTCTTTGAGCTCTCGAACTACTGCGTCTGCAGGTTCTTCGTTCTTTCCAATCCAACCTCCAGGTAATCCCCAAGGATTTTCAGGATGTAGTACGTGTTCTACGATAAGGATTTGTCCACTGTTGTTGATAAGAACACCAACCACACCTATTGTATATCGGGGTTGAAAACGTCGGTATACAATATAGGGTAGGCGGATGAGTAGTGGATAGCGTCTAATGAATCCTGCAAATTGTCGTATCACAACAGCCATTTCTCATAATGATTAGATTGATGAGTCTAATTGTGCTTTGAGTAATCGTCAACACAGAAATTCTTACCGACTAATTAGAAACGTTGCCCTAATTAAGATTCAACCTGAATATGACAATCTGATTTGTTTCGTTATGATATACTTACATTAGGAATTGTCATATTCAATTGACGGATGGTGTACGTTGTCACAAACCCCTCTTAATTTTTTAAACTTATTTGTAGAATCACCAGGTGATTTGTTATATTTCCTTGTGGTGATTGCGATTAGCCAAGCTGGTTTATTTATGGCACTGGGACATCGTTCCCGCTTTCCATATGAGCAGTCAACACAACGATATGTTGTTGCAACATTTGGCTTAGTAGGTGTGTGGGTATTATTATTGGCTGGTGCATTACTATCGTTGCTATCATCCCAAGATCCGACTTTAATTTTACCCCCCTTAGAACGTCTGGCATATACGATTACGTTATTAATGTTGTCTTGGGCGTTTTTGAGTGCAGATTACCCTCAATGGAATAATCGTTCCAATATTACCCTAGTGATTTCGATAGGTGTATCAGTAGTACTTTACGTGATTACTGCGATTCAGTGGCGTGAAGTATCTGATATGATCCCCGTGTTTAATTTGAGCTTATTTGCACCTTTATGGTCATTTATCCCAACATTTTTTGCGTTGATTGGGTTATTGATTACTGTTCTGAATTTTCGTTCCATTGTTGATGCGCCGATTAAGATTGTATTTTTTGTGTTGATTATTGTTGGAAATGGTCTCAATCTCATCCAATTTACGCAGGGACAGGTCTTTGGGAATTATTTGGGGAGCGCACGGCTGGCATATGTGACAGGTCTTGTTATGATGCCACTGGTTATCTATCGAATTGTCGTATCACATCTTGAAAATAGCGTCGCTGAAGTTGCGTTGGCGGCATCGCAGCCTGCACCACCTACTGCCATCAAACCTGTATCAGAGTCTATATCAGTTCCTACTCCTAGCGTGCCGCCAGCTCCTATTGAAACACAATCGGTCCAATTGTTAAAAGCAATGGGTATGATGATGGAAGCAGAGGAAACAGCTAAGATTCCTGAGCGAATCGTACATGCTGCGATTGATGCTTTACGGGTTGATATTGGGGTGGTACTGAGGATTCAAGATGCAAATTATGCTGATATTGTAGTTGGTTATGATCGGGTTATGGATCGCCCCGTTTCTGGTCTTTCACTTAGCTTAGAGGATCAACCAACGTTGGTTAATGCCGTTGAAAGGCGTTCTCAGCGAGCATTATTTCTTGAACGTAACACTGAAGAATTAGACGATCTTTATCGTCGGCTTGATATTGACCAAAAAGGGACAGTCTACATTCAACCTCTGACTAAGCAGCAAGAATTGATTGGTGTGTTGTTGATTGGAATGCCTTATAGTCAACGTGAACTTAAATCATCTGAAACTGAATTGCTGAAGGGGATTGGAATTATTGCAAGTAACTTGCTGGCTTTGAGTTTCGAGGCACAAGAGGCTTCATTACTGGCACAAGAACGAGCAATTCAAGCCATGGTTGAGGGCGTTTCAATTGATACGATTGATCAATCGGATGTTGTTAATGCCCGGCGCGAAATGGAAGCTAGTCTACAGCTAGCACGTGATCAAATTTCTCAATTGAGCAAACAGGTGATGCAACTTAAATTGCAATTGGATGAAGAACATAAACGTGTTCTTCAATTGTTGGGGGATAGTGATGAGGATCTAAGTGTTTCACAACGGATTAATGTTATTTTTGATGACCAAGAACAATTGCGGGAAGAACGAGATCGCCTAGCAAAAGAATTGCTTGATGCCGAGACTGCATTGACAACATTAACAGTACAGGATGACGAAGCGCTGGCTCATGATATTAGCGAAGCATTACGGCGGGAATATGAAGCATTAGTTGGTACTCGTGATCGTTTGCGGAGCCAAATTGATGATTTACGTGCTAAAGATGCAACGGTTATTACTGAAGATGTACAATCTGTAATTGAGTCCATGTCTCTTGAACGGGCACGATTAGAATTAGAACGTGATCAACTTAGTGATAAATTAACAGGTATACAGGCGCAACTCAGCTCGATGGGTATAGACGGGGGTGTTGCGGGTTTGGCTCAGGCTGTTACACAGTTATATTCTGAACGTAAAGATCTAACAACTAAATTGGATACTTTACGTCGAGAACGTGATACCCTGTTAAGGGAACGTGAAAATGGCTTATCAGGATCTGGGGCTGATGTTGTGCAATTGCAGCGGCATATCAAACATCTTGCGGCTGATAGAGAATCATTCCAAAAGCTACGTGATCGGATGCGCTCAGATTATAGAGAACTTTTGGCGAAATTTGAATCTGTCCGCGAACAAAAAGTGGTGCTTCAAGAAAAAGCGAAAGAGCTAATCTCTCAGGTTGCGAATAATCATGCTCAGCAAGAGAAGATGAACCAGCAGATTCGTCAATTATCAGACGAGCGGAGTACTTTGCTTAAAGCTCGCGATCAATTATTAGCCCAAGTGGATTCGATGCAAGCGGAAGCAACGCTCGATGGTGATGTTTCAGAAGACTCACAGTTAACTATTCGGGCTCAATTAACATCGTTACAAACGATGATTAAAGACTTAACTGAGCAACGTGAAAAGTTAGAACTTGAGCTTAATTATACGCAGACAGCCTTGACTGAATCTCGTAATCTGAATGAACAACTTAAAATGACTCAGGGACAAAGTGATCCGTCGTTTGAGTCATCAGTGTACACGCTTAATGATCCTGATTTATTTATTGGGCTTGTACAAGAACTACGTACACCGATGACATCAATTGCCGGGTATATTGACCTTCTACTAGGAGAGTCTGCTGGCATTCTTGGGGAGATGCAACGTAACTTCTTGCGACGCGTATCTGCGAATATTCTACGTTTAGCTTCAATGATAGATGATTTGGTCAAAGTGACACAATTAGATGCGGGGACATTTGAGTTAGAAAGATCGCCTGTTGATCTTATTGCTGTTATCGAAGCGGCAATCACTGATGCATCAAATCAATTTCGTGAAAAAGAGCTTGTTTTAAATCTGTCCCTAGATGATTCTTTACCATCCTTGCCAGCTGATGAAGATGGAATACGCCAGATTATTGGACAATTACTGACAAATGCGTATCTGGTGTCGCCATCGGGTAGTGAAATCTCGATTATTGCACAACAAGATCATTTGCAATTGCCAAATACGTCGTCACCAGTAGATGTTATCGTATTGACAGTTGAGGATAAAGGTGGTGGCATATTGCCAGAAGATATTCCGCGTGTTTTTGCCCGTAAATATAAAGCCGAGAACCCACTCATTGATGGTCTTGGTGATACAGGTGTTGGAATGTCGATTGCCAAGACGCTTATAGAAGTTCATGGTGGATATTTATGGGTAGAATCAGAGCCCGGTATAGGTAGCTCATTTAAGATTGCATTGCCTTTACATACAATCATGCAAGTTGAGGGATAGCATATGCGTCGTGATGTTGGAAATGAAGTTGTTGTTGCGGTTGTCGCTGTTGCCACATTATCATTTGCGTTAATTTTTGCGATTCTACTCGCAACTTCATCAAATAATTCACAGTCTACGCCGAGTGCAATTACAGTCGTTTCAAACACAGATGACGATGGCACAATTGTGGCTACTGATACTCAAATTGTACCTGTTATAGAAACTCCGATTGGGACTGTTTCAACGGTGGTTGCTCAGGACGTGAGTGCGACCTCGGCTGATCCAGCAACGACAATAAATACGATTACGCTTACTTCTGCTTCAACTATAACTTTGACGTATACACTTACCCCAACGAATACGGCCATCCCAACGGAGACCGCGACAAATACGCCAATACCGACGGACACGCCAACGGAGACAGCGACGAATACAGCCATTCCGACGGATACGCCAACGGGGACCGCGACAAATACAGCCATCCCGACGGATACGCCAACGGGGACCGCGACAAATACAGCCATCCCGACGGATACGCCAACGGAGACTGCGACAAATACGGCAATTCCGACGGATACGCCAACGGGGACCGCGACAAATACAGCCATTCCGACGGATACGCCAACGGAGACTGCGACAAATACGGCAATTCCGACGGATACACCAACAGAAACAGTGACAAATACGGCAATTCCGACGGATACACCAACGGAGACCGCGACGAATACAGTAGTCCCGACGGAGACATCAACAAACACAGCAGTTCCGACAGCAAAGCCGACGGAGACACTTGTTCCAACGGCAACG